>Ga0210022_1000888_pt1 | contig 20719 bp, 23 predicted proteins | sample CryGeymeta201520_FD_183984 | JGI IMG/M metagenome (GOLD analysis project Ga0210022, IMG submission 183984) | Groundwater microbial communities from Crystal Geyser aquifers in Utah, USA - Crystal Geyser metaG 2015-20 (SPAdes) (version 2) | ecosystem: Environmental > Aquatic > Deep subsurface >... | reverse complement strand
AGCTCCGCCAGAAACACCGCCCTCACTCCTTGGTTTACATATAATATTTGGGTCAACTGCACCACCTGCAGCACCATCAAACAAACAGTCAGCTGCCAATAATGCTGCGCCTACCATTACTGCGCCTACTATAGCTGTTCCTGCCAGAGTGGTAAACACTGATGGAAGAAATGCTAGTCCTGCCTGAGCTATTATAGCGCCAGCCGCGATTGCTATTGCAACCACTGCCACCACTATTAGTATGGGTACTATATTCTTCACAATAGCCTTCACAACATTAGTCACAGCCTTTACCACACCACCAGCTTGGGCCGAATGAGGGTAAAATAAAGAAACCACGGCGATGATTAAAAGTAAACTAAGGAGTTTATAGTATAAAAATTTATTCATCTTGCTAAAATTATATCATTCTTTAATAGATATCTACAAGGGGAACTGTGGATAACTTCAAATAATAAAAAGGACAAAGAAAATAAAACCTTCTTTGTCCTTTATCATCCTTTTCATTCAAATCACCTTCTATCCTTTTTCTATCTATCCTCGGGTTATTATGCAGTTTTTAATTTACTCCAAAATTGTTTTAATTATACGCCTTGTTTCCGAAAAAGTCAAATAGAACAATATTTACCACGCCTATCGTATGCGGTATAATAAGCAATATTAAAAATAAAATGAAAAAAGAAAATATCTGGCAAAAAGCCGCTCAAAACTTTATTTGGGATAAACCGTATAAAAAGATTTCGCAAGCCCCTAAAACAGGGCCAAAAAAATGGTTTGTGGCTGGAAAATTAAATTACACCAAAACAATCTTTGAAAAAAACTTTGCTTTAGGTAACGCCTTAAAAGAAGCGGTGGTTTTTTATAAATCTCCTTTTCAAAAAAAATCTTATACTTACGCATCGCTTTTAAATCAAACAAATTCGTTGGCCAGTTATTTAGAGCAAAAAGGAATAAATAAAAAAAGCCGAGTCTTGATTTTAACCGGTTCCAAAAAAGAACAGGTTTTTTTAATCTTGGCTCTTCTCCGCTTAGGCATTCAGTTTGGCGTCTTATATTCCAAATTTCCTCCCACCCTTATAAACATTCTCATTCATAAATCTAAAGCCACCCACATTATTTCTAACAAAAAACTGGCAAAATCTATCAGGGCCGGGAAAGCCAGTTTTATTAAATTAGATAATGTACCTCAAAAGAAAGCTGCCCCTGTCATTCGTCCTGGATCGGTTTCTTCGGATTTTTCCTGTTTTTTGTCCTTTTCTTCTGGAACTACCGGCGAAAAACCAAAAATATTTTTAAATGGCACAGCCGGTTGTTTAATAGGAATGGATTACATAACTCAAGCTGCCACTTTTAATGGTCTGAAAGATGATTATATTTTAAACACTCTTAATTTTACTTTTGGTAATTATCCTATAATAGCTGGACTGATTATACCCTTAAACCGAGGTGGAAAAATTATATTTCTTGACTTTAACTATCGTTTGAATGATAAATCAATAATGAAAATCTTAGAAAAAGAAGGCGTTGAGATGGTTATTAGTTCGCCGCCGTTTTTTGAAATTCCTCAAAATAAATACAGCAGTCCAAAAATAAAAATTGTGCTTATAGCAGGACAAAAAGTTTCTTTAACTGTGTTAGATTTAATAATCAAAACCTTTCCTGGGGCCTGCCTTATAAATATCGTTGGTAGCCAAGAAGCCTCAGCGTATTTAATAAGAAGTTTTTCCAACAAAAATAGTAAAAACTTAATAAATGTTTTAAAACCGCTCCTGGGCTTGGAGTATAAAATTATTAAGAAAGAAATTTTTATTAAAGACACCTGGCCCTGTTTAGCGCCGCCGTTAAACAATAAACGATCCTATTTAAAACGCTGGAGAGGACGATTTTTCGGAACCGGCGATTTGGTAAAAAAGACAAAGCTGGGTTTGGAAATCGTCGGCCGAAGCGACCAACTGACAAAATACCGAGGACGCCAAATTAATCTTGAATATTTAGAAAATATTCTTGAGTCCCAACCATTCGTTCATAAAGCAAAATGCTTGATTGTTCATAATAAATCAAAGTCGGAACTTGCCGTTTTTTTAAGCCTTAAACAAGAACACCAAAATTTCTCTTTGTCTCAGTTAAAAAACTTAATTAAAAAAATCGTTGATGCTAGATTTGGTAGTTATGCCAAACTAAGCAAAATAGTTTTTGTAAAGGAATTTCCGACTTCGGCTAGTGGGAAAGTTATGGAAAAAATTCTTCTTAAAAAATATGCCTAATAGCCAAAGCCAAAACTCAGATCACTCAGATCGGTGGCAGGCGCTTGACGCAATAAAAACATTGGGGGTTTTGGGAGCGCTTTCTGCGCATATTATAATTTGGTGGTTTGGAAAAAATTGGGACACTGCCAGCGGCGCCGTCTTTTTCAGTCTTAATGGAATTCCCAATTGGCTGGCGGTTACTTATATGACCGTGGTTCATTTTATTCTTGTATCAGCCGGGGCGGCCTTTTACTTTTATTTAAAACACAGGCCAACTTTTAAAAAAATAACTTTTCGGATAACCCTTTTTGTTTTTCTCGGTGTTTTATTCGGATTAAATCTTCAGCCGCTGGTTTTGTTTTGGAATTTTTTTTTGTTTTACGCTTTTTCTATTTTGATAATTTTTATACTGGATCGCTATGGTGATAAAAAAGGGGTCGCCTTTTTAACTTTGGGCGCTCTTATTTTAACTCCTTTTTTGCGGCCGCTTTTAAATCAAGCGGCTCCGGAAAATTATTTAGCGGCTGTTTTAGTGGGGGATTTACAAGGCCGGGTCAGTTTTTTTCCGTTTTTCCCTTGGTTTTTCCTGGTTGGCGCCGGATTTTTAATCAGTTATTTTTATTCCAAATACCAGAATAAACGCCTTTTAATTTATGGAATGCTTGGCGGAATAATTATTTCCTTTCTTATAATTCCTTTTTTAAAACCATTAGATCTCTCTAATGTTTTCGGCGTTAGCTCTCAGATATCAATAAGCTATATAATTTTTATTTTTAGCTCTTTTATTTTTTTAATATCCTTATTAGAACTAATATTTAAAAAAATAACGCTTTCCAAATATAATTCGGTCATCGCTATTGGTAGACACATTTTGCCAATTTATCTTATCACCGTTGCCATAACTCTTCCTCTAACAGACGCCCTTAAAAACTCCGCAAAATATGGCAACAATATTCATATTTTTTTAACTCTCGAACTAATAACGTTGACTATCGCCTGCTTATCAGGAGCTGTTTTAACTTATCGGTCTAGTAAACGTATACGGTAATACGCACACCCAAGAGATGTTGACGGCGCTATGGGGAATCTTACTGTTGGGGCCCGCGGAGCTTATCCGCCTCTGGCGGACATCCGCTTTTTCTCTTTTTTGCCAGTACAATAACTGGCGTATTGGTGGTAGCCCCGACGGGATTCGAACCCGTGTTTTCAGGATGAAAACCTGATGTCCTAGACCGGACTAGACGACAGGGCCAAACCGCAGCCAGGCTGCGGTTTGGCTATTGGGATTTTAGTAATTGGGATTTATTTAGAAATTAGAAATTGGGATTTAGGATTTTTTTATTTATACATGTCTATCCGCCACTTTACTTGCCGCATAACTTTCCGGTTTGGTGCGCGCTTCAAAATTATAAGCCCGAACCATTCCGATGACTTCCTGCATCATTGATTTGGTCTGGCCGTTTTCGCCGATATCAACGTGAATTTCAAAATCAAACTGGGGTACATCAAAGGTTTTAAGGGCAATTAAAGTTTCTTTAGCCGCTTCCAAAGAAAGTAAAACTTCCCGAATAATTCGATCTCTTAAAGTATAAAATTTTGGTAGTTCTATCCGCCGCCAAAAATAACGGCCGCCATTGCCTACCCGATGAACCACAATCGCGGTGACAAAATCCGCCATTTTCTCATTGTGCCCATCAGAATCACTGCCAATGACAATTTTATAATGGCGGTTTTTGTCTTCAGCCATAAAACGGACAATTTCTTGAACTACCTGATTAATATTTAATTTTATTCCCAGCGAACTGTTAAAAAAATCTTCGTTCATTCTGAATTAAATTTAATCCCCGCAGCAACCTTTGTCAATCTATATTTATGATATACAATGAATAAAAACCAAATGAAAATTCTTCTTTTAATTGACGCCAATTCTTTAATCCACCGTTGTTTTCACGCTTTGCCCCCCTTGACCGGACCGAATAATCAGCCCAGCGGCAGCCTCTACGGACTGGCCAGTATCTTATTAAAAATTCTGCGCGAACAGCACCCTGAATTTATCACTGCTTTTTTTGACCGGCCGGAACCGACTTTCCGAAAAGAGATTTTTTATGAATACAAAATCCAGCGGCCCAAAGCGCCGAACGAATTAGTTTCCCAGATTATTGAAGCCCACAAGTTGTTTGAGGCCTTTAAGATAAAAACTTTTGAAGTGCCGGGGCTTGAGGCCGATGATTTAATTGGAACAGCGGTTGAAAATTTTAAAAAAATACCGGATTTAAAAATTGTGATTTTAACCGGCGATTTGGATTCGCTTCAATTAGTAAAAGACGACAAGATCGTCTCGGAAACCTTTAAAAAGGGCATCAGCGACACGATAATTTACAATGAGGAGGCGGTAAAACAACGTTATCAAGGATTAGCTCCTAATCAAATTTCGGATTTCAAGGGTTTGGTCGGCGACCCCTCGGATAACATTCCGGGCGTGCCCGGCATTGGACCGAAAACCGCCATTCCTTTAATTAAAGAATATAAAAGTTTGGAAAATTTTTTGGAAAACGGCCAGCTGGATAAAAATTATCTCAAAATTACCAAATTCAAGGAACAAGCATTGCTTTCAAAAAATTTAGCCCAACTAAAATGCGATGCTCCTCTTGATGTCAGAGATCTTTCCGAATTAAAGCGCGAGAGTTTGCCGAAAGAAAATCTTATTTCTTACTTCGAGAAATTGGGATTTAAAAGTTTAATAAGTAGGATTCAGTGAACTTACTGGATGGGTTTTATTATTATATATCTATCTCTTCCTTCACCAACGCTTTCGGTCCGGACATCGGGATGAGAGGATAGTTCCAAATGAATTAGACGACGCTCATAGGCGTTCATTGCCGGCAAAGGCACTTCTTGTTTTGTGGCGGCAGCTTTCCGGGCAGCTGCTCGCGCTAATTCCAAAATTAAACCTTCTCGTTCTCGGCGGTAATTATTTATATCAATAAAGGCCGTCCTCTCTTCACCGGTTTTACTGGCCATTAATCTGACTAAATAATTCAAGTTGGTGACAAAGCTCGGGAGAAACTTTTTAAAAAAATCACCCTCGTTGATAAAAATCAAAAAACGATTGCTTCCTTCTTCGTAATTAACGGAAAAATCGGTAAAGCCCATCAGCCCAATTAACTTTTTTAAATTATCTTGTAGTTGTTCCATCAAAATTTTTGGAAATTCTTTTGTTAATCATCATCTGTTGAATAACCGAAAAAGCGGAAGTTGTCAACCAATAAAGAGCCACAGCTGAAGGAAGATTGAAAAAATACAAAAAAACTATCGTCAGGATAGGCCCGAAGTAAATCATCTGTCGGCTCATCCTTTCGGTCGTGGTCAGGTCTTTAAGGGGTTTGTTGGTTTTTACCACTGACAGTTTTCCCTGAAAATATTGGACAACGGCGGCGGCAATGACAATAAAAATATTTCTTTTGCCCAAATCAATAACTCCCAAAAAAGTGTAATTTAAAACATCGGGAGTCGAGATAAAAGAATATAAATTGCTTAGGATTTCGGCCGAAAACCCACTCAGAAAAACCCGATAAAGGGCAATTAGGATCGGCAATTGAATAAGAAGCAATAAAAAGCCGGAAAAAGGGTTAACTTTGTGCTGACGATAAAGGTCCATTAAGGCCTTAGCTTGTTTTTCCCGGTCATTTTTATGATTGTTTTGAATTTCTTTAATTTTGGGCGCCAAGCGCTGCATAATTGCCTGGTCTTTGGCGCCTTTATAAAACAGAGGGAATAAAATCAGCCGGATAATAATTGTCAGAAAAATAATAGCCACTCCTAAATCGTGAAAAGAAACGTTTTGATAAAGAAATATCAATGCGTTGAACAGGGGACGATATAAAATTTCGTGAAATAGATTAGCCATAAATTATGATAATAATAAATTTAATTCTTTTTCAATGTCGGTCTTTGCCGATTGACCGGCAGCCGGCAAAACGATTATCAGAAAATCTTTTCCGGGCCTTAGATGAAAATTGTTCAAGCGGATGAAATCAAAGATTGTTCTTTTCAGGTAATTGCGTCGGGAGGCTTTTTTCGCGGTCCTTAAACCGATTATCGCCCCAAACCGACTGAAGCCCAAATTATTGGGCAGGACTTTCACAATAAAAAAATTACCTTTTTTAGTAATTGCCTTTTTGTTTTTATCTTTCACCCCGTTAGAAATTTTATTTCTAATGGGGTTCATCCACGACTGGATCGGAAGACGAAATTTTTTGGCCAACATAAAATAGCGTCTCTTTAAACGGCAATTACCTTCCTTCCCTTTCTCCGCCTTCTCTTCAAAACCCCGCTTCCGCCGGCTGTTCTCGCTCTTTTCAGAAAACCGTGGGTTCTGGCCCTTTTCCTCTTTTTCGGTTGATAGGTTCTTTTCGGCATGATATAAATATAAAGTATCAAACGCTAAAAATCAAACAAAAATCGAAATAGTTATCCCCAAATAATCAACAATTTGTCTTATATCGGGCATTTGACCCCGTTAGAGGTCCGTCTTAAAATTTGTATGACACAAGTCTGTGTGCCAAGCAGAAAAAATTTAGTAATTTTTTTCTGCCTAGGACTTCTAACGGGGTTGACTTGTTCTTAAATTAAAATAATAATAAATTAAAATTCTATTCTCTATTTTGCGGCTAATTTTTAAAACCATGGACCTTAATCAAATTTGGCAATCGACTTTAGCAGAATTGGAACTTCAGATTTCCCGGCCGAATTTTCTTACCTGGTTGAAAAAAAGCCGTCTCGTAAAAAAAGAAGAAGACGGCCGAATAGTGGTGGGCCTGGTTAACAATTTCGCCAAAGAGTGGGTTGAAAATAAATATCATAAAATGATTTTGGAAACGCTCCACTCTTTGGACGAAACAATTAAAAAAGTTGAATACACGGTTTTGGTTGAACAGCAGTCGCCTCAAATTAAATTAGAATCTAAAACTATTTTAAATCGTCAAACGACTTTACCGGAACTCAAAGTTGATCCCGAAACCAATCTTCATCCGCGCTATACCCTTAATTCTTTTGTGGTCGGGTCTTCCAATGAATTGGCTTATGCGGCTACCCAGTCGGTCATTAAAGATGTCGGTAAAAAATATAATCCGCTTTTCATTTACGGCGGGACGGGACTGGGCAAAACCCACCTTATTCAAGCGGCTGGCAATGAAATCAAGAATCTTTACAAAAATAAAATTAAGGTGAAATATGTTTCTTCTGAAAAATTTGTTAATGACGTTGTCTGGGCCATCCGGAACAAAAGAATGGATGACGTTAAATCAAAATACCGGAATGTTGACGTCTTGATTATTGACGACATTCAGTTTGTCGGTGGCAAAGAAAGAAGCGAAGAAGAGTTTTTTCACACCTTTAACGTTCTTTATGAAAATAATAAGCAGATTATAATTTCCTCTGACCGGCCGCCAGCCGCCATCCCGACGCTTGAGGAAAGATTACGTTCCCGGTTTGAAGGCGGAATGATTGCCGACATCACCTATCCTGATTACGAAATGAGGATGGCAATTATAAAAACCAAGCTCCAGGAAAAAAATGCCGATCTTCCCGAAGAAATCTGTGGATTAGTTGCTAATAAGATCCAGAGAAACATCCGAGAAATTGAGGGAATCCTGAATAAAATTATTTTTTACCGGGAAGTGAAAAATATTGAGTTAACCACTAAGGTAATTGAGGAAATTATAGATAATATAATTCAGCAGTCATCTAAAAATATCACTGCCAGTCAAATAATTAAAGCGGTGGCTGATTTTTATGAAATTACTCTTCCTGAGTTAACCAATCGTTCCAGAAAAAAAAGTGTTGTTGAACCACGCCAAGTGGTTGCTTTTCTCCTTAGGGATTTATTGGATATGTCTTATCCGGATATCGGGGAAAAACTAGGAAAAAGAGACCACACCACAGCTATTTATTCCTGCGGAAAAATTTCCCGAGAAATCAGTAAAAATCAAAGTCTTAACCAAAAAATTATTTTAATCAAAGAAGTTATCCATAAGGGTTGATGATATCCATCATTCTTCCACAATTATTTAATATCATGTTATCTTTAAAAGAGTGAGATTTGAGACCCGATATGAATTTTAAAAGAAGTTAACAAGTTAACACCGCCTATTACTACTACGACTAATTAAATTTAATAATAAATATTAGTAGTAAAATTATATGAAAATAATAATTTTAAAAAATCATCTAAAATTCGGACTGGAAACAATTAACAAAATTGGAGCTGAAAGCGGCTCAATAACCCTGCCGATTCTCAAAAACTGCTTAATAGAAACCGTTGATAATAAAATAAAGCTATCAATGACTAACTTGGAGATGGCTATTACCAGTTTTGTCCCCGGAAAAGTCATTGAGGGCGGCAGTCTGACGGTTCCTTTTAATATTTTTAATTCCATAATTAATAATCTCCAAACCGAAAGAATTAATATAGAAGATAAAGATAATTATTTAATAGTAAAAACCGACAACTACCAAGCCAAAATTCAGGGAAATAAAAAAGAGGAATTTCCCATTATTCCCCAAATTACCAATCAATCTTTTCTGGAAATTTCCACCGAAGTCCTTAAAAAATCATTATCTTCCGTAATCAGCGCCAGCCAAATTTCCGAAGTTAAACCCGAATTAAACGGTATTCTTTTTGACTTCCAGGTAAGTTCTTTGAAGTTGGCAGCCACGGATAGTTTCAGGTTGGCGGAAAAAAACATCGTTAACACCCAATTTAAATCCAATATTGAGCAAGAATTAAAAGTAATTATTCCTTTAAAAACAATCCAAGAGGTTATCAGAATTTTTAAAAAAGAAGACGGCCAAATAAGTGTTTATTTTGACCGGAATCAGGTACTCTTCAAAACAGAGAATTCAGAAATTATTTCCAGATTAATAAGCGGCGACTATCCCAATTATCAATCCATTATTCCTCAGTCATTTGAAACCGAAATTGTGCTAAACAAAGAACAATTGATTAACGCCTTGAAACTGACCAGTTCTTTTACTGACCGGCTTAATGAAATAAAGGTTTTAATTAAAGAGAACGCCAAAAACATTGAGGTGTTTTCTTCCAGTCAAATATTGGGGGAAAATCAGTATCTAATACCGACCAAAATTAAGGGTGCGGGGCTGGAAATTGTTTTTAATTGGCGTTTTCTTTTGGACGGAGTAAGGGTTTTAGATTCAGAAAATATATTCTTGGGATTGAATGGCGACAACAAACCGGTTTTGATTAAATCGCCGGCTGACATTTCTTATTTTTACATTCTAATGCCGATAAAGTCCGGTTAGCCCGGCAGTTGTTGTTGCCACCACGCCTTAACTGGCAACTCCCAATTCCAAAACTGAGAATTTGATTCGGGGTTTAGTGGTTGAGGACCCAGGGGATTATTTTTGTCCACATAATAAAGAATATCATGAGCTTCACCGTTTGAAATATATTCTCCCCATAAAATCGGTTTATTTTGGGGCGCGGCCTCGGGTTTATTAAAAAATTCAGCCGGTTGATTTTCCAGAGCCTTACTCATAAAAGCGTGCCAAATCGGCACTGCGGCTAAAATACTGCCAGCTTGTTTCTGCATTGGTTTGTTGTTATTATTACCGGTCCAAACCCCAACTACCAGGGTTGGAGTATAACCGATTGCCCAAGCATCTTTGTAATCATTGGTGGTTCCGGTTTTTAGAGCCGCTTCCCGGTCGGGGAATACCGTTAGATTAAGGCTATTTTGAAAAAGTCCGGAGCGGGCTTCAATATCAGAAAGAATGTTGTTAATGATTTTAGCGTACTGAGGTTCAACTACTTGAGTGGCCTGATCAAGGTATTTTTCCAGAATTCTTCCTTGAGAGTCTTTTACTTCCAGAACCAAAGATTGATGATGTTTAATTCCTTCCTGAGAAAAAACCGAATAGGCGCCAACCATTTCTATTAATTTAACTTCGCCGCCCCCCAAAACCAGAGAGAGTCCGTAACGACTTGGGTTAGTTAGGGTGGTAAGACCAAAGGCCTGAACGGTTTTTAGAGTGTCAGCCAAACCAGCTAAATAAAGCACCTTAACCGAAGGCACGTTAATTGACTGGGCTAAGCCGGTACGAAGATTAACCGGCCCTCGGAATCGTCCGTCAAAATTTTCCGGATGAAAACAGAGCGGATTATCGTCATTAAAATTAATATTGGTTAACGGGCAAATATTATTATAGGAAGAAAATTCAGTCGGCAAATCAAAAACTACCGCTTCCGGAGAATAACCTTTTTGAAAGGCAGTGAGGTAGGCGAAGGGTTTAAGAGCTGAGCCCGGCTGTCGCAAACCTTGAACCGCCACGTTGAAATTACCTTCATTTTCCACATCAAAATAATCTTTGGAGCCAACCAGGGCTAAAACTTGACCGGTCTTTGGGTCTTGGGCTACCAAAGCCGCATTTTTACCTTGGTACAATTGGGTATTCCTCTCAGCTCCTTCTTTAACCGTTTTTTCCGCCAATTCTTGCAGCGGCCAGTCAAGAGTAGTAATAACTCTTAATCCTCCCTTTTCCACCACATCTTCTCCGTATTTGCCGCTTAAATAATCATAAACCATCATTACAAGATGAGGGGCTTTGATTGAGCCGATACTTTGATTGCTGAATTTCGGCTTGGTGTTTTGGGCCAGCTGTTTCTGCTGCTCGTCAATAAATCCCAACTTAAACATTTGTTCCAAAACGTAATTTTTCCGCTGCTCTAATTCGTCTTGGTGGATGCCCCAGGGAGAATAATATGAGGGCGCCTTTACTAAGGCAGCCAAAACAGCCGCCTCGCTTAGGGTCAGGTCATTGGCTGGCTTAGAAAAAAACGTCTGAGAGGCGGCTTCAATGCCGTAAGCATTGGTGCCATAAGGGATTTGATTTAGATAAAGATTTAAAATTTGGTCTTTGGAATAACGTTGTTCTATCCAATGGGCCAGGATTAATTCTTTAATTTTTCTGGTATAAGTCCGTTCCGGGGATAAAAAGGCGTTTCTGGCCAATTGCTGGGTGATGGTGGAGCCGCCCTGAACCACCCGACCCTTGATAATATTTACCACAAAGGCCCGGATAATGGCTCGCCAGTCAAAAGCCGAATGGCGATAAAATTCCTGATCCTCAATGGCAAGAGTCGCCTGTTTGGCGTATTCGGGAATTTCCTCAAAAGAGATAGTAGTTCTTTTTTCCTTGCCGTGGATTTCATAAAGCAAAATTTGGCCGGTGCGGTCATAAATTTTGGTGGACTGGCTGATTTGACGATTAACGAATTGCTCGGGGTTGGGTAATTCTTTGGCCATTTTTGTGATTACCATTAATCCCCAAAAAACCAACCCAAAAATGGCCAATAAAAACAGCCCTATAAGCTTAAGCACAAAACTCTTTTTTTTAATCACTCCAATTTTTATTACTCAAAATAATCTTCTTCTTCCTTTTTGGTGCCCGGCTCCGCATCGAAGTCCTCTTTCTCCTCTTCTTCCTTTTCCTCCTCTTTTTCCTTTTCCTCGTCGCCTATAATGTCATCGTCCGGAACTTGTAATTTCAATGGATTTAAAAGATTTAATTTAGTAGCCATTGTAATTTACGATAAATCAAACGACCTTTTAAGTTAAATTTACCCCGTTAGAAGTCATTCCAACTATTTTTTATGTTCTTTATTGATGACATTGATGACACACAATATTTTTCGAAGCTTCTTTATTTTCCTACAGAAAAAATCTTTTTGATTTTTTCTGTAATAGACTTCTAACGGGGTTTAAAATCCAAATTTTATTTTATCGCTTCCCAAAATTGCCGCTGCCAAGGCATCGGTCATGTCATCGTACTTGCTGATTTTTTTAATTTTTAAAATTTTATTTACCATTTTAGCAACGCTTTTTTTATCGGCCATGCCATAACCGGTAACGCCTTGCTTAATTTCCAAGGGCGTATATTCCAATAAGGGTATTTTGTATTTGATTATCGTTAATGTCAAGACGCCCCGGGATTGAGCCACCTCAAGAGCGGTTTTCATATTTTTCATAAAATAAAGTTTTTCCAAAACCACCAAATCTGGTTTTTCTTTTTTCAACAGTTGCGAGAAGGATTTTTCCAGCTCGAGTAATCTTTTGCCTTTGTCTTTAGACGAGATTTTTAATAATCCGGCCCTAATGAATCTAAGGCCGTTGTTTTTTTTCTCAATTACTCCATAGCCGACTCTGGCACTACCTGGGTCAATGCCGATGATTTTCATGTATTAGTATAAACTTCTTGGACTTCATTTTGTTCCAGTAATTCTTCAATAAGTTTTTGGAGTTTCTCTTGGGCCTCGGTTGAAATCGGTTGTTTGAATTTTTCCTGCCAGCCCAATCCTGATTCGGTTTTAATTTGTTCAAAAGCCCAGCGCACGCTGCCCGGCTCGGCAATTTTGCCGCTATTTTCATCAAGAACTTTTTTTATTTCGGCAATGGTCCGATTTTTGTTGTCAGTAATCGCCTCAATTAAAATCGCTGTTCCTTCTGGGCCGTAGGCCTCAATAATCAACTCTTCCAGATTTTTGTCTTCTGAGGCGCGCTTAATCGCTCGTTCAATATTTTCCTGCGGTACTTTGCTTTCTTTGGCTTTTTCAACGGCGGTCCGCAGTCGAGGATTGAATTCGGGATTTGATTCAGTCCGTGCCGCAATTGAAACCGCATTCAGCAACTTTGAAAACAACTGACCGCGTTTCTGGTCAGCCACTCCTTTTTTGTGTTTGATGCCACTCCAGTGGGAATGTCCGGACATAGCTGTTATTTTATAAATTTTTGAACAAAAGTGCAAGAAATTTATGCGAATGCGCTAACCCATTCACATTTTTAATTTGCCCTTAATCCATAATTACTCTATTATCTTACGATCGTACGATATTAGAGTAATTGACAAAAAAATAAAGCCCTACGAATTTGCTATAGTTGATCTATAACAAACCCGTAGAGCTACACAGTCAGCGGTTACCCGCTAATAATCATAAAGGTGGAAAATTTGGGCCTGACCTTCGGGTCGGATAGAAATCGGCAAGAACCGAATTACCTCAAACGCGCCATGAGCAGCCGTAGGTTTTTCAATTATCAGCCGGGCTCGGTGTTCACCAACCCCAAGGTGAAGATCGGCAGTCGCACCATAGGGTGCCAAGACAATCGGTCGCTGACCATCTATTCCGATCCGTATCTTTCGGTACGAATCGTTTTTAAAGATGACTAGCGTCGGATCGTCCCAGGCCGACCCGTAGATAGTCTGATAGTCCACGATTCCCGGGGCTTTATCAGGCAGACTCGGCGGCGCTCCGGGCGCTAAAGCCGGCGGTTGCGCTTGATAATTGTATTTATGTACAATCACCGAAGGCGCACCTGAACCCCAACTATCCTGACCCCAAGCGCCAATTCCGACAATTGGAATTTTCCAAATGGTTATCCCGGCGCCGGATTCCGCGTGAAACGGCTCCTGAGCGGTTTTCTTAGCGCCGGTAGCGCAACTAGTAAGGAATATTATCAATATTATCATTACCCAAATTAATATTCCCCAAATCACGCCTCGCGCTATACCATCTACTGGTCGTAGCTCATCTTCTTCTTTTAGATTTGAGTGTACTAACCACTTCAATTTCATTCTTACACCTCCTCATCTGAAATTTAATTTCCAAGGAAATTAAATTTCACTCCAGGCAAGCCATGCGCGGTTTCCGGGACATAGCCACCATTGAGCCGGAGAATCCAGCCCCAGTGCCTGTATGTTCCGCCAATTCCGTAATAACCCCAGTCGTAGTAAGCAGTAGGGCTTCTACTAACAGAAATCCAGGTCTCTTGTTTCGGTAAATCCACTCGATACCGGATTGGTGCGCCAACAATGAAATTAGCGATATCGGTTTGGTAGTAAAAGGGATAGACTTCTACCAGGTAACTACCAATTTCCAGCTGCCGAATCCAGTAGCGCGGGACAGTTTGGCCATTAATCGTGAAAAAACGATTAACACCAGACAAATAAGATTGTTCAACCAAACGACCCGCCTCGTCGTAAATAAAAATATTCAGATGGGCCGTCCCCTCGTTGACGATGACGCCCCATCTTGGATCCTGGTTGCGAAGCGGAAATGCTTCGCGCTCGTTTCGAGGACCGGCGGGGTCCATCTGGACGTGGGCGCAACCGACCAATAACCCGATGACCAATAACCAATGACTAATGACTAATAACTTTTTCATTCTAATCACCTCCTTCCCTCATTTTTCCTTATGACCTTATGATTTTATCAATTATTTCTGCCTTTAATTATACACATTTTTAAGATTTTGTCAATCCCAAGGTCTTGAAAAATTTATAAAAAGGTCTATAGTAATAATTGGTAAAGCCACCAGCTTTTTTAAAAATCAAAAACGAGGCCAGCAGCGAATCCATTTTTTACCACTTTCTCAACATTGTTTTACCCCTAAAACAATGTATCACCTTCGCTGCTGTGCCTTTCAATATACAGCTCTTTTTCCTCATCCTGTTCCATAGCAGTGTCCATAATCCCACCTCCTTCCTTTCCTTTATTGCCCCTTCCTCGATTTGAAACAATAATCGAGGGAGGGGTTCTTTTTTTAATTTATCTTTGCTTTTTTCTTCTTTCTGTTTTATATTTTATGTAATGGCCGAATTTAAAAATCCTTTAACTAAAATCAAAGAGAAATTAGCTCAGATGCAGCGGTCAGCTGAAGAAAGAGATGCTCAGCGAAGAGCAGCCAAGACCGGCTACCCTTATGCTGACCTGAGCACCACGCCGATAAACACCGAGGCCTTAGCCTTGATTCCTCAAGAAGCCAGCCAAAAAGCTAAAATTGCCGCTATTGAAGCCCAAGAGAAAAAAGTGGCGGTGGCAGCTTTTGATCCAAGCGATGCTTTGGCCCAGGAAGTCATTCAGAAATTAAAATCAGAAGGCTATCAACCTTCTGTTTTTGTTGTTTCTTTAAGCGGGCTTCGGCATATCTGGAATTTTTACAAATTTGTTCCTGAAAAAGCCAAAGAGATTATCGGCGGGGTCAGAATTGAAGAACAAAAATTGATTGAACTCGGAAATATTTTGACCTCATTGGAAAATATCAAAAGTTCGGTTCAAAAATTAAATGCCGAGGCAAGCCAGGCGGGCGAAATCTTGGAGATTATTTTGGCCGGCGCTTTAGCCAACCGGGCTTCGGACATTCATTTTGAATCAACCGAACACAACGTCAAATTAAGGTTAAGAATTGACGGTTTGCTTCAGGATGTTTTTAATGAAATCAAAAAAGACATTTACAGCCGTTTAGTTTCCCGGATTAAGTTGCTTTCGGGCTTAAAAATTAATATTCATGACGAGCCCCAGGATGGTCGCTTCACCATTAAACTTCCGGAAAAGGAAATAGAAGTCAGGGTGGCGACAGCGCCCTCAGAATTTGGCGAGGTGGTGGTGATGAGATTGCTTGACCCCGAAGCCATTAATCTTTCTTTGACAGATTTGGGAATCCGGGAAGATGATTTGGAAATTATCAAGACCGAACTCAAAAGGCCCAATGGAATGATTCTAAATACCGGCCCTACCGGCTCCGGAAAAACTACCACTCTTTACGCTTTCTTAAAACACAAGAAAACTCCGGAAATAAAAATTATCACCATTGAAGATCCGATTGAATACCACCTTGAAGATATTGAGCAGACCCAGGTGGACGAAGACGCTAGTTATACTTTTGCCAATGGACTGCGTTCCCTAATGCGTCAGGACCCGGACGTGATTTTGGTGGGAGAAATTCGTGACAGAGAAACGGGCGAAATCGCTGTCCAGGCTGCCTTAACCGGCCACTTGGTGTTTTCTACTCTTCATACCAACCAAGCGGCTGGCGCCATCCCGCGGCTGCTGGATTTGGGAGTGAAGGCCTCCAGTATCGGGCCGGCGCTTAATTTAGTGATTGCCCAGAGGTTGGTTCGCCGGCTTTGTGAAGATTGTAAAGTTCCCGGGGAAATTGACGGAACCCTGAAAAATAAAATTGAAAAATTTTTAGCCGGTATTCCAAAAAGGGTAAACCGGGAAAAATTCAAAGAAATCAAAATTTTCAAACCCAAAGGGTGTGCCAAATGTAATAATACCGGCTATAAAGGACGAATCGGCATCTACGAACTTTTTCTGAACGACCCCGAATATGAGAAATTGCTGATTGACCCGGAGAGTGCCGGCCCGTCATCGCACAAAACCCTGGAAGAATTAATTGGCCAGCAAGCTGGCGAGTCAGCCATAAAAAAGTTTGCTTTGGAACAGGGAATGGTTACTATGCAGCAGGACGGAATTTTAAAAATAATTTCCGGGACGACTACGTTTGAAGAAGTGGAAGGAATTACCGGACCAATCCAATTGGGGTAAATAAAACCACCTGGATCTGTGGGCACCTTCTCGAAATCGAGAATAAAAACTCCTGTTGTAGAAAGAGATTAAAAGAATTTCTTTGAGGAGAGACACAGCCAGAGCCAAGTCTTCCGGAAACTGAAAGAAATTCCTTGATTTGCCCACAGGTCCGGGTGGTCTAATTTAGGTTTTAAACATAGCATATTATACAAAAAAAGTCAACCCCGTAACTCAACTAGTTGAGTTACGGGGTCAACCCCCAAAAACTATGAAAAAAAACAATAAATTTCAAAGCGACGATAAATTCATTGACTCCATCCTGCGGCCAACATCTTGGCCGGATTACATTGGCCAGGAAAAAGTCAAAAAAGGTCTTAATCTTATTTTGACCGCTGCCAAGAAAAGAAACGAATCAACCGACCATTTGTTATTCTACGGACCGGCCGGTTTAGGCAAGACGACCCTGGCCACTTTGGTAGCTAAAGAAATGAGAGCGAATTTGAAAGTCGCTACTGGTCCGGCTCTGCAAAAACTTTCTGACTTGGCAGCTGTTCTTTCAAATTTGGAAAATCAAGACGTTCTTTTTATTGACGAAGCCCATCGTCTTTCCCGGCCGGTTGAAGAAATGCTTTATCCGGCAATGGAATCGCGAAAATTCTTTTTGGTTGTCGGCAAAAGTTTAGCCAGCCGGGTAATTTCTCTTGATTTACCGGCCTTCACTTTAATCGCTGCCACCACTCGGCCCAATCTTTTATCTAATCCCCTTCGTTCCCGATTCGGAGCCATTTTCCGGTTCGATTACTATAATCTTGACGAAATTAAAACAATTATTGAGCGCTCGGCCAAATTAATGAAAATAAAACTTAGCCCGGACGCTATCTCGGTACTGGCTACTGCCTCGCGTTTTACTCCCCGGGTAGCCAACCGTTTATTGAAACGTGCCAGAGATTTCGCCGAGGTCAATAATTCAAAAATTGTTGATGCTGAAGTTGCTTCTGAAACACTAAAACTTTTGGAAGTGGATTATTTAGGGCTGGAATCCTGTGAGCGCTGCTTGTTGGAAATTATCATCAAAAAGTTTAACAACCGGCCAGTAGGGGTTAATGCTTTGGCCGCTGTTTTGGGCGAAGAAAAAGGCACGATTGAAGAAATTTACGAACCATATCTAATGAAACTTGGTTTTCTCCAGAGAACAGCGCTGGGAAGAATAGTTACCGAAGCAGCCTACAAACATCTTAATCTAAAATGTTAATCAACGAATTCTTCCCTAATCCTGTTGGCAAAGACGCTGATGGCGAGTGGATAGAATTATTTAACAACGGTCAAGAAACAGTCAATTTTAGCGGTTGGCAGATAAAAGATGCTTCGGGGAAAACTTTTATTTTTTCCGGCCAAGGCGGATCCGCCACGGGCGGAAAAAACCAAGAACTCGGTCCGGCTGGATATTTACTGCTTGATTACAAAACCACCAAGATTTCTTTAAATAATAACGGCGAAACACTATTTCTTTACGACCAAAACGGCGCTTTAATTGATAAAGCGGAATTTACAGGCAGCGCCCCTGAAGGCAAAAGCCTCATCCGCAAGAATAATCAATTTGTTTTTACTGACAAGCCGACCCCGGCCAAAGCCAATATCTTTGAAAGCGCTGAAAAAGCTAAATCGCCAATCCCTCAAGCTAATCTCAACGCCAATGTGATCGCCAATATTTCTTCAAATGAATCATCTATCAACAACACGACCTCTCTTGGTTTAAATTTGTTAATTGGTCTTTCCCTGGCTTTAATTTTAGCTTTTTTGGCAGTAATTATTCTTAGAAAACTTAATTTGCCATCCGACTAAATATATAACTGGGGTACTATGCTATAGCATAGTACCGAACTATTATTATGCATTCTTATAAAACAGATTCGTCAAAAGAAACCCAAAAAATCGCTGCTGGTTTGGCGAAAAAATTTTTACGCGCCAAAACTAAAAGAAAAAACGCCTTGGTTTTTGCTTTAATGGGTGAATTGGGTTCTGGTAAGACTACTTTTGTTCAGGGATTTTTGAGGGGTTTGGGAATTAAGAAAAAAATCACCAGCCCGACGTTTGTGATAGCCAAAAACTACAAACTTAAAACCAAAAACTACAAACAGGCTTACCATATTGATTGTTATCGGATAAAAAAAGCCGACGAATTATTAAAACTCGGCTTAAGAGAAGTTTTGGAAAATCCGCAAAATATTGTTTTAATTGAATGGGCCGAAAAAATCAAAAAAATCCTGCCCAAAAATTTCGTTTGGCTAAAATTTGAGCATGGCCCAAAAGAAAATATTCGTGTTATTCGGCTGAATTCGTAGTTTTGGGTTGCTTTTAGATATTTTCGTAATGTTTGATATCACAATTTTCTCCGCTAACTGTCAAGGCGAGAAGGTCAATTTGCCAACCCTTATTGTTTTTAATTAGCTCCGGATAATGGCCCGCATAAAGTGAGGCAGTTCTTTGGAGCTTTTTTAATTTGGCCTTGGTGAGCTGATCTTCTGGTCTTAACCCTCCTGGATTTTCTTTCATAGTTTTGACCTCCACAAAAACCAAGGTCCTATCCGGCGCCTTGCTAATAATATCCAACTCGCCCCATTTCTGCCGGAAATTGCGCCCAATAATCTTATAGCCCTTTTTAACAAGATATTCACAAGCCAGGTTTTCACCAAGTTGGCCTAATTCGCTTTTGTAAGTCATAATAGAGGGTCGAAATTTGGTTCAAAATGTTTCACGGTAAACATCGAAAACACGATTTTTTCAAAAATGTAGATTTCATGCGACTATCGGGTTCTCGCCAAAAACCAATGTTTCACATTGTTTTACACCTTTTGTCAAGGAAGTGAGGTTTTATGCGATTATCGGATAATCCGATAAAACCTCACTTATTACTAGTTCTCTTTTCAAGCATTTTTCTAAGGAGGTTTTCTAAAACGATAATTACAACAATAAAGCCAACCAAGATTAGAGAAGCGGTTTTAAAATCTTTCTTTAAAATATCCGTCTCAAAAGCGAAGACATTGCCCAAGGAGACCAGGGTAATAGACCAAACCAAGCTGGCTGGGATGCTATAACGCAGTAATTCATTAACAGGCATTTTCATATAGCCGCTGGTAATCAAAATTACCCGGTTTAAACTCCAGGCAAATTTTGAGATAAAGATATATGGGCCATTACTGATCCTTAATTTTCCCAAAAAAGCTTTTACCTTTTCTAAATCAATAAAAAACAATGTTTTTTTCTTGTTTCTCTCGGAAAGTTTGCCGCCAATTGACCAGTAGAGTAAGTCGTGAAGAATTGCCGCTACCGAAGCGATTATTATTACGTCAAAAATATCCAAATATCCTTTATGGCTTAAAACGCCGGCCAAAATTAAAAGTATTTCTCCTTCGATAAATATGGAAAAAAAGATTATTAAATAAGAAAGAATACGATGAGTTTCAGAAAAATTTGTTAAAAGAGATTCCATAGTATTTGCGGATTTTGCTCGTTATAAAAATTTTAGCAAATTTTATCGCTGGGAGCAAACTTTTGAAAAAACAAATTTCAATGTTCAATTTCCTGTCGTGTAAATTACGGCAGAAAATATCGGTTTATTGCGATTCCGATAACATCTAAACATAACACAATCCTATTGAAAGGTTAACGGTGGGTAGAGTTAGAGAAATTTTAGGTGGTGTTTGTTGGACGATGTCAGAACTTTCTTTGAGCAAAATCCTGACGCCGATTGACGCAACCCAGCCCTCTATGCTTTTCAAAACAGGTTAACTATGTTAAGGAAGAATATAAAATTTGATAAAATTAAAGCAAAAAAATTACTGCTTAGAGGGTTGGGTTGCTCACGGCTCGCGGGCAAAAATTTTCCGGGGACTCAAATTCCTTGAATCCCTCCAATTTTTGTCCGCGAGCCGAAAGTTTTTTACAAAATTTTTTGCGCCGTTTTTATAAACCATCTAACGGACTTTTAATGTTTTTAAGTTTCGGATTTGTTACTTGAGTATAGATTTGGGTTGTTCTGATATTTTGATGACCCAAAAGTTCCTGCACATATCTGACATCAACGCCATTT
>Ga0210022_1000882_pt1 | contig 20769 bp, 17 predicted proteins | sample CryGeymeta201520_FD_183984 | JGI IMG/M metagenome (GOLD analysis project Ga0210022, IMG submission 183984) | Groundwater microbial communities from Crystal Geyser aquifers in Utah, USA - Crystal Geyser metaG 2015-20 (SPAdes) (version 2) | ecosystem: Environmental > Aquatic > Deep subsurface >... | reverse complement strand
ACAGGATTTAAAGGCAAGGAATCGGTAAATATAACTGATTTAGGTCTCTTAAAGCCGGTCATCTTGTCCCGGCACCAATTTATTATCTCTTCTTGAGTCGCTTCTTCTCCCCCTTGCAATTCTACCACAGCACGAACAGTCTGCCCCCAGGTCTCGTCAGGAGCACCTATGACACACGCATGTTTTACCTTTGGGTGTGATTCTAGTATCTCCTCCACCTCATACGGGTAGACCTTCTCTCCGCCAGTTGAGATGGTCTCTTTCTTCCTATCAACTATGATAAGCTCTCCCTCCTTATCAAGGTAGCCGATGTCACCGGAGTGGAACCATCCTTCTTCCATTACTTCAGCGGTCTTTTCACTATCTCCGTAATACTCCTTCATTACCGTACCACTGCGATAGAGTATTTCTCCTGCCTCACCTGGTGAAACATCTTCGCCATTCTCATTTACAATGCGCATTTCAACCCCGGATATAGGTTTACCAACAGCTCTATCTCTTAGACCACCCACAGTGGAATCTATTCTTATCGAGGTATCAGGTGTCATTTCTGTTTGTCCAAAGACATCGACAACCACAGAGTTTGGAAACGCTTCAAGAATTCTTTTCTTCTGTTTGGCTGGATTGACCCCGGTTCCTGTAAAAGCTATCAAAAAGGAGTTTTTATCATATTTGCCTATCTCTGGGAAATCCAATACTTTTTTCCATTGAGTAGGGACGAGCATTGCCATCAGGGGTTTTTCCCTTTCGATGGTCTCAAGCGCTTCTTTTGGATCAAAGCTGATGCTAGTGCGCAGTATATATCTCATCATCCCAGACATAGGTCCGAGCATTAATACTTGATAATTTGCCATGTGGAATAAGGGCATATTTAGGAACATTGAGAAACCACCGGTTATTCTATTTAGCATGGGTGCAATTGGGGTGCCAAACAAGCGCGGTAATAAGCGCGGTATTAATCTTACAGTGAGCGGACGCGTAGCAAAATTACTAATAAGTTTAGCAATAACCCACCCAAGCCCCGGGAGCGGTGATAATTTATTGAGCATATCGCCGATATTCACCTTTGGATCTGCTATCAATCGACTTAGCAGATCCCCCATCATAGCATCTGTCAGATTCCAAAAATTGTGGTAAGTTAGTACAACCCCTTTAGGTAACCCAGTGGTTCCGCCGGTATAGGAAATGGTACAAATATCGTTTTCGGTGGTATACACAGGTGGCTCAATTGAAGGGTATTTAGAAATCAACTCCTCATAATTCAACATATCCTTGGGAATCGCTTTCCCTTCACGCGCAAGGCAAATATAATTTTTAACTTTTTTTAAATTAGGTCGAGCATTATTTATCTCTTCCAGGAATAAGTCCTCAAATATAAACATAACAGAGTCGGATTGATTTGTTTGATATTCGATTTCCCTTGCTACAAACCTAAAGTTCATTGGAATTGGTATGGCACCAATCTTTTGGAGCGCATAATTTGATTCTATAAACTCAGGACAATCGTGAAACATGATGATAACATGATCATCTTTTTTTATGCCGAGGTCGGTGAGTGCATTGGCACATCTGTTTACCTTGATGTTTAGCTCCTTCCAGGTGATTCTTCTGTCCCCATAAGTGATGGCTCTGCCCCTTGAGTTGTATTTAGCCAGGTCAATTAAAAGCTCTCCGAAACTTTTCCTAGACATAGTTTTGCCCTCCTTAAATTGCTCTGTTTTATAAACGCTGCATCTTTCCTCGCGTTTAGGTCGCTCCGGTAAAATGAAAGTAAAATTAACTAACTAAGTCGAATGGTAAAGCCCGTAGTTATCAACCAATTTGGTAACATTTTAGTCTCAGTTTCCCTATGGTGCATTCTACCTTTGCTAGAGTTCCAAGACTATTTTGATTTCGTCTGAGGAATAAGTCTGTGTCACGAACCCAAGCCTTTTTGCTAATCCTAACATTGCCGTATTATCCTTTAACACTATTCCATAGATACTTTTGAGCCCTTTCTCATGAGCTATGCCTATCAGCATATCAGAGAGTTTTAGCCCCAAACCATTACCTTGAAAATCGTCAGCAACTAAAACAGCAAATTCACCTGTTTCACCGCCAGGTTGAATTATCAGTCTTCCAACTCCCACGTTCCTCCTCTTACCGTTCGAGGTATACTCAGCTGTGATAGCCATCTCCCGGTCATAGTCAATGTTGCAGAACCTGGTGAGCATGTCATGCGTTATGTATTTAATTAAGTAGAAAAATCTAAACCTCATAGATTCTTCTGATAGGCCTGCTATAAGTTCCCTTTCGAGTAATTCATCCTCAGGCCTGATGGGTCTTAATAATACAACTCTTCCATCCTTACATCTCCAGGGCTGGACATATCTAGTTGGATAGGGAGATATTATCAAATGGCCATATTCATGTATTCCTTTTTGTATTGCTTCTTCATCAAGAATTATCCTTGCATCTAGAGCAATAGCAGCATTACTAGTCACAATTAATGGATTAATATCAATTTCTGCTATCTCTGGAAAATCGATGAGCAAGTTTGAGAACTTTACTAAGGTTTCCTCCAACAGTCGCAAGTTAATGGGCGGTCTGGTTCTGAATCCCTGGGATAGCATCTTATAAATCTTGGTCTGTTCTAACAGTCTTCTAGCTAATACCTGATTTAAAGGTGGTAATCCTACCGCAATATCTTTAAAGAACTCTGCCTCTATCCCTCCAAGGCCAAACATTATTACGGGGCCAAAAATTGAGTCCTTTTTGCTCCCAACAATAAGTTCATAATCATAATTTGTGATCATCTTCTGCACGCTAACCCCTTCGACCTCAGCATCAGGTTTGAACTTCCTAGCATTTTCCACTATTTCATTGAATGCCTTTCTTACTTCGTCAGCGGAAGAAATATTTAGCATGACTCCTCCGACGTCTGATTTATGGACTATGTCGGGAGAGGATATTTTCATAACCACTGGATAACCACCCTGTGATGCTATCCTAGCAGCATCTTTGGCATCTTTAGCTGCATATGCAGTTGCCGCTGAGATTCCATATGTTGTCAGGAACTTTTTTGAGGTTTCCTCAGTCAAAACTGTTCTCCCCGCCCTCACTGCCTTGCGGATGAGTGTTTTTAGATAGTTTTTAGAAGGTCCCATGTCAAGTGGTAGTTCTTCAGGGGTTTCATATAATGACTCTAGATTACGAGCATACTGATACATATATAAATATGTTCTAATTGCTCCTTCAGGGAACTCATAAGTGGGGATTTTGCTCTGGTAGAATAACTGTCTTGCCTTAGCTACTTCTTCATCACCCATCCAAGTAGTCAGAATAGGCTTATTACTTTTAGCATAATTGGTAATAGCCTTTGCTACCTCAATGGGTCCGTCTCCACCTTGTGGCGTATATATAGCTAGGACGCCATCAACTCCAGGGTCTTTAACGATAACTTCGATGGTCTTCGCATATCTTTGGGAATCTGAATCTCCAAGAATGTCAACAGGATTAGATTTACTCCAATTGGGAGGTAAGAACCCATTCAAGTTGGTAAGCGTTCCTTCGCTGAGCTGAGCTAGCTTGCCGCCTCTGCTTATCAGTGTATCCGTGGCTAATACTGCTGGGCCACCAGCATTGGTTATTATAGCTAAATTTGGTCCTTTAGGCAGTTGAGCGGTGTTCAATATAGAAGCGCAGTTGAAAAGGTCCGCAATCTCTTCTACTCTCACGACACCAGCTCTACGAAAAACAGCATCATAATACGAATCATCCCGTACCATAGCTCCTGTGTGAGACTTGGCTGCCTTTGCGCTTTCTTCGAACTTTCCCGGTTTTAGTACGATTATGGGCTTTGTTCTAGCGAAACCCCTAGCAGCGCTCATAAATTTCTTAGCGTTTCCTATGGATTCCAAGTATATAATTATGCTTCTGGTCTCAGGATCCTCACCAAAGTAATCTATTAAGTCACCGAAATTGATATCCAGCATAGACCCCAGCGAAACAAAGGCACTAAAGCCAATACCTTTACTGATGGCCCAATCGAGGACAGCAGAGCCTAGTGCGCCGCTTTGTGACAAGAAAGCCACATATCCAGGTTTAGGCATTCTGGTAGTAAATGTTGTATTCAAATTAGCACTAGGTCTAATTACACCCATGCAATTAGGTCCCATTACCCTAATATTATATTTGCTGGCTATATCTGCTATTTTATCTTCACGCGCTTTTCCCTCGGCTCCTATTTCTTTAAAACCAGCGGAAATGATGATGATAGCTTTAACACCAGCTTTGCCACTTTCTTTGACCAGATCAGGAACGCCTTCAGCAGGTGTAACAATGACAGCAAGACTAGGCGGTTCAGGTAATGAACCTATGTTAGGATAACATTCCATATTGAGTGCTTTTTCTCGATTGGGATTTACGGGATATATTTTACGCTTATCCTTGGCCAGCAATAGATTTTCTAGAATTATTTTTCCTACTGTCCCTTCCCTATCTGTAGCCCCTACCAGAGCTATACTCCCAGGGTCAAAAAATGACTTCACCTTTTCCATAGCCTTGCTATCTAGTAGCCCCCTTAATTAATAATTTATGCAAAGTGCTATGCCCACCAATGTCATTGCTACTATTATATTACGCCATGCAATGAGTTGAGGAAAGTCTTTGCATTTGTTAATCTTCGTAACACAGCTTGCATCCTTTGACGATTGTGAGCAAAATTGGTAAGCTACATAATTCAGAAGTGAAATGACTAACAACGTGAGTATGGAGACGATTGTTTCTTTGTGCAAGCGGAGGGGCTTTGTTTTTCCCAGCAGTGAAATCTACGGTGGGCTGGCTAGTTGCTGGGATTACGGACCCTTTGGAGTGGAGCTTAAGCGAAACATTAAGGATGCTTGGTGGAAGACTATAGTTCAAGAGCGAGACGATGTAACAGGGCTAGACACCAGCATCCTGATGCATCCCCGAGTATGGACAGCTAGTGGTCATGTAGATAGCTTTGCTGATTCTATGGTGGAGTGTAAGTCTTGCCACCTGAGGTGGCGAGCTGAAGAACTGAGGGATGAAAAGTGCCCCAAATGTGGAGGTAAGTTAACTAAGCCCCGTATGTTTAATCTGATGTTCAAGACCTTCATGGGTCCCGTTGAGGATGAGGCAAGCACTATTTATCTCCGTCCTGAGACTGCTCAGGGGATGTTTGTCAATTTTGAGAATGTTGTTGCTATTTCGAGAAAAAAATTACCTCTGGGCATTGCCCAGATTGGTAAATCCTTTCGCAATGAAATTACACCGGGTAATTTTGTTTTCAGAACTAGAGAGTTTGAACATATGGAAATGGAATATTTTGTCAAACCCGGGGATGACAAACATTGGTTCGATTATTGGGTAAAGGAACGGTTTAACTGGTATATCGGCCTTGGCATCAAAAAAGAAAACCTCCGTTTACGGCAGCATAGCAAAGAGGAGTTAGCCCATTATGCTAAGGACTGCTACGACATCGAGTATCTGTTTCCTATGGGATGGGCAGAACTTGAGGGCATTGCTAACCGAGGAAATTATGATCTAACTCAGCATGCTAAGTTTAGCGGCAAGGACCTCAGCTATTATGATAATGAAAGTGGGCAGCGCTATATTCCTTACATTATTGAGCCTTCTGCTGGTGTTGAACGCTCCTTTTTAGCCTTCCTCATCGATTCCTACCGTGAAGAAGTAGTGGGAGGTGAAAAAAGGGTAGTTTTGTCTCTCCATCCTTCTTTAGCTCCCATAAAAGTAGCTGTGCTACCCTTGAGCAGGAATGAAAAGCTAACTCCTTTAGCCAAGGAGATTTATGGACAACTACGTTCTAGCTTTATGACCTATTATGATGATACTCAAAGTATAGGGCGAAGGTATCGACGCCAGGATGAAACTGGCACGCTGTTCTGTGTCACCATAGATTTTGAGTCTCTGGAAGACCACCAGGTCACCATCAGGGATAGAGATAGCTTGGCACAAATCAGGGTACCCATAGAGAAGCTTGAGCAGACTTTGCAAACCAAGCTGAGTGGTGAGCCTTTTGACGCTTCTCCATTATGGGCAACAAGGGAGAAGTAGGGCTACTCTATCAACTTAAACGCCGTGACATCTACCAATCCCAAATCGGTCAACCTCAATTCAGGAATTACCGGTAAGGCCAGGAAAGAAAGGATGGAAAAGGGTGCGGGAGGCAAATTGCCTAAACTGGCAGCAGCTTTTTCTACTTGTTCAAATTGAGCTACCACTGTTTCTAAAGGCTCGGAGGAGAGCAGCCCAGCGATAGGCAGTGGTAAGGAGGCTATGGTCTCTCCCGCGGTGCAGACGACAAGTCCACCTTGTAAATTCTCTATCTCCTTGATTGCAGCAAGGATGTCAGCATCATTGGTGCCTACTGCTATTATATTATGAGAATCATGGGCTATTGATGAGGCTAAAGCTCCATTTTTCATGCCAAAGCCTTTGACTAATCCCACACCAACATTTCCGCTAGCTTTGTGTCTTTCCACCACTACAAGCTTCAGGATATCATTTTCAATGTCGGGCGCCACTACCCCTTGCTCAATCTTCACCTTTTCCAACCTTTTTCTGGTAATTATTTGCCCTGGGATGATTTCGATAACTGGCTGAGTTTCATTGTTGACAGTGAGTTTAAATTGCTCAATGGTAAGCGGTTTCTTGATATGCACTGTGTTTGTCAATTCAGGTATGATCTGTGGTATGGGGAATAAACATTTACCCTGTTTAGCCACCAGCTTGCCTTTGTAGAACACCATATCTATGTTTAACGTGGGAAGTTCCGTGATGGTGATAAGATTCGCCAAGTAGCCTGGGGCAATGGCTCCGCAGTCACCAAGTTGGAAATACTCCGCGGTGTTTATGGTAGCCAATTGCAAGGCTCGGATTGGCTCCATCCGTTGGTTGATGGCTTTCCTAACCACGGCGTCGATGTCACCTTCTCGGAGCAAGTCGGAGCAACTGCGGTCATCCACTACAAAAAAACATCTTTTATAAGTGTTGTCATTAATTAGTGGCAAGAGGGTATCGAGGTTCTTCTCTGAGGAGCCTTCTCTAATCATGAGATACATTCCTCGTTTTAGTTTTTCTTTCCCTTCTTCACTCGTAGTGCATTCATGGTCAGATAAAATTCCTGCTGCCTTATAGGCATTGAGCTTTTTCCCGCTGACTCCCGGGGCATGACCATCGATTATTCTTCCCTGGGCAGCACTAATTTTACATAATATTTCGTTATCACCACTTATAACGCCAGGGAAATTCATCATTTCTCCCAATCCGATAGCATTTTGGAGGGCGAGGATTTGTTTTATTTCTGCGACACTTATTCTGGCACCTGATGTCTCAAGAGAAGTTGATGGCACGCAGGAAGGAGCCATGAAGAATATGTCCATTGGCAAGTTTTGTGCCCAATCAGTGACGAATTTTATGCCTTGGATGCCGCACACATTGGCGAGTTCATGGAGGTCGGTAACTGAAGCTAAAATTCCTCTAGGGACTACCGCTTGAGCGTATCGAGCGGGATGAAGCATGGAGCTCTCAATGTGGATATGCCCATCAATTAGCCCTGGAGATAAGTATTTGCCTTCCAGGTCAATGATTTCCTTCGCCAGTTTATAATCTCCTATGCCAGCAATCCTATCACCACAAATGGCTACATTACCTCGCTCTATTTCACCGATGAAGGTGTTTATGATGCGGGCGTTCTTTAGCAGCAAGTCTGGTAGAGAATCTCCTCTGGCTATGGAGATAAGTTCAGCTAGATTCATCGTTCTCTAAAACACATATATCTGGTAAGTTACGGAATTTCTCATTGAGGTCAAGCCCATAACCAACAATAAATTTATCAGGCAAGGTGAAACCTAGATAGTCAATAGATACTGGAGCCTTATGGCGAGATGGCTTATCGGTTAGGGCACAAAGCTTTAAGGAAGCAGGCTTTTTCTTTCTCAAATAATTGAGCAAGAAGGAGATGGTAAGCCCGGTATCCACAACATCCTCAATCACCAGAACATCTCTGCCTTTTATCGGTGTTTTGAGTTCTTGAACTACCTTGACTTCACCTGAACTCTTCATGCCAGCACCATAGCTGGAGAGCTTGATGAAATCGATTTCCACTGGCAAGTCCAGTTGGCGAATAAGGTCAGCCATAAACATAAAAGAGCCTTTGAGGACACTGATAAGCAGGGGTTGCGTGTCATGGTAATCTTCTTTTATCTCCTTAGCTAGTCTGGCTACGGTGTTCTTTATTTCTTCTCTGCTGATGAGTACTTTAAGTTGATAATTTTTATCCGGCATTATCTTTATCGCTTGAATCTACTATAGCATTGTGCTAAATTAGCCGTGGGGCTGTAGCTCAATTGGGAGAGCGCCTCAATGGCATTGAGGAGGTAGTGGGTTCGAATCCCATCAGCTCCATATTTGCTCTAGAGTTAACACTCACTAGGTTGACATAAAGCACGCTAATTTTTGTTTCCATTAGGAGTAGGTGTTTCTTCCGGTTGCTCTTTCCTGGTTTCGCGGAAAAAGAAATACCATACTGCTGTTCCTATACCAACTACTGCTATCACCAGGCTGGTGATGAAGAGAGGACGAAATTCTGGAGCAAGGAGCTTTGATAAGCCACCCCCAAAAGCTCCTAAGGCAAGGTAAATCCCCTCCCAGATTAGCAGTTGGATAAGCACACCTCTGAAGAAGTATCGGAAACGAATGCGTGTTGTACCGTAAGTAACTGAAGCAAGAACGCCAAGCCCCGGGGTAAGCCTTGCCATAATCAGGTTGGGCAGAGCAAACCGTGCAATTTTCCCCCTTGTCTTTTCTAGGCGTTCCCTTGTGATTCGAATACGCTTGCCAAATTTGTCCACGAGCCTGTCTCCAAAGGAGTGTGAAAACCAATAGGTTGATGTGGAGCCACACAAGCGTCCCGCAGGTGCTAGGATCAAGAAGGGAGCTAGGGAGGAAGTACTACCCGTCCCATGGACAATCTGGAAGCCGGCAAAAACTATTAGGCCTTCTATGATTGGGTATGTAGGCAGACCCATCTCGGTAACCATAGCGAGCAAGAATATAATAGCCAGCCCTAATAAGCTGCCTGCGGTTACAGTGCCGAGTATTTGTACTACATTCTCCCACATAGAGTTATGAATCAGAAAAGACTTTTCTTAATCTTTTCAATGTTTACTGAATAAGTTTAGCTTATATCCCATATGCTAGTAAAGTATTTGCCCCACGTGTCAAATCATTTAAGTAGGTAACGCAACTTCAGGTTGTTGTATCATGAAAGATGTAACCGTATGGGGTACCACTCTCCTCATCGGGTCAATCTGCTCAGACTTCTTTTTCTCCTCGTAGGTGCGGTAGAGCACGTCTAATTTGGCATCGATGCTCCGCTTTAGTTGAGCCGGGTTTAAGCTGAGGTAGACCGTCTCAAGTTGTTTTCTGGTTTCCCCTGATATCTGCCCTGAATCCATCAATCTCTGATACGGTGTCTTAGGGGTATCATACTTCCTCTTTACGCTGCCTCCAACCCTTTCCTTGCTGACCAGCTTCATCACCGGCTGAAGGAAGTTCTTGTATAGCCTCAAATCACCGCGGTGGAGGTCATTGATAATACTGAACTCGGCGAGGGTATCATACCTGAGGTAGCCCAGGATTTTCCTTACATGTGTCCAGTTTTTCTGTTCAATATAGGCGTTGTCATTCTTCCGGCTGGGACGAGACCTGGTGAACTCAGCTTTTCTCGACAACAATATTTATACAGAATGTCATTGATGAATTCCGAGCCGTTGTCTGAATCCAGCCCCTTCCAGTCAAACGGAGCCCTCCCCCTTCTCTGCTTCAAAGTCTGGAAGGTGGATTGTTGAGACTTGCCTATGATTGCCTCTCCCTCCCACCAACCGGAGGATACTTCGGTGGTACTTAAGGTATTGATATAGTCCCCAAGGGTAGAGGAGCCACAATGAACAACCAGGTCCATCTCCACGTAGCCCGTCTTCGAGGTATCCCACTCGGTGAGCCGTATGGGTATCTTGCGCTTGAGTAGCGACCCCGGCTTCGGGCCGCCTTTTGACCTCAAAAGGTGCAGTACCTCTCTTTGATGTCTCTTTGATGCTTGAGCTTTCTATCAATGGCGGCTGAACTCATCTGCCTTAGCTTTAAGGCAACCTCGTCTGATATCGTGAGCTCGCCAAATTCCCTTAACCTATCCACCTCTAAGTATAGGTTTAAGCCTTTGGCCGCAAGGACAATCAAAAATCTCCCATACCTTGGCTAGAGTTGCTTTAACCTGGCCATCGTAAGCCTGTTTCCTTTTCTTCCTCTGCTGCGGCCTTAGATCCACCCCGGGCTGTATCTTCCTGATGACATATTTCCTTGCCTGCCCGGTATTGCAGCAATATTCATCCAGGATCCAGGTCTTCTCTTTCTTGGTCTCAGCTTCCAGGTATCTTTCCCTTAATACCTTGAGGTATTCATTCCTTGAGTGCATGTCCATCCTTTCCATATAGCCTGACCTTAACCTCCTTTAAAGTAGTAACCAGGCTATATCTTAGATATTTTCGGTTACTTTTTATGTGATTTAACATATCGCCCTTCGGTTACATATTAGATAATTTAATTCGAAAGGTTGACCAAATTGCTCTTGCAGTGCTATCATTTTAACTTCGCCCCTGTAGCTCAGCGGATAGAGCACTGGCCTCCGAAGCCAGGTGCAAGGGTTCAAGTCCCTTCAGGGGCGCGGAAAGTAAATAATACAAGTGGATAAACTTACTGAAATTCGATGGCATGGCAGGGGAGGGCAGGGTGCGGTAACATCGGCAGAGCTTACAGCGTTAGCAGCGATAAAAGAAGGTAAATTTGCACAAGCTTTTCCTAGCTTTGGTCCTGAAAGGAGAGGTGCTCCTGTCCTGGCTTTCAATCGTATAAGTGAGAGCGAGCATATTCGAGTAAGGTCAGCAGTAACCCAACCTGATATTGTAGTAGTGCTAGACCCTGGTTTACTCTACATAGTTGATGTCACCTCCGGGCTTAAGGATGGAGGTGCACTGATAATAAATAGCTCCAAGAAATTAGTTGACATAAAACTTGAGTTTGGAGGTCCATGGCAATTAGCAGTAGTTGACGCCACAGCGATTGCATTGGAGTTACTAAAGGTGCCTATTGTCAATACTACCATGTTAGGAGCTCTGCTAAGGGTAAGTGACGCGATTAAGCTAGACTCTCTATTGGAACCGATAGAGGAGCGCTTTGGAAAATTAGCTCAAAGGAACATCGAAGCTTGTAAAAGGGCATATAAAGAAACTTCTGTGGCCAAGCTGAGCCCCACTTCTAAGAAAGTTGAAAGGGTATATGCGAAGGAATCATGGCCATCATGGCAGGAACTAACTCCTGGGTTTGTGGTAACTGAGCCAGGAAATGCCAGGAGCTACCGCACCGGAGATTGGAGAGCACAGCGTCCTATATTTAACCATGACCGATGCATCAAATGTGGCATCTGTTCTCTTTTCTGCCCTGAAGACTGTATCAGCCAGAATGGGGACGGCTACTTTGAAGCTGACCTTTATTATTGTAAAGGATGCGGCATCTGTGCCCGTGAGTGCTGGACACAGGCAATAACCATGGTTGAGGAAGTAAAAGAATGAAAAGAGTGGGATTTGAATCCTCCTTTGCCATTGCTGAAGCAGTAAAAATGGCGAACATCGATGTTACTTCAGCTTATCCCATTACTCCTCAGACTCACATCGTGGAGCGCATTGCACAACTCATTGCCGATGGTGAACTGGATGCCAATTACATACCTGTTGAATCGGAGCACTCAGCGATGAGTGGTTGTCTTGGTGCTTCAGCAGTTGGTGCGAGAACATTCACTGCCACTGCTGGTCAAGGTTTGGAGCTGATGCATGAGGTATTGTATGTAGCTTCAGCAATGAGGCTACCGATAGTTATGGCAGTGTGCAATCGGGCTCTATCATCGCCACTCAGTATCTGGGGTGACCACTCTGACGTCATGGCTGTCAGGGATACTGGCTGGATTCAAATGTTTGCCGAAAATGCACAACAAGCATTTGATTTAACCCTGTGTGCTTTCCGTATCGCTGAAGACCCTGCAGTTCTCCTTCCTACAATGGTTCACATCGATGGTTTCCACCTGTCGCATGTTATTGAATCTATTTTACTCCCTGAAGGTGATGAGGTGAATAAATTTCTCCCCAAATTTCGTCCTCTTTATGCACTCAATCCGAGTAAGCCATTAACCATGGGTGATTTCACCACGCCTGACCTTTATACCGAGGCTAAGAAAAGCCAGGACGAAGCTCTGCGAAATTCTATGAAAGTTATTTTACGAGCATGGCGAGAATTCGGAGGGCTGTTTGGGCGTGATTACTTCCCTGTGGAAACATATCGGGCAGAAGATGCTGATGTTTTGCTATTGACTATGGGAAGCTTTAGCGAGGTAGCTATGGGAGCTATAGATAGATTAAGAGAGGCAGGGGAAAAAGTAGGATTGGTAAAATTACGCCTATGGCGCCCATTTCCCTTTAATGCGTTCTGTCAGGCAGTAGCTCAAGCGAAGCTGCTCATCGTCCTTGACCGCGCTATCTCCTTTGGTGGCCCAGGTCCGGTCTGCTCTGAGGTAAAGGCTGCTCTATATCATTTAGAAAAGAAGCCGCAGATTATTGGCTTTATCGGTGGATTGGGTGGCAGAGATATATCGGTTGAGGGGTTCCAGAATATGATACATCGAGGAATGGAGAAGGCGGAACAGGGAAAGTTCGAGGAAGTTGAAATATTCGGAGTAAGAGAGTGATGGGTTCCCAAAAAATTGGCACAATTTTTGGGGTGAAGTAATGGAGACCTTAGGTATATATGTACCTCGTTTAGTGACAAGGAGGCAAAGCTTTGCTCCCGGACATCGTGCTTGTTCAGGGTGTGGTGAGGCTCTAGCAGTGATGCTCGTAATGAAAGCTCTGGGCAGGAATGTAATTGTTGTCATGTCTACCGGATGTATGGAGATTATATCCTCACAGCTTCCTTATACCTCCTGGGAGGTTCCCTGGATTCACACTTTGTTTGAGAATTCCGCCATAGTAGCCTCGGGCATAGAAGCGGGAATGAAGGCGCTAAGACGGAAAGGGACTTCTTTACCTAAGACCAAGGTCGTAGCTATGGGCGGTGATGGAGCAACCTTCGACATTGGCTTTGGAGCTATATCCGGCGCCTTTGAGAGAGGGCATGATTTTATCTACGTTTGCTTTGATAATGAAGCCTATATGAACACCGGCATCCAGAGGTCAAGTGCTACTCCTTTTGGTGCTTCCACTACTACTCAACCAGCAGGGAAAGTCAGCATGGGACAAAGCACCTGGAAGAAAAATATGCCCGCTATTGCTGTTGCTCATGACATTCCCTATGTGGCTACTGCCTCCCCTAGTTATCCCTTTGACCTTATGAACAAGATAAAAAAAGCAGTGGCTATTGAAGGTCCCACTTACGTTCATATCCTATCGGTTTGTCCTACGGGCTGGCGAATTCCCACTGATATGACTATAAGGTTAGGGCGTCTAGCAGTGGAAACAGGAGTTTTCCCACTTTATGAGGTAGAGGATGGCAAATATACCTTAAATTATGATCCGCCACGACTACGGCCTGTCGAAGATTACCTTAAACCGCAAGGGAGATTCAGACACCTCACACCGAAAATGGTGAAAAAAATACAGCAGCGGGTAAGTGCTGAATATGCCAGTCTCAAGGAGAAAGCACAGTAGGTAAAGATGGGCAAGGTTGTTTTTAGCAGTTGGGCTGGTAAAACCGTCGATAATAGGGGGTTAGGAGTCAAGCAGCACGCCTATGCAGAGGACTTAGGGCTTCCATCAGGGTACGACCATACTAAAGTGGCAGCCTTTATGGGTTGGGATGGATTTGTGGTATGGGATGAAAAGGTTAACGTAGTGGATATGGCTCATGCCTATATCAAGGAAGTTCAAAAGGTTTGTTGCGGTGAATGTATGGTTGGCTACATTGGAATTACTGTGCTGGCTGATACTTTGGCCAGGATTTTGGATGGAAAGGGGAGAGAGAAGGATATTAGTTTACTACAATGGCTAGCCAGCGGAATCAAAGAGAATGCCGGGTGTACTTTTGGACAGACTGCTCCAATACCAATCATTGATAGTATCAAATATTATAGAGATGAATACCTCAAGCTGATAAAAAATAAAAAGGCTGTTCCCAAGTCAAATTACAAAGTGATGGTCACAGCACCTTGTATGGAGGCTTGTCCCGCTCATCTGGATATACCTGGCTATATACAGTTGATAAGGAATCAAAGATATCGCGAATCCCTTAGCTTAATAAGAAATGGCGTTTGTCTACCAGGTGTTATTGGACGAGTATGCACCGCTCCTTGTGAAGAAGCTTGTAGACGCACCCAATATGATGGCCGTGTTTGTATAAGGCTCTTGAAGCGGTATGTGGCTGATTGGGAGATGAATAGTGGATTAACTCCTTCATCGGCTAAACCTAGAAAATCTAAGGAGAAGGTAGCCATCATTGGGGCAGGACCAGCAGGCTTGGCTTGTAGTTACAATTTGGCTCTAAAAGGGTACCAAGTTACTATCTTTGAGGAATTGTCGGTGGCCGGGGGTATGGCTGCAGTAGGTATCCCGCAGTATCGCTTGCCAAGAAAAATTCTGGAGAGAGATATTGAACTCATTGAAAAGGCGGGCGTGGAAATAAGGCTAAATACCAAAATAGGTAGAGATTTGGAAATGGAGGGTCTGTGGAAGGATGGTTATAAGGCAATTTTCATCGCCATTGGTGCTCATAAAGGTCGAAAAATGGGTGCTGAGGGTGAAGATAATGACTATGAAGGCTTTGTTGACGGAATGAAATTCTTGCGGGATGTGAATTTGGGCAGGGTGATAGAACCTAAGAATAGAGTACTGGTAGTTGGAGGTGGGGATGTAGCTGTAGATTGTGCTAGAAGTTGCTTGAGACTTGGATTTAGGGATGTAAATATAGTTTACCGGCGTTCTCGGGTTGAGATGCCGGCAAGAAAAGCAGAAATAGAAGAAGCAGAGAAAGAAGGTGTCAAGATCAGTTACTTAGTCACGCCCACCAAAATATTGGCAAGGGATGGTAAAGTAATAGGCGCTGAATGTGTCAAAATGGCGTTGGGGGAGCCTGACTCCAGTGGCAGACGACGACCTATTCCTATCAAAGGGTCGGAGTTCGTTATGAAAGCAGCCATGATAATTCCAGCCATTGGCCAGCAGCCTGATTTGTCCTTTTTACCTGATAGGAACCAGATTAAGCTTGCTAAGCAGATGACCATAGAGACCGATACAACTACCTGTCAAACAAGTGGTGAAGGAATCTTCGCTGGTGGTGATTGTGTAACCGGGCCTGCGGTATTAATCGATGCTTTGGCATCAGGCAATAGAGCAGCTCAAAGCATTGATCAGTATATAAGAAAGGGTAAGGTAACTCAGGGCGAAGATAGTAAATTGGAAATTGCAGTGAAGGGCATTAATCTCTCCGAGCAGAGAGAGCAGGAAATTGTCCCTAGGGAAATGCCTCAAATTACAAGTCAATTACCATTAAAGAAGAGATTTGGTAACTTTCGAGAGGTAGAAAATGGCTTCAATGCCGAAGCTGCTTTGGAGGAAGCAAAACGTTGTCTCAGGTGTTATAGAGTAATGGTATGGCTTCCAGCCAAATAAATTGGGATGGATGATAAAGAGAAGAACAATGGTAGAGCTGACTATAGATAATCAAAGGGTGAGGGTAAAAAAAGGCACAACGATACTCGAAGCAGCTGATAAGTTTAATATTACTATACCTACTCTGTGTCATCATGAAAACCTCACCCCTTTGGGGTCCTGCAGGTTATGCACTGTTGAGGTCATAGTTAATGGTATATCTAAGTTAACCACTGCTTGCACTTTCCCAGTGGAACAGGGAATAGAAGTCAGGACAACTTCACAAAAAGCATTGGAAGCACGGAGATTAGCGGCAGAGTTGCTATTAGCAAAGTGTCCTACCTCTGCAAAAATAAAAAGTTTAGCTCAGGAAATAGGTGTTGCCAAACCAAGAATTAAGGTAAGAGAAGAGGATTGTATCCTTTGCGAATTGTGTGTAAGAACATGTCGAGAAATTGTAGGAAGGCAGGCACTTAAGTTTATTAACCGGGGCCTAAATCAAAGGGTAGAGCCGCGTATTGATTTCTCGCCTGACATGTGTATTGGCTGCGGTTCCTGCGCTTATGTCTGTCCCACGGGGGCGATAAAGATGGAGGATAAGGATGGTACTCGAGTAGTCTATGCCCGTAACTGGGAAAAGGAATTTAAATTGAAGAAATGCAAAGTTTGTGGTAACTATTGGGCTCCTGAAGAGCAACTGGAGTATATTAGGGGAAAATTGAATTTACCTCCAGATTTTTTTGATGTTTGCCCTAACTGCAGATGAACTATTTTCCTTATCAGAGTGCTATAATGCAATTTTGGTCAGCGGGGTGTGGCGCAGCGGTTTAGCGCGCATGGTTTGGGACCATGAGGTCGGTGGTTCAAATCCACTCACCCCGAGTTTATATAAATTAAATAAATAAAAAGGAGGTTTAAAGAATGGAAGAGGTTGTGATAGTTGATTATCTAAGGACAGCATTTTCAAGGTCGAGGCCGGCAGAGCCAGAGAGAGATGTGTTTAACAGTGAAAACATGCCTGCGTTGGCTGGCAGGTTGATAAAGAAAATAATCGAGCGGACAAAGATTAATCCCGAGGAGATTGGTGATGTGCTTACCGGATGCACCATGCAAATGACGGAGCAATGGCTTTATGGTGGAAGGGCAGTAGCCATGCTAGCTGATTTGCCCATAAATGTCCCTGCACAAGGAATAGAACGTGTTTGCTGTTCAGGCATGTCTGCTATACACACCGGGGCGATGGAAATTACACAGGGTTATTCCGACATTGTTTTTGCCTGTGGCATAGAGCATATGACTCATCTTGGCATGGATATGAGTCTGAATCCGCATCTGAATGCAAGCCCAACGTTGCTACAGCCACACTATGTACAGGAGTACGATCTCCTGACAGCAATGAGCATGGGGCTAACAGCAGAAAAATTGTACCAAGAATGCAAAGACGAGATAGGATTAACTAAAGAGGACATGGATAAATGGGCTGTTAGAAGCCATAATCTGGCTGAAAAGGCTCTCAATGAGGGCTATTTCAAAGATGAGATTATGCCTGTTGAGGTAACGCTTGCTGATGGCACCAAAAAGGTTATAGATTCGGACCAGGCGATAAGAAGGGGTGCGACTCTCGAAGCTACTGCATCTCTAAATCCATCTTTTAAACCTGACGGTGTTATCACGCCGGGGAACTCTTCACCGTTGAATGCTGGAGCTACGGCTATGCTTCTGATGTCCAGAAAAAAGGCAAAAGAATATAGGCTTAAGCCCATGGCGAAGATTGTGTCCCTAGGATGGGCTGGAGTTGAGCCCAGTATCATGGGCAAGGGTCCTGTCCCAGCTAGTCAAAAAGCATTGAAGAGGGCTGGATTGGATGTTAAAGATATTGATTTCTGGGAAATCAACGAGGCTTTTACCGCGGTGACCCTGTATGCCATAAAGAAATTGGGCATTGACCCAGACAGAGTGAATGTAAAGGGTGGTGCGACCGCGATAGGGCATCCGTTAGCTGCTTCAGGACCAAGACTCACCGGGACTTTGGCGCGCATATTAAAGGAGAAAAATGCTAGGTATGGATGCGCCACACTTTGTGGAGGTGGTGGGCAAGGAGCAACAACGATAATCGAACGGGAAAAGTAGGCTGGCTTAGCAAATAGGGAACTCGTTGACTGCTGCCATCACAGGTCTTGCGGTGGAACCGGAAACTGCCGCGCTTGTGATATTAAATTCGCCCAGCTAAGCCTTGGGAGCTAAAGAGCTAGTTGCTGGCGATAATTTCGCAATGGAAATCACTCTCGCCAAAGGCGAGTCCCATTGCCTTTGCTCTCCGGAAGTAAAGCTCTATTCTGGTGGCCAGCTTCCATCTGAAGCTTGGTAAAATGCATTGAAATAAGGGGCAAGAATGACAATTACCATAGTTTATGACAATGAAGTGAAGAAAAGGGGATTAAAACCTCATTGGGGATTTTCAGCCTACATAGAGATAGAAAAGACGCTGCCGATTTTGTTTGATACTGGCGCTGATAGCCCCACATTATTACATAATATGAAAGAGTTGAATATTGCCCCTGAAGGAATAGGTATAATCGCGATTTCTCATGCCCATCTCGACCACACCGGCGGGCTTTCTGAAATTCTCAAGATAAACAAAACCGCTGAACTTTACATCCCTAGTTCATTTGCAGTAGTAGCTTCAGGGAGAAAGGTAACCATTGTTGGGAAAGATGCCATCCAAATTTGCGGAAATGTCTTTTCGACCGGTGAACTTGAAGGTATAGAGCAATCCTTAGCAATCAAGACGGATAAGGGAGTTTTTGTGGTAACTGGCTGTTCTCATTCGGCAATGAGAGGCATATTAGGGGCTGCCTCGGAGTTTGGGAGAGTTTACGGAATTGCCGGCGGATTTCATGGTTTTCATGACTTTAAGGCATTTGACGGCTTATCGTTAATCTATCCCTGCCATTGCACCCAATATAAGCAAAAAATACTACAGTTATTCCGTGGCAAAGCTCTAGGGTGTGGGGCAGGGCTGGTGATTGAATTATAGAGATTGGTTGGTCACAACCTTACGATTGAAAAGGATAATCTCCAGGCGATTTCACCCGCACTAACCTTAGCATGCTGGGAATACCGATAACCAATAAAAAGGGAAAGGGGGGCAGATGTATTGACAAAAGCCAGTATAGTGGTTTAATATAAAATCGGTTCGCATAACAAACCTTTTGCGAACCAAAGAAGTGGATAAAATAAAACATTCATGCATGACATAACCCTAGAGCCGTTAATCACTGAGTTCTTGGAATACCTAGAAATCGAAAAGGGTTGCTCTTTTCTCACTACTCGCGTGTACAGACATTATTTGAACCGTTTCCACAACTGGCTCAGTGAAAATTCCCCTACTACCAAAGCCGAAGACATAAACTTGGAGGATGTTAGGGGGTACAGACTATATTTGGCGCATTTTCGTAATAGAAATGGCGTGCCATTAAAACGTGTCTCTCAAAGCTACCATATTATTGCGTTGAGAGCTTTTCTACGTTATCTCTTAGTCAAGCGTGATATACCTACCTTATCGCCTGATAAGATAGAACTTCCAAAACAAAGTCCTCGTTCTGTTAGTTTCTTGGACTCGGAGCAGATAGAAAGGTTATTAAACAGTCCCCAAATATCAAACGAGATAGGCTTGCGGGACAAAGCTATCTTGGAAACCTTATTTAGCACAGGACTAAGAGTATCAGAGTTAGTGAGGTTGAATCGTGACCAGATAGACTTAAAGCGCCAGGAATTTGGTGTTAGGGGTAAAGGAAACAAACTCCGAGTAGTTTTCTTATCGGATACAGCTGTACAATGGATTAATCGCTACCTGCAGTCGCGTCAAGACCATTTCAAGCCACTCTTTATTCGGTATAGCGGTGGAATAAACACTGGAAAAGACGGTGAAAAAATGCGACTGACAGCAAGATCCATCCAAAAAATCGTTACTAAATATGCAAAGAGGTGTGGATTGCCAGTCAAAGTAAGCCCCCACACATTGAGACATTCTTTTGCCACAGACTTGTTGATAAGTGGGGCTGATCTTCGTTCTGTTCAAGAAATGCTCGGCCATGAAAGTATTAGAACAACTCAAGTTTACACTCATGTTACCAACAGACACTTAAAGGAAGTGCATAAAGCTTTTCATAGTAGAAAATAAGGAATTTGCCTAGAATTGGTGCTGAGTACCAGATTTTGTCCACTTCTCAGTAAGCGCAAAGGAGGTTAAAAACCATGAGAGGGAAATGGCGAGAAACTGTACCAACAGGCCTTAGTTTTTCCATAAACAAAGCCATAACGGCACTGTTGGTCATCTTAATCGTCTTCGGGGCTTTGCTTTATACGCAGGGGTGCGGACAACCTGGTGCAATTAACACAATTACTCTCGATGAACCCCCAGTAAATCCGTTTGTGGCTGATTCACCCTGGCCGATGTCGCACGCGAATCCATACTGTCAGGCATCTTCCCTGTATTCGGGGCCAACTGAGGATACGTCGGAATATAAATTCGATTACTTGGGGGAGCTAATGTATTACCCTCCAATAACTATTGCTATTTCTGGTGCGTACTCTGACGGCAACCGCGTATTATGGGGAAATACCCCGGCCATGGTATTCAAGGTAGGTCTCGATGGAAGTAAGCTTTGCTACATTGAGAAGATGGAGAAAGAACCTGTAAATGTAACGCTATCTCGTATGGAATGCGGATTGTCCGGCGCGTATACCCTCGTTGACTGCGAAGGTACGTTTTTTGTTCCCAGCATCCGTAAGATCTTCGGATATGGTGATGAAGTTCCCGGTGATCCTTATTCAAAAATAGTAGTCAAGCATGTTTTTGAAATCCCCAGTGACCAGCTTCGTAGCGAAGATGAATTTATTCGCCGACCTTAATATTGCATACGATGGCATGCTCGTTTTCGTTACCAATAAAGCGACTGTTGGGGTTGTATCCCGCAGTTTCGACTCCGCACATTTCCTGCATCTTGGAGAGGACGAAGAAACATCGAATTCAATCGCATGTGATGAAGATGGCGGG
>Ga0210022_1000881_pt1 | contig 20771 bp, 21 predicted proteins | sample CryGeymeta201520_FD_183984 | JGI IMG/M metagenome (GOLD analysis project Ga0210022, IMG submission 183984) | Groundwater microbial communities from Crystal Geyser aquifers in Utah, USA - Crystal Geyser metaG 2015-20 (SPAdes) (version 2) | ecosystem: Environmental > Aquatic > Deep subsurface >... | reverse complement strand
CTGCCGTAGATGAAATTAATAGCAGACCAAGAAAGCGCTTGGGCTATCTTACTCCTTATGAAGTATTTTATGAAAAAAAATCCAAATGCTAAGAAAAGGGATGTTGCAGTTAAGAATAGAATTCAGGTCACTCACAAGTGACATAGCAAGGCACCATTATTTCCTTTTCCTCGGTTTGAGTACACTTGCAAAGCGTTTGTTCACATTTTCTGGAAGAGCGAGGAGTACCGGCCGAAAGGACATACGATGAATAGGAGATGGACCAAGGTGACGGAGGGCATCCATATGTACCTTCGTACCATACCCCTTGTGCTGAGCGAATCCATAGCCTGGATATTCTGTATCATAGGCTTCGATCATACGATCACGCGTCACCTTCGCAATGATAGACGCTGCTGCAATCGATTTTACGATACCATCCCCTCCTACTACCGATTCCTGCGAAAAAGAACAATTGGGAATACATTGATTGCCATCAACAAGCAAATGCAAATCCTGATGAGTGATAATTGATGCATGATGCATGATCCGTTCTAAATCCGCAACGGCGGCCTTCATTGCGAGGAATGTTGCCTGAAGAATATTTACTCGATCAATCGTTTCGGCACTCACGATACCGATGCCTACATAGAAATATTCGTGAATGAAATCAAAGAGCTCTTCTCGCTTCTTCTCTGAAAGTTTTTTCGAATCCTTGATTAGTGCAAATGTTTTCTCTAATGCTTCGGGGATAGAAAAGGAAGCATCCTTATAACATACGGCTCCTGCAACCACTGGTCCTGCCAGTGGCCCTCTACCTGCTTCATCAATACCCACGATGAAGAGAGAGGAATCCGTCTTCCCTGCCATCAAACTCAATTCTTTTTCAAACGTTGTTTCAAACATATGCCCCAGTATACCGCATATTCTCGAAACTCTCAAAAATATTATTGATACATGAATATTTAAAAATAAATCAAAAACTCATTTTTCATCATCATTCTCAGAATGAATTCTCTTTGTCTTTGGGGCAATTGAAAGTTTTTTCAGCATGGTTCTCAATTCTTATTGAGATGAAAAAAGTTTCATTAGTACTATTCCTGCTGGAGAATAGCACGTGCCACCAGAGATAAAGAGGGTTAATTCTGAGAAGAGACAATGGCTATTCTTTTTTATGAGGCTGAGAATCATTCTGTTTCACTTTTTTCCTAAGAGATGGTATACTTTTCTTACAATAATTTCTCTGCAAAACCCATGGAGCTCCTCCGGGCTATGAGAGAATTCTATGCTTATGACAATATATTCCATTCTATTCAATATTTCGCCTTTTATTACGATTGGCGTTTTTATTTTTTAAATTTACAATTTCAAAATTAAATCATTGTTTAAAAATTGGAAATTAATAATTAGACATTAAATTGCTATGCAATTTACTCATCTCCACGTCCACTCTCACTACAGCCTCCTCACAGCACTCCCCAAACTCGAGGAACTTTTGGCGCAGGCCAAAGAATATAAAATGACATCACTGGCACTCACTGACACATCCGCGCTCTATGGTGCTGTCGAGTTTTATATGAAGGCCAAGGAGGTTGGCATCAAACCAATTTTCGGGGCAGAAATATTCGTCTGTGAGAATTTGCACAGTAAGAATAATACTGCCGAAGATCGGAGACGCCATCAACTCGTACTCCTCGTCAAGAACGAAACAGGCTACAAAAACTTGATGAAAATTATTTCCATCGCCCAGCTCGATGGATTCTATTATAAGGCTCGTGCAGATAAGAAACTCCTCAGGCAATATCACGAAGGACTCATCGCTCTTTCGGGATCACTCCAGGGCGAAGTACCTTCGGAAGTCATTTATGGCAATCAGGAAAGAGCACAAATGGTCGCTCTTGAGTATGAAGAAATATTTGGAAAAGGGAATTTCTATCTCGAACTCGGACCAAATTTCGACTATGAAAACCAGATGATTGCCAATCAGGGACTCATTCAAATACATCGTGAAACAAATATTCCTCTTGTGGCTACGTCTGACGTACACTATGTAAAAAAAGAACACGCAGAAATACAGGATATTCTCCTCTGCATCAGAGATAATAAAAAAATCACTGACAAAGAACGATTGAGTATGATGGCGCTTGATCTCTCGATGCGTTCTGGAGAAGAAATGACTCAAATCTTCAAAGATTTTCCTGAGGCTATCAGTAACACACAGGTCATCGCTGACGCCTGTAATTTCACCATTCATCTCGGAGAAAATCACCTCCCTTCGTTCCCTCTGCCCGAAGGAAAAACAGCAGACACTTTCCTTCGCGAACTCTGCGAAATAGGACTCACCAAACGCTATGAAGGACAAATCATCACCGAGGAACAACGTACTCGTATGGACTATGAGCTCGGTGTCATCGAAAAGACAGGGTTTGCATCCTATTTTCTCATCGTGCAGGATTTCGTGAACTGGGCAAAAGAAAATGGAGTCGTTGTGGGTCCGGGTCGTGGATCGGCTGCGGGGAGTTTCGTCGCTTATCTCACCGGCATCACTGACCTCGATCCGATCAAGTATATTCTCCTCTTCGAACGTTTTCTCAATCCAGAACGTATTTCGATGCCAGATATCGATATGGACTTCGCTGATAACCGTCGTGATGACGTACTCAATTATGTACGGGAAAAATATGGCAACGATCACGTCGCACAAATCATCACTTTCGGAACAATGGCGGCTCGTGCTGCGATACGTGATGTAGGTCGCGCCCTCGGATTTCCGTATGAAATCTGCGACAAAACTTCGAAGATGATTCCGATGTTCACTTCTATCACCAAGGCACTAGCAGAAGTCCCTGAATTTCAAAAATGGTACAAAGAAAATGCTGATGCAAAAAAACTCATCGATGCTGCGATGAAGGTAGAAGGACTCGTGAGGCACGCATCGATGCATGCGTGTGGTGTCGTCATTACCAAAGATCCTGTTACCGAATATACTCCTCTCCAACGTGTTTCTGGTACTCGCGTCGGTGTCGTGACACAGTATGCAAACTCAACCAAATGTGCCGCTGTCGAAAAAATTGGTCTTCTCAAAATGGACTTTCTTGGACTACGTAACCTTACTATTATTCAGAACGCTCTTCGTATTATCCGCAAAACAAGAAACGAAATAATCAACATTGAGAAAATTCCTATCGATGATGAACTCACATTCAAACTCCTCCAAGACGCTCATACCACTGGTGTTTTCCAGCTTGAAAGCTCTGGTATGAAACGCTATCTGAAGCAACTGAAGCCAACTATCTTCGAAGATATCATCGCTATGGTCGCCCTCTACCGCCCTGGTCCGATGGACTATATTCCTGATTTCATCGGCGGTAAACATGGTACGAAGAAAATAGAATACCTCCATCCATCACTCGAGCCAATTCTCCAAAATACCTATGGCGTTGCTGTCTATCAGGAACAGCTGATGCAAATCGCTCGTGAACTCGCTGGTTTCAGTTACGGAGAGGCTGATGTACTTCGTAAAGCGGTGGGGAAAAAGATTCTCGCTCTCGTCGTCGAGCAACGAGAAAAATTCATCGATGGTTGCATCAAAAACGGTGTACAGAAAAAAGTCGCCGAAAAAGTTTTTTCATTCATCGAACCATTTGCTGGTTATGGATTCAACCGTTCACACGCTGCTTGCTACGCACTCATCGGTTATGAAACAGCTTATCTCAAAGCGCATTATCCGGCTGAGTTTATGGCTGCCCTCCTCACTTCCGATCAAGATAACATCGAACGTATCGCCATCGAAGTAAGGGAAGCCAAAGAAATTGGTATTGAAGTCCTTCCTCCACACATCAACGAAAGTTTCGGTGAATTTGCTGTGGTGCGAAATGATGAAGATATCAATTCCAAACGTGTACGTTTTGGACTCAACGCTATAAAAAACGTCGGAACGGTTGTGGCAGAAGAAATCGTTCTGGAACGCAAACGTGGAGGCAAATATACGTCTCTCGAAAACTTTGTAGAACGTGTGAAGACCAAAGACCTCAATAAAAAATCACTCGAAGCACTAATCAAAGTCGGTGCTCTCGAAGGTTTCGGAGAGAAAAATCAGCTCCTCGAAAGTATCGAAGCCATTTTGCAGTATGGGAAGAATCTGAAAACGATTGCCGAAACACATTCGAGCAGTCTCTTCGGTGAAATGACAATGGAAACAAGTACCATCAAACTTTCCCCGACGCTCATCGCCACGAAAAAAATGACTCAGAGTTGGGAAAAGGAATTACTTGGGCTCTACGTCAGTGATCATCCTGTGAGTGCTTTCGAAGCCTATTTCAAGAAAACAACCACTCCTTTGCGTGATCTCGAAAAGAAAGAAGATGAGAGTCGTGTACGTATCGGTGGCGTCATCACTGACGTGCGAAAAATTCTCACGAAAAGACAACAAACGATGTATTTCGTCGGTCTCGAAGATACGACAGGTCGTGTGGAGATTCTCGTATTTGGCAAAACAGCTGACAGGACAGGTGACTCCTGGATAACAGAAGACATTGTCATTGTAGATGCACGTGTTTCACAGAAAGATGGGGCACTGAAATGTATTGCCGAAGGTGTCGAAAAAGTTTCCGAGAGCACTCTGGAGCAATTCGCACGTGCTGAAGCCACTCGCGTGAAAATTACGAAAAATACGCCAACGATCAAAGAAGAAAACCGCATCCTCATCACTATTCAAAAAGATGCTCCAGAAAAAATAATCGAACATCTTTCGCAGTGTCTCAAAACAATTCCCACTGGACCGAAGAAAGTATCTGTAAAAATCCAAAACTCTCTTATCGAAACGACCTTCTCCATTGCTCCGACGGATGAACACCTCACTCAAATCCGTAGTATCGAAGGCATCGAATCAGTGAAGTAACTATCCATTCTGTACTGCTATACTAGAGTTTCGATTATCTTTAGCTGAATATGCATACCATAGAACTTCACCATCATTTTCTGTGTATGAATATCGGCGCTCGTGGTGAAGAAATGCACTGAGGATTGCTCTGATAACTTTTTCTCAATCTCTTTGTGTCTTTCCAAATAGTTTGCGAGTTTCTGTGCTACGATGTTGCCTTGACCAATAACATTCATACCTATTGGTACACTTGATTTGATTCTCTCCTCAATCAACGCATAATGTGTACAACCCAATACCAGTGTGTCGATAAGAGGATTTTTCGATAACAAGTTACTCGTGACGCATCGTATCTCCTCTATGAGTTTTGTTTCTTCTTCATTATTCTCGATATAGGAAGCAAGATTTCCTCCTGTCCGAGAGAGTATCTGTATATGCGGATTTTTCTTCTTCATTTCAATTTCAAATATTTTGGAAGCGACGGTCGCCTCAGTTGCGAGTACGCCGATATGTCCCGACTTCGTAAATATCTCTATTTCTTCTATCGTCGGAATGATAATGCCGAGCACTCTTTTCTCTGGGTATCTGAGAGGCAGTATCTCCTGCTGAATCTTTCGTAATGCATTGGCTGAAGCCGTATTGCATGCCAGAATCACTATCTCCGCGCCCTCCCTGAAAAGCCACTCGACACCAGCCAAAGTCAATTTGTATATTTCGTCTCGTGATTTATCTCCGTACGGCACATGCAAATTATCTCCCAAATAGAGATACCTCCGATTTGGCATCACTTTCATTATTTCTTTCAAAATAGTGAGTCCCCCGAGTCCAGAGTCGAATATCCCTATTTTCCCTTTACGCCTCGTTTCTGCTTTCATAATATGGTTCTCTTGGAATGAAATACGACTTATCTTCACAAAAAATGTTTGTCAGTAAAGAATATAAATTCACATAACGTTTCGGCATCATCTGAAGTTTCGACACTTCATTATGAAAATATAAAAAAGTGTCGAAATTTGGGTCGAGGGAAATTGATAATCCTTTGAAATATAATTGCGTCAATTTTCTGAGCCAGATATGCTGTGTTAGGCGATGTAATTTTTAAATTTTTTAAAAAGCAAACCACCAAATTATCAATCCGATACAAACCACCTGTCCTATCATTGCATAAAACCCAATTAGGGCAAGCATAAATTTTAGAATGACGCTAAGGGATTGATTACTTCCTAATTTATCAGAGCTCACCCATTGTCGAGTGAACAAATCAACCATTCCTGCTATTAAAACAGTTATAGGAATCCACAGATTAGATTGATTCGTAAAGAACCCCAACAACAAAACTAAGGCGGAAATTATTATTGCGAGATTGAATTTCATATAGATTGCTTTTTAAAAAAATTTAAAAATTATTTTGCCTAACTCGTTCTTATGTGTAGCGTTTGCTTATAAATGCCGAAAGCTTGTCTATTGCGTCAACATACACTACACTGATCTCTATAACTATGGCTCTATAGTAGCACTTTACTGGCAAGTCTATCAAATATGGAAACATTCGTACACAAGACTATCGTTATCGTAGGACCAACGGCCTCTGGGAAGTCGGACTTAGCCATTGCTTTGGCGAAAAAATATGATGGCGAGATCATCTCAGCCGATAGTCGCCAGGTCTACCGCGGTATGGATATAGGGACAGGAAAGGTGATTCGCGACAAAGTCGTGAATCATCCTGAGCTTGTCGAAGGGTCTTCAAGAAAAGAAATCTTCTTTTCGGAAGGAATACGGCATCATCTCATCGATGTAGCGAGTCCGAAGAGAACCTACAACGTCACGCACTTCATCCGTGATACCAAAAAAGCAATTATTGATATTCGCAAACGAGGGAAGGTTCCTATTATTTGCGGTGGGACAGGATTCTGGGTTCAATCCCTCATCGACGGAGGAAGTTTCCCTCTCGTCAAACCAGATACGAAATTACGGATGAAACTTGGAAAGTTATCTGCTGAAAAACTTTTTGATTTACTCGAGAAGCAAGATCCGAAGCGAGCAGAAACGATTGATAAAAAGAATAAGATTCGTCTGATTCGTGCTCTTGAAATTATTTCCGTTTTAGGAAAAGTTCCTCCAGTCCCAACGATTCGAAATTCGAAATTCGAAATTCGAAATTCTTTCCTCATTATCGCTCTCTGTCCACCCCAAGAAATACTGCACAAAAATATTGCCGTTCGTCTCGAAAAAAGATTGAAACAAGGTATGGTTACTGAAGTAGAAACGCTCCGCGCGGAGGGTATCAGCTGGAAGAGACTCGAAAGTTTCGGACTGGAATACAAATATGTTGCTCTGTTCCTACAAAAGAAAATGACATTGGACGAAATGAGAGAACGTCTCAATTTTGAGATACGCCATTATGCCAAACGTCAGCTCACATGGCTCAGACGCTGGGAGAAAATGGGTACTACCATTCACTTCATTACCGAACCAACAGAAGCTTCAAAAATCATTGAAAAAGAAAAATAGTGAAAGATTTCTGTCAAAAGAATCTTCTTGAGAGAGTTGAAGTTTTTTCGAGCACGGTTTCATCGTTTCGATGAATCGAAAAAAATTCATACAGGAAATTCGTCGCTGGACGAATGACTAGCTCTCAAGAAGGTTGCTTTTGAAAGAAATATCAAACAAGAATGCGTTTCCCGAAAACTATTTCAGTTTTTCTGTCAAAATATCAGCTACCACTTTCGGATTGGCTTTGCCACGTGTCTCCTTCATAATTTGTCCAATAAGAAACTGAAAGGCATTTTGTTTGCCAGATCGAAAATCCAAAACAGACTTTTCATTCGAGACAAGAACCGTATCAACAATCGCTTCAAGCTCTGAGGAATCGCTCATCTGAGCCAAATTAAGTCGTTCAATAATATGTGATGGATCATTGTCTCCGCCTTTGTACATTTCTGCAAGAACGGTCTGTGCAGCACTGGAGTTGATTTTTCCGTCTGCCACGATACCAATAAACTCTGCATAATTTTCTGGAGTAATTTTGATAGTAGTGATATCTTCTCCGTTCTCTGCAAAATATTTACGAAGTTCAGTGAGAATATAGTTCGAAGCAAGCTTGAGTGCTCGTTCAAGCGGCACCGTAATTTCTTTTGACTCTACTTTTTCTCCGAGCTCACTTGCTACTGCTTCGAAATAGTTCGCGAGATGATGGTCTTCGGTCAGTGTCACCACATCAGCTTCTGGCAAACCATATTCGGAAACAAAACGCTTGAATTTTGCATCAGGTAATTCTGGTAATGTACTGCGTAATTTTTCTACGTATTCTTCGGTGAAAGAAAACGGTGGAATATCTGGCTCTGGGAAATAACGATAATCATGAGCCGATTCTTTCTTGCGCTGAGAGACCGTGATGCCTTTTGCCTCATCCCACCCCCTCGTTTCCTGTACGAGTGTTCCTCCTGCTTCGAGCACTCCCGTCTGACGCAAAATCTCATACTCTATCGAACGTTCTACGGAACGGAAAGAGTTAATGTTCTTTATCTCTGATTTCGTACCAGAAAGCCTATCACTGCCCTCTTTATACAGTGAGATATTGACTTCGCAACGCATCTGACCTTTCTCCATATCAGCATCAGAAACTTCGAGATAACGAAGTGTCTGACGGAGTTTCTGACAGAATAATCTCACATCTTTTCCATTGGTAAAATCTGCTTCGGTCACAAGCTCCATCAGTGGCACGCCAGCACGGTTGAAATCCACCAACGTGAAATGTTCCCCTGTTGGATGCATCGACTTCCCTGTATCTTCTTCGAGATGAATACGGGTGATACGAAATGATTTCTTGATGCCATCATCTTCTATCTCCATCACTCCGTGCTCACAGAATGGCTCATCATATTGAGAGATCTGATACCCTTTTGGAATATCTGGATAAAAATAATTCTTGCGATCAAATTTGGACTGCAAACGGAGCGTACATCCGAGCGCCAGACCTACCCTCTGTACCGCTTCTATGGCTTTGCGATTCGGTACAGGAAGTGTTCCCGGCTGAGCAGTACACACTGGACAGATATTGACATTCGGGGTCTTCTCGAGACCGAGTCCATTTTTACAGGAACAAAACATTTTTGAACCTGTTTTGAGCTCTGCGTGTATTTCCATTCCTATAGTGACATTGTATTTCATAAGGGTACATTTTACGAAGAAGTCTGATCTCAGGATAAGTCTCTGAATAATATGATTGATGATTTCTTCTATCTTAACACTATCCTGCACTTCTCTCAATTGTTTTCTATATTCAGCTTGGCCACCATCTGGTCCACTTGTACATAAAGCTCTTCGAGGGTTCCATCGTTATTTATAACAAAGTCAGCTCGTTCTTTCAAATCACGAATCTGTGTTTCTGTTTCAAGGAGTGCGTCTTTCTCAAATTGTGCTTCTGTTTTTATCATATCGTCGGTATTTTGATGCCTTTGAATCAACCGCTTGTATCTGGCTTCAGGTGAAGTTTCTACATACACAAAATAAAAATGTTCTTCATTTTCCAAATGGAGAATATCAGGAGACCGACGAACACCATCAACAACGACGAGCTTCGTCTCGGTTTTTCCTGCCTCAGCAAGAATGACACGAGAAAAAATATCTTCACCAAAAGCCTTACGAAGATAGAGTGAGAGCTTGGCCATATTTTCTCTGTTTTGCTCGAGATACAGTCGGTCCAGCATATCCCTTAGCGGTTGAGAAAAACGAAGAGATGAAGCCTGATATTTCTCAGCGATGTATTTCCCTACTGTGTCTTTACCAGATGCTATCTCCCCTGAAATGCCCAAAATTATTTTCTGCATACAAAATGATCTCTTACTTAATAAATTATTTTTCTCTTATAACAAACGAAAATGTGTATTCACTATTCTGCCCTTTCTCTTCACTGACCACTTTCGTGAACTCATCATACGGAGGGAAGAAAGTATCAGCATCGTGTACGCCTGACACAAGCGTCAAATACAAACGATCAACGCGCGGGAGAAATTGTTTATAAATACTCGCGCCTCCAATAACGAATATTTCTTCCTTTTCATACTGCATCGCTTTGCTTATGGCGTCATCTAGAGAAGAAGCTACGATACAACCTTCAGGTGAGAAGTTTGGCGTCAAAGACAGAATAATGTTGGTGCGATTCGGAAGCGGTCGTCCGATAGACCTGTACGTATTCTCCCCCATCACTACCGTATGACCTATCGTCAACTCTTTGAAATGCTTCAAATCTTCAGGAATATGCCACAAGAGCTGGTTATCTTTACCGATAGCCCTTGTCTCATCGATTGCCACAATAACACTGAGTCGTGGATTCATTATCATAAGAAGGAGGATTACACAAATCTTAATATACTTTTTATGTTCAAAAATAAAAACTTCTCTCTCGCCATAAATCATTTCTTCTCTTTCTTCTCAAAACCACCAATGTTGGCAATTTCTCCGCGGATAGCAGGGTGCGGGTCATAGTCTTCAATCGTGATATCTTCGAAAACAAAATCATCAATATTCTTTTTTTCAGGATTAAGTATCAGTTTCGGAAATGGTCTTGGCTCACGAGTGAGCTGTTCTTTCACTTGATCGAAATGATTACTGTAAATATGAGCGTCGCCGAAAAAATGCACAAACTCCCCTGCCTTCAGTCCTGTCACTTGCGCCACCATATGAAGAAGGAGTGCATAGCTCGCAATATTAAATGGCACACCAAGGAATGTATCCGCGCTCCGTTGATACAGTCCAAGATTGAGTGTGTTATTTCCTGTCACTTGAAACTGAAATGTCGTGTGACAAAATGGTGGGACTTCACTTGCATTCCCTGCCGATGCCATCGCATAAATAAAATCCGGATTCCAAGCAGAAACAACATACGATTTGCGAAATGGTTTGTCCTTCAGTCCATCAATCGCCCATCCAAGTTGATCAATCTCCCTGCCATCACTGGCTGGCCAGCGTCGCCACATCCGTCCATAAATAGTGATGAGGTCTCCCCACTCTTTGACAAAAGCATCATCCGAAGGAAGCGACTTCAATTTTTCAATAAAAACCTTTTGTTCCACTTTCGGCAATCCCTGAAGCACGGCCTGTTTATTATATCTCTTCCACGCCCATTCATCCCAAATATGCACATCGTTATCGACGAGGTATTTGATATTGGAATCTCCTTTCAGAAACCAAAGCAATTCGTGAATAATACCTCGATGGAACACTTTCTTTGTTGTGAGCAGAGGAAATCCATCAGCCATATTGTACCTCATCGAATAGCCAAAAACAGAACGAATAAAGGGTGGCTTTTCACTTTTCTCTTCATATTGTTTGAGTATTTCCGGAGTAAAAAATACTTCTTTGTCTGATCCTTTTTCAAGAATCGTTTGGATCATATCAAGATACTGATATTCTGGATGACGTTTGGTTTCCATAGAAATAATTTTACACAGAGAGATTATTTTTTCTTTATAGTATGCTTCTTTGCTGGCTGAAAATGTGCCCAATTGTCTTTACTGAAACGACCAACTTTTTTATAATTATTTTCTACTGGACTCGTCAGTGTCGAGAAAACAAATTGTGCTATCTGCATACCTGGACGAAGGACAAGTGGAACACGATTGATATTGGACAATTCGAGTGTGAGATTGAGAAAATGTCCAGGATTGATAAGACCTGCTGTATTGTGGACGACGAGACCGACGCGCGCCAAACTACTCTTCCCAGAAATCTGAATGAGATACTTATCACTTCCAACAAAATCACGCACTTTACCAAGCACTGTCTCGCCAGGGAAAAGATAAAATGCTTCCCCTTCTTTCACATGGTGCTCCTTCGTATGAGGAAATATTTTCTTCACTGGATCAATGAACGGTGTATTGTGGACATCAGTGACAATAAAATCGTTATCAAGGATAACATCGTAACTCACTGACCCCAAACGCTTCGGGTCAAAATCCTTGATGGTGATGGTGCCTTCTTTCACTGCCTGCCTGATATCATAATCGGAGAGATACATAAGAAAGTGTATTAGAGAATAGTAAATGTTTTATCAGTGCCATAATATTCTGACCAGTGTTCATTATAATGAGCGAACATACGAGCCAGTCTTTCTTGGTCGAGTTCCGATGCCCCCAGCGTTTGCATCATTTCCCGCAAATCTGTTTTTACCGCTTCTGCCTCTGCTCCATCAGTAACAAGTTTCTCAAACTCAGCCAAATAACCATAACCAGCATTTTTATCAATGCAGACAGTAATACCCTGAAATGCATATTCTTTGCGATCACGTGACCACTTCGCTTGATACGTAGAGCCTGCATCGAGAAGAAGATTATCAAGTTCATCGAGAGAAAGGTCTGGAGTTTCGGTTTCAAATTCGAGACGCGCTGTGCCATTGGAGCTTGTTGTATCATCGATAGAGGCTTTAATCACAAACAATACTGTATCATTTGATTTTCGTGTGCGAACAGAAATATTTTTTCCTTCATACAAAATCTTCTTGAAAGATGCAATCTTCTCCTCTGCAATAGAAGGCACAATATTCACAAAAATTTTTCCCGTATCTCCCACAATAAAATAATGATTAAGCTGACTACTCTCACCGATACACTTCGTTTCTGGATCGAGCGTATGCATTTTCTCGAGCAAAGCTTCGGCACTGTCTTTACTTCCTAGCAAAGATTTGATTTCTATTTCGTATTGTTCTGATTTCATAGCGTAAAGGAAAAATGGATAATAAAAGGCTGTTTCATCAGTATATCACAACTTTTCTCTGAGTAAAAGCACAAAAAACAGACCACTTCTGGCCTGTTTTAGAAAAAAGAATATTTAGAACTTAATGGGAAGACTCGGCCCCATAGTTGAACAAATGGAAATTGACTTAATGAGTTTACCTTTCATATTTTCTGGTTTGGAGCGATCAAGCGTTTCTTTGAGCACGGTATAGTTTGCAAGGAGAGCCTCAACAGTGAATGATGATTTTCCGATCATTTGGTGGATGTTCGCTGTATCATCATTCTTGAAACTTACCTTCTTTCCTTTCTTGAGCATTTCTACCGTTTCTTTGATTTTCACGGTGACGGTTTCTGTTTTTGGGCTTGGCATCATACCTTTTTGTCCCAAAATCTTTGCAACGAGTGCAAGTTTTGGCATCATTTCTGGTGTTGCGAGAAGTACATCAAAAGCTTGCCCAGGGATCACCTTACCATTCTTGATATCAGCAATAAGTTCTTCACCTCCGATAAGATCAGCCTTGGCTTCTTCTGCTTCTTTCTCCTTCGAAGCAGTGATCACTGCCACGCGCTGTGTACGACCGGTACCTTCTGGGAGTACGAGTGTCATACGAATCATCTCATCAGATTTCTTCGCATTGATACCGAGGTGCATATGTACTTCTACTGCTTCATCAAATTTGGCTAATTTGTTTTCTTTGATAAAAGCAAATGCCTCTTCTGGTGTATACATTTTTCCCGCTTCCATCTTCGCTGTTACCTTCTCGTAATTCTTGCCTTTTGACATAGTATTATACGTGGTACAAACGCCTGATACGGCTCCCACATTAATGATAAAATTATTTTTCTCCCAATGAAAGACTATCGAGCAACTTCTGCAAATCTTCGGCTTCTTGTTTCAGTGCTGGCACAGTTATTTCTTCCCCTATCTTGCTTTGAGCGAAACGAGGAATCTGTTCTTGTTCTATATTGGCAATTACTGCAGACAAATATTCCGACGCAGGAGCATAGTCTCCAGATTGTATCGCTTCAAGGACTTTCGCGACTTTCTCTGCCTCTTCTGGACCTTGCACACGATTGTCTTCGTAATCTCGAGAAAGAGCGAGGAAATATTCTTCTACTTTCTTTAAAATATTTACTTGTTCTTCATCTGGTGTGAAAGCTGGTGTATTCAAATTTTCGAACATATTTCTTATTTGTTAGTGATTAAAAACTTAGACTAGTCTACCACTTTTATACCCATAGAACGTGCAGAACCTGCAATGATTTTCATTGCTTGCTCTACATTGTTGGCATTCAAATCTTCCATTTTCTTCTCAGCAATTTCTTTCACCTGTGCCATCGTCACTGATCCTGCTTTATCTTTGAGTGGATTCGATGCTCCTTTGGCAACGCCAGCTGCTTTCTTAAGTAAATCTGAAGCAGGAGATGTTTTCAAAACAAATGTAAATGTACGGTCTTCGAAAACAGTGATTTCAGCTGGTACAACATCACCCATACGATCCTGAGTCGCAGCGTTGAACTTCGAACAAAAATCCTGAATATTGAGTCCGTGCTGTCCGAGAGCTGGTCCGACTGGAGGAGCTGGGTTTGCCTTCCCTGCTGCAATCTGTAATTTGATAACCGCTTTTATTGCCTTTGCCATAAGAATATAATAGTTTGATAAATTATGCTTTCTTCACCTGAAGGAAATCGAGTTCGACAGGTGTTTCACGTCCGAAAATAGACACAAACACTTTGACTTTTCCTTTTGCTTCATCTACTTCTTGAATCTTGCCTTCGAAGTCTTTGAATGGACCATCGACGATACTAATAGAATCACCAACATGAACATCGATCTTATATTTCGGTTCAGCGACACCCATACGTTTCTTCAGTGCTTCAATTTCTTTCATATCAACTGGAGTAGGAGTAGTGCCAAGTCCAATGAAACCAGTCACATTCGGTGTGTTACGCACCACATACCAAGAAGCATCCGTCACAATCATATCTACCAAAACATATCCTGGGTAAATACGTTCTTCGACAACAACGCGCTTGCCACCTTTGATCTTGATTTTTTTTTCTTTGGGAACCAGAACATCGAAAATGAGTTCTTGCATATCCATCGAATCGATTCTCTGTTTCAAATTGCGAGTCACATTGTCTTCATATCCTGAATAGGTGTGAAGCACATACCAAGCGCGTCCATGATGTTGTGTCTGCTTTGCCATAAAGAAAAAGTTAACGAAAAATTATTTAATGAGAAATCTTGTAACGAGAGTACTGAACAGATAGTCCAAACTTCCAAGAAAAAATGCTACGAAAAGACTAATAACAATAACCAAAACAGTATACAGCATAATCTGTTTGCGAGTCGGCCAATTCACACGAGAAAGTTCGACTTTTGCTTCGGCAAGAAATTGCAATACTGCATTCATAAATTTACGATCAATTTTGCCTCTTAAAAAAAGCCCCGAGGGCTTTGTATACGAAAGATATCACAAATATGGGGTGCCGTCAAGGCGAATGAGAGGAAAAATATATACATCAAAAAAGCTCCATTTCATCGAAAAAAGCTCGATAATTCCCTATCCACTGTTCTGCTTCTTCTTTGGAGAGCGTGAAATCTGGATCGTGAATGATACGGTTCCTCACTGCGTGCGCCAAGGTCATCTGTTCTTTTGTTTCTATCTGGCCATCTTTTATATTATCGAGCTTCTCACCCATCGTTGCCCCTTTATAATCCATACCAGCAAAAAGCTCTTCCGCAAAAGCATCTGCCTCAAGAATAGCCACTTTATATTGTGATGGGTTGTTACTTTTTAGACGGTCCAGAATATTCTCGAAACGTACAATGGCTTTGGACTTCGAAATGATGGGACGCACAGTGCCATACAGCATATTTTTTAGATTGCCTGATAAGCCACGAAGCATCAGAAGCATCACAATATCAAGAAACAGAACAACTGTGTACACGAACAAAAAAAACTTGATAAATAAAACAAGCGTCGACGTTGAAAGAAAGACCATAAGCCCTTTCCATATTACTATTGCCATCCCAAGGACATCTGTTTCCATACTTATTGTTCTGTTTTTTCTTGATTATATGATCGTTCAAACGCATCAGCCGTACGAAGGAGCGTCTCTTCATCAAACCATTTACCCATCAGCTGTCCACCAATCGGCAAATCTTTTCCATCTTCATTTATGGTACCCATCGGAAAAGAAAGAGCTGGAACGCCGGCGAGATTGGCAGTTACCGTATAAATATCTGAGAGATACATCATTAGAGGATCATCTACCTTGGCGCCAAAACGAAAGGCTGGCTCAGGTGTCGTAGGAGAAAATACCATATCCACATCTTTGAAAGCATTTTCGAAATCTTTCTTGATCAAGGCACGGACTTTCTGTGCTTTGAGATAATAGGCATCATAATAGCCCGCAGAAAGGACATAAGTACCGAGCATAATGCGACGTTTCACTTCTTCTCCAAGACCAACGCGACGCGTATCGAGATACGTTTCCAGTAGTGTCGTTGTATTGGTGAAAGAATCTTTGTCATCGTTAACAGAAAGTCCATATTTTATACCATCAAATCGTGCAAGATTGGAACTGATTTCTGAAAGGACAATAATATAATACACTGGCAAAGCGTACTTACTATACGAAAAGGAAATTTCTTTGACATTCGCACCCAGTTTTTTGAAACGCTCCAGTGCCTCATCAGTCACCTTTCGGACACGAGGATCGAGGTTCTCTGAAAGATATTCTTTGGGAACACCGATGGTCAGTCCGGTGATATCACTAGTCAGATATTCCTCGAACGGTTTGTTGTTTCCACTCTCTGCTGAAGTGGCATCCATTCCGTCATGACCTACCAAGCGAGAAAAAACAATAGCCACATCTTCTACTGTCGTACCAAATGGCCCAATCTGATCAAAACTCGATGCCATAGCAATCAATCCATAACGAGACACACGCCCATAGGTAGGTTTGAGACCCACAAGACCACAAAATGAAGCTGGCTGGCGAATAGAACCACCCGTGTCTGATCCAAGCGCCCATACCGCTTCTCCTCCTGCTACTGCTGCAGCCGAACCACCTGAAGAACCACCAGGAACACGCGTTATATCGAGAGGATTTTTCGTTTTCTGGTATGCGCTATTTTCTGTTGATGAACCCATCGCAAACTCATCGAGATTTGTCTTGCCAAGAAACACGGCTCCAGATGCTTTCAGTTTCTGTATGACGGTTGCATCATATGGCGCGATGTAATTGTCAAGAATTTTCGAGCCTGCCGTCGTTCTTACTCCTGCAATACAGATATTATCCTTGATAGCACCAGGAATACCTGCGAGCAAATCAATCTTTTCACCACGCTGTATTTTTTCATCCACAATTTTCGCCTCTTTCAGCGCTGACTCTTTCATTGTGGTCAGATATGCGCCAAGTTCCCCATCTTTTTCTTCGATAGTTTTCAAATATTTTTCTGCGAGATCAACCGCAGTAATTTCTCCCGCAACCAGTTTGTTATGAAGTTCACGAATCATACTATCACAATTATTTTTAGAATACTGACTTTACTTTGACGAATCCATCTTGCATTTCTGGCATATTGTCTCTGATGCCTTGTTTTTCCTCTTCTGCGACGCCGACAAACATATCGGTGCGCGCTCTGTTTTCTGAACCTGTGATATGACCGATAGGCTCTACAGCATCTGTATCGACCGTTTCCAGTTCATGGAAGAAATCAAGTACCAAAGATAAATTCTTCTGATATTTTCCCTTCTCGTTTTCCATAATACCTACTCGTGCTAAAAGCGCGATATGTTCTACTTCTTCTTGTGTGAGCATACGAAAAAAATAAATAAATGCTGATAAAAAAATATATTACTCTGCTAACAGTTGATTTAAGGCTGTTTCATCCAGTATCTTTATACCTAATTTCTTGGCATTTTCATACTTACCTCCAGGGTTTTCTCCTGCGATGACATAATTCGTTTTACCGCTCACCGAAGAAGAAACAATTCCCCCTCTTTTCTTAATAATAGCTTTAAGCTCATCCCTTGTAAAGGAAGAAAGTTCACCAGTGAGTACAAATGTCATATCTGTGAACGTTTGTTTCGTCTCATTTTGTTCCTCTCCCATATCAAGAGTGATGCCAGCAGACTGAAACATCGACAGCAGTTCCTGATGACTCGTGTCTGCAAACCACTCTACCAAACTTTCGGCTGACTTCTCTCCGATACCATCTATCCCCATCCACTCTTCTTTTGTCTTGGAAGCAAAGAGATTTTGTATATCAAAAGGACGCTGTATCTTCCCATCTATTTTCTTTATCATCAGATCCGCTGTTTCTTCACCGACATGTCTGATACCAAGCGCAAAGAGAAATTTACCCAGTGGAACCCTCTTCGCATTCTCGATAGCCCTCACCAATTTCTCCGCTGACTTCTCTCCAAACCTCTCAAGAGGAGAAAGGTCCCCTACGGTGAGTGAGAAAATATCCGCCACATTCTTGATAAGTCCTTCTTCGATAAGCACCTCGACAATCTTCCCGCCCAAACCAATAATATTGAGTCCCTTCTTCGAAACCGCGTGAATGATTTTCTCTTTCTCTACTGCAAAACAATTCTTATTCGTGCAATACAGTGCCGAACTGAGTTTTTGAAGCCTCGCATCAGACGAAGGAGCATTCTGACGAGAGGCATTCCCTATCAGCATACGCTCTACTTTACTGTTACATATCGGGCAATGCGTCGGAATGGCGATATTTTTCTCTGCACCGGTGCGAAGGTTTTCGATGACAGAAACAATCTCTGGGATGATGTCCCCCGCTTTCTGAATGATGACGGTATCACCGATACGCACACCCAGACGCTGTATTTCATCAAAATTATGCAGTGTCGCGCGACTGACGACAGAACCAGCAATACGGACGGGGCGAAGATGAGCCACAGGCGTCAGCGCTCCAGTACGCCCAATCTGCACCTGCACATCTTCTACCACCGTCGTCGCTTGTTCAGCGGGGAATTTGTATGCGATACCAAAACGTGGCGACTTCCCTTTGTAACCAAGAGCGTCTTGCCATTTTTTCTCATTGACCTTGATCACGATACCATCGAGCGCATACGGCAGGCTTTCTCTTTTCTTATTCCACTCCTCATAGTACGCTTCGATCTCTTTGAGTGTTTTGCATACACGAAATGCAGGATTGACATGAAACCCGAGTCTAAGTAAGCATTGCAGTTCTTTTTCTTGCGTTTCAGGAAATATTTTTTCTTCCGTCAGTGCATCAATATCGTACGTGAAAGAATCGAGTCTGCGATCTGCAATCACTTGCGAATCCAGCTGACGAAGTGAACCTGCTGCTGCATTGCGTGGATTAGCGAAAAGAGGCTCATCATTTTCTGTGCGCTTCTCATTGATGCGTTTCAGCTCATTTTTGGAAAGCCATATTTCTCCTACAACAGTAATATCGATAGGTTCTTTCAGTGTGAGCGGAACAGTTCTGATGGTGCGGATATTTTCTGTAACATTCTCCCCTATCTCGCCATCGCCACGCGTCGCACCCCGCACCAGTTTCCCCTTCTCATAAGTGAGTACCGCCTTCAGTCCATCGATCTTGAGCTCACAGATATATTCAATAGAAAAGTTTTGGACATCGGATGCTCCAGAGCGCAGTGTTTTTTCAAGGAAATTTCTTACCTTTTTATCCCACACCTCAAGTCCCTTAAAATCAAAAATATCATCAAAAGACCACTGTCGATGCAGATGCTTCACTTTCTCGAAACTCTCAAGGGGTTTTGCTCCGATGCTCCTTGTCGGGCTCTCTGTACTTCGCAAAGCCGGAAACATTTTCTCAAGCGAAACCAGCTCTTCAAAAAGAGAGTCATAGGCTTCATCGGAAATCACCGGTGCATCCAAAGTATGGTACAAACGCCGGTGTTCATCGATTTCTTCTGTGAGTTTTTGTATCCGAAGAAGGGCTTCTGCTTCGGTAAGTGATGGAGTATGCATAGCTCTATACTACCTTGTTTTGGGACAAAATAAAAGAGAGGCTTTCCCCTCTTCATCGCTCCTTTCACTTTTCTAAAGACCAGAAACTTCATAATCACGAAGTGAGACAGTCGTCTGGATATTCACAGGATTCTTGCCCACGCTCCCCACCTGAAGAGAGAGGGTGACTTTTCCTACAGTCTTAGGTGCGCTACTAGATGATGATTGGACAATAGTGAAATTCCCGGCTGTTACATCCTTCACAACGACAGTAGTTGGTGTAAGCGATGTACCATTACAAGTGAGGAGGTCACTTACTGATGATTGTTTTATAGTGAGTAACTCCTTATTAGCAACATCAATACGATAGCTGTAGCAGGTTTTCTCGCCATAATTATAGAATTTTACACTAGATGCACCAGAGGATACAATAGATGATCCACGCAGTTCCTTGGCCATAGTATTCATCGCAAACTGTGCGTTTTCGAGATTATTCTGAATTATTTTCTCCCGACGATAGGCAGTAAAGGCTGAGACGAAAATCTGTGATACTGAAGACATCACAATAACAAACACAAAAGTCGCCACAAGCACTTCTATGAGTGTAAATCCTTTTTCTTTTTTTCTTAGTACCGAAGAGAGAGACATAGATTTTATTTCCACTTAGTAAGAACCACATCCGTAAAGACGCACTTGTTTTTTACAGTGCAATCACCTTTCCCGCCTGTCATTACAGAGGTTGGTACTGCTCCCCACCAAACAAAACTTGTTACTGTTGCTCGAGCATCTGTAGCGTTATATGTTATATACAGCATACGAGAAAATTTTGTGGCCGTACCTCCTCCCGAGTGAGCATAACGTCCACCGTTATTACGCAGTATATAATTTGATGCAGTAAAAATATTATTACACGGTATCGTAGCTGCCGAAAAAGAATACGCTACATAACACAATTTAGAGCCCACTATAAACTTTTTGAAAGGTGTATTAATCTCATTTACGAAAGAATTATCCCTGATATTGCGTACCATCTCAGCGCCTTCCTGTGACAGACCTGTAGCGACGATTGCATCACGATTGAGAAACGAATCCTTGAGACTCCCTGTGATAAGTTGCATCACTGCAAGAAGTCCTGTTGTAATAATGAAGGTAGCCAAAATTACCTCAACAAGAAGTGCTCCTTTTTGCTTCTTTCCTAT
>Ga0210022_1000872_pt1 | contig 21032 bp, 26 predicted proteins | sample CryGeymeta201520_FD_183984 | JGI IMG/M metagenome (GOLD analysis project Ga0210022, IMG submission 183984) | Groundwater microbial communities from Crystal Geyser aquifers in Utah, USA - Crystal Geyser metaG 2015-20 (SPAdes) (version 2) | ecosystem: Environmental > Aquatic > Deep subsurface >... | reverse complement strand
CTTAAGAGAGGGTTAGTTGAGATTGGCTCAGAATAATAACAAATCAGTCTGTTGGTCCCCTTATTTCCGCCTAATGCCCGATTGATTTTTAATAACCATTCAATGAGAATTTAAGACGAGTCCAATTTAATACTGGCGCAGCAAAAGCTTGGTCAACGTTCCTAACTTTTTCAAGATAGAACCTAATGCAATTATTGAACAACAGGGTAGCGATGACCTCCAACCAGCAACCTGGTCGCTTAGGTTGGAATAAGCTAATAGCAAAACCGACCCTTTAGATAGAGGTCGGTTTTTGTTTTTTCCTGAAATATTACTTATTGGAAAGAGGAGTGAGTATGATGTCAAAGAGGTTGTTTTTTATTATCTTGCTGATAGCGCTCTTTATGTGCAGTGCAGCTCTTGTACCTATCGCCTATGCCAATATTGGTGGCGCAAGTACAATTGAAAAGACTGCAGACGTTATTAACAAGGATAAAGTCTATTTCAAAGTAAAGAACAACGAGAATGTAAGAATCATGGACTTTCATATAAAAATCGATGGCGCAAAAATTATATCGATAAGTACCCCCAATGGATGGAGCGCGCAGGGAACAGACGGGAACGGTAAGCCAATAGCTCAACCACCTTATTACGATGTACACTGGACGGCAAACAGCACTTCTACCGCCATTCAACCCGGGAACTTCTCGGGGGAATTTGATATCGAGATAGAAGAAGGCTATACGGATTACAATTTTAGCGAAAAACTTAAACATATAATAACTGCTTGGATAACTTACGAAGATTCCGGAACCGCGGGGCAATGCCCGTACAGTAAGACAATTTTTAAGCAGAAGCGAGCAAACGAAGATAGCCCCTGGACAACCGAAGAAACGCAGGCCCTCGCGTATTATAAGGAATCAATAGGCCCGAGTGGTGGAAGCCTGGCAATGGGTACTGATGGCACAATTGTTGTCTCCGCAGGCGATGTAACGGCAGCTACCTGGTTTGGTGGTTGTGCGCTGCCGGGCTACGTTCCAGATTATATCGGGCAGATGACCTCAGATAATGGTCAAATCATGAAATCTTATATCCTCGGTCCGCACGGTGAGGACTTTGCCAATCCAGTTACTGTAAGTCTCAGCTATGCCTCGGTTCCTGGGATAAGAAATCCTAGACCTTATCTATATAATCCAGAGACGAATACCTGGTCGCTGGTATCAGGAGCTATCGTTGATGCGGAAAATCAACAGGTGACTTTCCAAACAACCCACTTCAGCATATATGGTATCGGGGGAGAGCCAGCTCCAGTTCCTGCGACTTCCAAGTGGTCTATCCTGATGCTCGGTTTAGGTGGTATAGCGGTGTTGCTATGGCAGAGACGTAAGTTTGGCAAGTTGATTACCTCACTTAGAGCGGCATAGGTACAGTGAATATCATTAGTAAACGCTTTGCGACCGATGAACATCTAAAAGAAAACCTAGCGATAGGAGTAAAATTCTTTTTATGTGCTCTTGTCGGTGTGCTATTTGTCGTTATTCCAAATCCGGTTGCGACTGCTTCGACGGGTTGGATAGTTAAGCTGACAACCCTCGTTGCGACTTGGTTTATAAAAATAACAGGTTTTGCTGTTAAGGCCGGTAATTTACAGGGGAGTAGTGATGATCTAATCATCCTTCCTAAGAAAGTTCTCGCCGTAAATCTTGAATGTACGGCCATCTATCTTATGATTATCTTTGCCGCTTTTGTTTTAGCTTTTCCATCTGATTATAAGAATAAACTAATCGGGCTAGCAGCTGGAATTCCACTTATTTTTGTTGCCAATATTTTGAGGCTATTTGCGATAGCAATTGTCGCAACATACAGTCCGAATTTGTTTACTAGTTTTCATGATTACGTTTGGCAAACATTATTTGTCGTTTTTATTATCGTGCTCTGGCTTATCTGGATCGATAAGGTGGTGCAGCGTGAAGGCCAAGTCTCTCTTCGTAATTAAGACCATTGCACTATCAGCGCTGCTCTTTCTTCTATACGCACAAGTTGCCGTTGGCTATGAATGGATCATCGCAGGTAGCGCGACCTTTTTAAGGAAGCTCTTTTTGGCTAGCCCAGTCGTGTCAGCTAAAGTTAAAAGCGTCTACTATCTAATTCCATTTATCTCTGCGTTGCTGGCGGCGAGCGGTTTAGAGCTAAAGCGCAAGTTGAGATGGGCAGCCATCGGCTTTGTCTCATATTGTTTTTTTGATATCCTAACTGTCGCAAGCGGATTAGCTGTAATTGTTGTACGTACGCAACCGGTCTCAAATAATTTATTCATAACGAGCGGTGTTATCCCAGCCGTTCATAATCTTTTGTTGCGCATCCTCCCATATATCCTGCTGTGGTTTGCCATAAACGGAAAGATCGAGAACCTCTGGGCGCCGCTAGTCTCAGCGGCATCTCTGAGAGTTTGCCCAATTTGTGGCAAGGGTAAGACCGGCCTTGTTGAGCACATAAGATCAGTTCATGGTGAAAAGGCTCTTAAAAGCGGGAAGGTACGGCGACACTTGGTGCGTACCGGAATAACGTAGAACCACTAACACCTTTATTCGCGTATAAATCTCGCGAGTCTATCACAAGCCTCAACAATATTCTCAAGCGAGTTGGCGTAGGAGAAGCGCAGGTATCCCTCGGCGTTGCTGCCAAAGTCGATTCCGGGAGTTACCGCTACCAGGGCGTTGTTAAGGATATCGAGGGCGAGTTTGTACGAATCCGCCCCGAATTTTTTTGCGTTGGCAAGCACGTAAAACGCGCCGGTCGGCTCGACGGCAATGCCAAAGCCGATTTCCCGTAAACGGGGGATAAGAAATTTTCGCCGTTCATTATAGGTGCGAACCATCCGGTCGATATCTCCGGCGGTTTCTTTTAGCGCGGTGATGCCGGCCCACTGCACGAAACTGTTCGCAGAAATAAACAGGTTTTGCTGCACTTTTTGCATGGGACGGATGAACTCCTTGGGCGCGATCGCATATCCCAGGCGCCAGCCGGTCATCGCATAAAGCTTCGAGAAGCCGTTTAGCACGAACGCCCTGTCCGTAAATTCCAGGATGGAGTGCTCTTTCCCCTCGTAGGAAAGGCCGTGATATATCTCATCGGAAACGATATAAGGCTTCTCGCTCGCATCTTCCTTTTCTCCTACTATCTCTGCGATCCTGCGCATTGCCGGCTCTGAAAGAATGGTGCCGGTCGGGTTGGAAGGGGAGTTTATTAAGATCGCTTTGGTCATGTCATCAAGCGTGGACTCGATCGCCTCAGGGCGGTACTGAAAGCCGTCCTCTTCGTGAACATTGATAAAGGAGGGCTCGCCGTCGGCGAATCGTATAAAATTGGGGTAACAGGCATATCCCGGGTTTGAGAGGATTACCTTTTCGCCGGGGTTTAAAAGCGCCGCAAAGACCAAAAGCATGGCCGGCGATGTGCCCGAGGTCACGATGACCTGCTCAGGGGAGAGAGCAACCCCGTACTTATCATGGTAATGCTCTACGATCGCCTCACGAAGCTCCAGGAGGCCGAGGCTGTGCGTGTACCGCGTCTTATCATCTTTTATTGCCCTGCAGCCCGCATTTTTTATAACCTGCGGCGTGGTAAAATCGGGCTCCCCGATCTCCATATGGATAACGTTTTTGCCCTGTCTCTCCAGTTCTTGTGCTTTCTCGTTTATCTCCATAACGATGAAAGGCGGCATATCGAGGGCACGTTTTGCAATCATGCGGTCTCCTAACCCAATTGATCTTTACCTTATTATTGTATCCCTGTACTACCAACTGTACCAGATATGGCCATGAGATGGGTAAATGCAGAGAGCAAAAGCGGGCGCGATCGCTGCTCGCCTTGACCCGTCACGATAACTTATTTTATACCGGTAAAGATGTATGGAGCCGGGTACATACAATATGTAAAAATGAAGAGGAGGTGTTAAACATGGCAATGCGCAGATTCGACCCGTGGCGCGATCTCATGAGAATGCAAGAGGACCTAAACAGGCTCTTCCATAAGACCTTCGGCCCTGAGCCCGAAGCGGAAGCGATGTGGATGCCTTCTGCCGATATCTATCAGAAGGAGAACAAGCTCATCGTAACGATGGATCTTCCAGACGTTGATCCAAAGGATATCGATGTTTCGGTTGTCGAGAATACGCTTAGAATTAAAGGTGAACGCAAACACACCGAAGAGGCAAAGAAAGAAAACTATTATAGGTCGGAGAGGTTCTACGGTTCCTTTGAGCGCGTGATCGAGCTACCGATGCCCGTGAAGACCGAGGATGTCGAGGCGACCTACAAAGACGGTGTTTTGACCATCGATCTCCCGGTCGCCGAGGAGAAAAAAGGCAAAGAGATAAAGATTAAAGCGGCATAAACCGCTTCTGACTGTGAAAATCCAAGGGGCTCTTCTTGAGCCCTTTTCTCTAGTATCGAATAACGCATTCCTGTATGCACGAGATGAAGAGCTTGCCTAGCTCTCTAAGCGATGGTTTTTAGCAGGGGCCATTCATCTCCGGCGTTTCACCCAGACCTTAATCCATGGCAAGCTTATCGAGCGATTCTTCTGTCGAGTGTTCCGAAGTCGGTCCTAAATGGGCGGCCATTTCTTCAAGGAGCGCACTTTGATTCTCCAGATGCAAGAGGATCGCTTCGATTTCTCGCTCAGCCTTCACATTGATCTCAAAATCCGACTCGGCCCTGAGCTCGGTGTGACGCCCTTCGAGATTTTGCCCGATCATAATGAGCGGCATCAGAAAGATCTGAATCATGTTTGAGATAAAGAGCCACAGGACGAATGCGGGGAAGGGATCAAACCTCATATCTCGTGGCCCAAGGCTATTCCAAAGTAGCCAGAAGATCGTCCACGTAAAGATGACTATAAAAAAGCCCATCGTGCCGATATGGTTGGTAATCCACAGGGCGAGCCTATCAAGCTTGCTCAGGCTTTCTTTATGTTCCGCATTAACGTTACGGACGGGTGTACGCATCTTTTTCAGTTCCGCAAGCGAGGGAGCCTTTTTCCCCATCACCATCTATCCCCGTTTCTGCTTATCGTAAAATCACACATGTAAACAGGCGTTCTTGGTCAAGTCGCCGTACTGTTGTAACGATTTCGTCAAGCCGTGAGAGGATTACATCCTGAGACTGCCTGAATTCATCCCTTAAGTCTTCAAGATCATGTTTAGTTGCAACATATTTTAGAATATCTTCGTTCATAAGTACCTCCAGAGCAGTTAGCATAAACAGTATACCCGATATTATAATCAACTATCGACTCAACATTTATTAGGTTAGCGTTTATATTACATGCTGCCAAGTAATTGTGCTAATGTGCATTAGTGCTAATATGTCGATTTACACGACCGTTGCTACCGAACCTACCCCTCGTTTTTTTACCACCTCAATCCGCGCGGGGAAAAGTTCTTTGAGGTCTTCTAAGTGGGTTACGATGATTATCTTTTTGAAATCGTATTGGATTGTGCTGATCGCGTCGATCAAGCGCTCTTTTCCTTCTTCATCCTGCGTGCCGAAGCCCTCGTCGATTACGAGCGTTTCCAGGCGGGCGCCGGCGCGGCGGGCGAGGAGTTTTGAGAGGGCGATGCGTACGGCAAAGTTTATCCTGAAGGATTCGCCGCCCGAGAAGAGTTCATATTTTCTGTCGCCAAGCTCGCCGTCGGTAATGATGAGATCCAGTGTCTCGATCACGCCCCCGGTCTTCTGGTCCTTCTGCGTTACAAAGCGCAAGCTCATCTGCCCGCCGGTAAGTCTATGCAGGAGGTCGTTTGCTTCTTCTTCGATTTCGGGGATTGTGTTTTCGATGATGAGCGCCTGGATGCCCTTTTTGCTGAAGATAAACGCGAGCCTATCGTTGATCTCGGCTTCCCGCGCGACCTCTTTTCGCTCCTTAACAAGCTCCTCCTTTTTCTTCGCTTGTTCCTTGCAGGCATCGATTTTGGTTTGGGCGCCCGATCGCCGGTCAAGGACGGTCGCCTCGACTTCTTTTTTTGTTGCGAGCGCATCCTCGGCGGTTGCTATATCTTTGGTCGCATCCCGCAAGGCCGTGATTTTGTTTGAAAGGCTTTCGATTTTTTTTCTCTCATCCGCAAACGCGTTCAGTTTGGCTTCTTTTTGAGAGGAGAGGGTTGCAATGGTGGTTTCGGCTGTCAAAATATTTGCTTGCGCGTTCTCAAGATTTGCCTTTAGCTGCTCGTACTTTTGCAGGTCTCTAAGCCTCTGCTTGACCTTCTGGTGTTCGCTTGAAAAGTAGCCTAAAGCTTCGATTTCGCTTGATAATTTCTGCAGTTCTGATTGCTCGTCCTCGGCGAAGGCGCCCTGCACCAGCTTAAGGTTCAGCTTGCTGATCTGTGAGTTTAGCACTGTTATTTCTTCAGATGCCTTAGCAAAAGCTTTCAATTTCTCGGCAAGCTTTCCTTCAACAATCTTGAGTTCGTCTTTACCCTTGATCGTTTCTCCGAGGGATTTCCCTGTAGTTGTAAGCGATTCAAGCTCGCGCTCGAGGCGCGTGGAATCGCTACGGCCGGCATCTATTTGGGTTCTAATCGAAGCTACATCACGCTCGATCCCCGCGCTGATTGCATGCCTTTCATGGGTTTTAAGCGGTTTTTTGCAGAGCGGGCACGAGTCGTCGTCTTTTAAAAGACTGCGCCGTTTTTCTTCTTCGGCAAGCTTTGCTTCAAGAGCCTGAACCTTGGCATCAAGGCCGGCCTTTTGCTTTTGCACGTCGCTATATTTCTCGCGCATGGCGTTAAGTTCGGCTTCATACTTATCAAACTCACCGAGCCTGACCTTGTTGTTTAAGAGCGCGGCCTCAACGGATGAGCGCTGTGAGACCTCTTTGTCAAGGGACGCTTTTCGCTCTGTAAGGTGTTTGAGATTTGACTCAAGCGAGGTTCGCGCTTGCTCGATCGCTAGTTTTACCGCGTTGAGGTTCTTTTCGAGAGCCGCGTGCTGTTGCCCGGCAGCCGAAAGTTCTTCCTCCTTTTTTCTAAGAGAGACGAGTTCGCTATAACCGGCCCCGATCTCATCCTTCCTTGCGGTGAGTTCACGGGCCTTTATCGCGGTATGCTCAAGGGTTTTAAGCTGCTCCTCGATCGAGGCGATGTCCGCTTGAGCCTGAGTAGAGCGTGCGCTAAGTTCGGTAAGTTGTGCGGCCTTCATATCAAAGACCGCTTTCTCCTCACGAAGTTTTACAATCGCACCCTCGGCGTCCTTGATCTCTTGTTGCACAACTTGTAGTTCGGCGGTCGCTTCTTTTAAATCCTGCTTATAGGTAGGGAGATGCTCGATCTCCTGGTCGATATAGGAGATGCGGACGTCGATATCCTTAAGGCGGTCGTTGAGTGCCTTACGCTTTTCTTTGGCGAGCTCTTCAAGTTCGTCGTAGACCGAGAGGCCGAGTATCTCCGAGAGTATCTCTTTGCGCTCGTTCGCGCTTTTGACCATAAAAGTATCCGCATGCCCCTGCATGATAAAGGCCGAGTTGGCGAAGGTCTCGTAGTCCATCCGCAGTACCTTGTTGATGCTCTCCTGGGTGCGCCCAAGGGTTTCGCCGGTTAAGGGGCGGGGTTCACCGCCATCGAGTATCTGAAATTCAAGGCGCGAGACGCCGGTTTTGCTCTTACGCGAGCGCGATCGGATAACCCGGTAAATTTGCCCTTCAAGCTCAAAGGCAAACTCCACCTGCATGTGGGGTTCTTTGTGGTGGATGAGGTCGTCGGTTCCGCTGCCGCGTTTGTCCACCCCGCGCGCTCTGCCCCAGAGCGCCCAGGTAATCGCATCCAAAAGCGAGCTTTTCCCGTGCCCGTTAGGCCCGCAGAGCACCGCCGTATGGATGGATGAAAAACTAAGCGGCTCATCCATGTATTTATAGCTCATGAAATTAGTCAGTCTCAGCTCAACCGGTATCAAGTAGTTACGCCTTTCGTTGCATCAGCTCGTCGATGAGTTTTTGGCCGTATTCCGTGAGTTCCGCCTGGCGCTCGAGAAGGTCGTCTCTCGTTTTGATATACTCTGTGAGCGCTTTGGCGGGGGTTTGGCTTTCGGTGAGATGGGGATTTCTGGTCCTTGTTTCCTCGCCCGTGGCCTCGACGGCAATGTAGGCGATGAAGTAAGCACCGGAAAGTGCTTCGACAATCTCGTCTTTTCGTACCTGCTCTTTAAGTTTGGCCGGAACCTTTACGCGGACCCGTACCACGCAATCCCCGAGATCGTGCTTTTCGCAGAGGGAGCAGATCTCGGCCGTCGGGTCGTCGCTTTTGCATTCGATATCAAGTGTCACGAAGCGGCGCGCCGGCGTTTTGACGAACTCGTACGTGGTCGCCCCCCGCACCAGGTTAATCAGGCAAAACCCCTTGTCTTCCTTCTCCTCGCCAAAGTCCACACGGTCGATGCTTCCCGAGTAGACCAGGTGGGGATAGGCGCCCCGGCTTAAATCCTGGAATTTGTGGATATGCCCCAGTGCGATGTAGTCGAACTCGGGGCGTTGCAGGACGCTTGAGAGAAGCGTTACTTCGTTCCCGGCCAGGATGCTCCGCTCCTCGTTGCCAACCTTTGCGCTTGAGATACTTACGTGTGCGGTGAGTATCGCCGGCAGGGTCTGGTCGATATCCGCTGCTAGGATACTGACAAACCGCTCGATTTTTTGCGTAATAAGCTCGTTTAGTTCAGTCAAAGTTTTATTCTTGCTCTCTACGTCATCCTCTTTTAGTTTTGCGACAAGTTGGCTTCTCGAGAAATGAGGAATGGTTGCTACCTGTACCGCTCCTTGCTTGGTTTCTATAGTTAAAAGCTCAGCTAAACTTGCTACGATCACGTTATCGGTCTCAAGTGCGTTGTAGACCGCCATTGAATGCGCCTGTTTATCCATGTTGGGGAGGTCATGATTGCCAACCAGCAACACTACCTTAATATCCTCTTTCGTGAGCCTGCGTATTGCTCGTGCGAACTCACGTTGGAGTGTAGGATTGGGTTTTTGATTACGAAAAGCATCCCCGGCAAAGACAACGAGCGCTACGTTGTTCTCAATTGCAAAGCTCACCAAGAAGTTAAGTGACTTCAAAAAATCTATCACACGCTGGTTTAAGCCGGTCTTGGAATCGACCCGCCCGTAGTTCTCCACCCCGAGGTGCAAATCCGCAAAATGGATGACCTTGATGCCGTGTGCTTGCTGTTTAGTCGAAGACGATTTCGTCATTACCATATACCTGCTCGTTTAAATCGTCCCTTGCCTTTCGGCGTTCGATTTCGTCTCCAATTGCTCCGACCCCGATGCCCACTTCGTGGCAGAACCGCCCGTAATCTTTGGCGTCTATTACTACCGGCATTGGAAGTGCAAACCCGGTGAGCAAAAACTGCCTAGGCTCCAGATTATTGATCAGCACTTTTAGCGTACTCTGGCTGGGTAGCCCAGTGAGTACGGCGTTAATATCGCGCTCGTCGCCAAGGTCGCCGACGATGCGCGTGCCGACCTGCGAGAGTATCTCGTCGTCGATGCCGCTCGGTCGCTGGTCGATCAAGAGCAGCACCATGTTGTATTTTCGCATCTCCCGCGCGATTATCCCGAAGGTGGTTTGCTTTGCTACCTGCGGGTCGAGGAACTTATGGGCCTCTTCGATGGTAACCACCAGGGGTTTTGGACCTTCTATGCCATCGGCGCGGGCGCTGTCGGTTTTGTCTACATAAAGCTTATGCAGCCTGCGCGTTAAGATATTTGCAACCAGGATGTAGGCGAGCATCGAGTTGTAGCGCCCAAACTGAAAGACGATATGCTTGCCGTCCTGGATAAAATCCATAATGCGGGTAACCGTGTCGTCGGCCACCGAGTTCCTGATAAAGGGAAGCCTTTTAAGCCTGCTTAAGCACCGGTGGAGCTTACCGAGTGCCTGGTCGTTTACCTTGAGGTCCTCGACCACACCGGCGAATTCATCGGTATCCATCGTCAAAAATTTCGCCAGCCACTTGTCCTCGCCCCACTTATCCGAGAGGCGATACATCGTCTCAATACCGGCCTGTGTGAACCCTAACTCACCCGCGGCAAGCTCAAGGTCCGCTATTTCTATCTGGCTATAGGGTATTTGCACGTCAAAATCGGGGCGAATTCTATGATAGAGCGGCGATTTTGGATCTACCGTAAATATTGCGATCTTGCCGCCCAACAGCTGCTTGAGGCTGGGGTCGTCGATGCCGGCCTCGCTGGTCGCGCTCCAGCCGTACTCGCCGTGCATGTCGAATATGAGGTTGATTGCCATATCGCTTTTTACGAGATACCCGAGCACCATGCGTGCAAGCACGCTCTTGCCCGAGCCGCTCTTGCCGAAGATGGCGTTGCTTCGCTTGCAAAACCGCTCCAGGTTAAGGCATACCGGAACCTCCATAAAGATGGGCGAGCCGATCTCGGGATTAGTGATACCCGGTTTACCGAATATGAGGGCCACGTCGTCCTCGGTGGCCTCGCAAACGGGGGAGAAGTGTGGCGGCACCGTCGTCGAGGGGCGCGGCCGATCTTCCTCCGTGGGATTTTGCGCCGTTATGAGCATCGGCTGGATCGAGACTTTATAAAACGTGTTGATCCCGGCATGCACGAGCTTTGCGAAGTCGTCGCTTGGCGGGTTTAAGAGGATATCCTCGTTGGTCGCCTCAAGGGAAACGTCCTTGAGCAGACAAAAGAATTTATTCTGAACGCCATCGACCACGACCAGCCTGCCGACCGAGACACCCTCCACATTTACGTTTTCTGCAAGTTTCGCCTCAAGTCCGGAGAGGAGCGAGCCGGCTATCAGTTTGCCGATTTCTTGCGCTTTACCCGACATCGCTTATCCTCCTTATAATGCTTCGCGCTTTCTCGTATTCGTCTTTGAGAAGCTGGGCGATTGTTTGTCCCGCTCTTACCAAAAAGGCCCGGTCGCCCCCACGCTCGGCGTAGGCTAGGCGGATTGAGGCCGCCACAAGCTCCTCTACCGGAAGCCCGGGGAGGGCGTTGATGCTTCGGATGAAATCCAGGTCTTCGGTTAAATCAAGGATCTCTTGACTTTCGCAAGGATAGACAAAGCTATGAATCCTTGGCGGAAAAGGGGGGAGGTAGGCGCGGATACCGGCGCCATCGCTAAATCCGATAACCGCCGCGTCGAATTCAATCTTTAAAAACTCGGGCAGGTATGGATGTTGTCTTAAAAGCTCTTCACGCTCAAGGCCCAAGGCCATCGGTCGGCGGTTCGGGTCGGTATTTACCTCATGAACGTTATAAACGAGCCCGTAAATATTTGTGTCCTGGCTATCGGCCCTTACAAAACTCCCGAAGTGCGGCAGGTCTTCTAGCCCGGAGCTTTGCGCTAAAAATCTGGTCGTATAGACCTCTATAATTTCTCCGATTCGATCGGTTGTGCCGGAATATGTCATTTATATGAAGCCTCCCTTTTTGCGAAGGGCCTTGCGGGATTCTGCCGCCGGGATACCGTTTTTAACGAATACCTGGAAGATAAGCTGATCGAATGTATGCTTATCAGCCGATTTTACTACCGCCTGCTCGTGGGCCTCGGCCACTGCTACGGGGTATCCCGAGCCTTTATTCGCCTGGTCGAGGCAGGTGGCGTGCACCAATCCCACCATATCTTTATCGCGGGAGACCCAGCCCGGCAGCTCGACGCGGGCAACCTCTTTGCCGACGTTTATGTAAAAGAAGGCAACGCGCTCGTCGCCGTAGGCGTCCAGAATCTCTGATGTGCTTATAAATAGGGAAGAGCGCTTGCCGACACCAAGGAGGCGGCGGAACAGCCCGGCGTCCGTGACTCCATCTATTTTATCACAGGGCAGCGTCCCGTCACAGGAGGCCGCCTTGTACGGGCACTCTTTACAATTAACCGGATCGCTCGGGCACAGGCTCACTTTAAGTGAGTTAATAACATCGGAACTTCCCGGGGAGCTGATGTAGCCGGCAACCGGTATCCCGGTCTCTTTTCCGACCGAGAGCAACCGCATAAACGATAAAAACGCCTGTTGCTTTAAATCTGCGGTCCCGAGTTCTTTAAGGCGCTTCGGGTTGGCCTCGATATTCCAGAGGATGAGCGTGCCGTCGACCAGCGCCACCGCCGGCGTCTGCCCGCACTCCTCGATCATCGTTTTAAGCTCTTCATGTTCCATCTTCTGCCTGAGAGCGGCAAGCACCTGCCCCGAGACCTCGCGCTCTTCACCGCCAAAGCGGCGCTTGATATCCCGCTCCTCAAAGAAGAGGCTGGGCTCGCTTTCCATCTTATATCCTAAAAAATCCCCGTATCCGATTTTTACCTTTCCCACATTGATAAGCAAAGCTGGGTGGGGGCTATGCCGGTCGGGGTTTATCTGCGAGCCGTCAGTTGAAAGGACGGTATACGATTCAGGACATGCTCTCGGCGCAAACGTTGTGAAAGGCTCCTCATCCGTTGGGATGGCGATGAGCCACGAGGCGTTTGCCCGCTCCAGTTTATCCCTGAACGCCTGAGGATTTTCCAAGACGCTTAGCACTTGGGCTTTGGCTGCCTTAACGGCTTTCACCAGGTCGTTCGACCGGTTTTGCTGGTATATCCCAAGCGCTGATATTTGTTTGTAAAGCTTATTTAAGTCTAACAAGCGTAACCACCCCCGAACAGCCGTTCGATATTATTCTACCAAAAGGTTAGGCGTCTGTGAAGGGGAAGTCCTGAGATGGGGGGATGCGGGGACGTTGCTTGCAAATTACAAATACTCACACAACCCCAAGGAGGGCAGCATAAATAATCGACACCGGACAATCTGCGATAGTTTTGTTTGGGATAAGCATTGCAAATCTACGGTCGCTCTTCAGATATTAAGTTTGATAGTGCTGATTTATAAGCACTAATACATAAATACGCTACCCGTTGTTTTTGTTGAGGAATCCGATAGAATTGTAGCCACAGACGTCTATGCTTTTATGGTACCTGGAGGTAGGACGTGCGAATATTTTATGATACGACCTATGATGTCTTGTATATTAAGTTTGCGGATACTGTTGAAAAAGTAACCAGCAAGAGTGTTGATGTGGATATAACGCTGGATTTCGATAAGGACGGGAAGATAGCCGGTATTCCGCTATGATATTATTTTCTTGCCGGAGGGGTTTTATGCAGGAATCGAATGTTGTCACGGATATTGGGGACGTGAGATTAAGGGGTCAACAACCTTGCGCGGTGCCCGGTGTGAAGCCGAGGCTGCTCGACCAGCTACGCGAGGCACTACGTTCGCGCCATTATAGCCGCCATCACATGGACGAATCACTGGTTCAAAAAGCCGTAAAAGACGCTGTCGCAAAGGCCCAGTTGACCAAGCGAGCCACATGCCATACCTTCCGGCATTCATTCGCAACCCACCTATTGGAAGGCGGTTATGATATTCGAACGGTCCAGGAACTTCTGGGTCACAAAGACGTAAAAACCACGATGATTTACACCCATGTCTTGAACCGTGGCCCGACTGGGGTTCGCAGCCCAATCGACATGCTTTGAGGCTGTCAAGTAGGTTGCAGAGTGGGTTTTATACCGACCCCTATAACACGCCATGATAAAACAGCGTTTCTTCAAAACAGATGTGTTTAGCATGGGTTATAGTGACAAGTGGCATATTTCTAGAGGCGTCTTATATGGGCATAAGTAGTAATTTTGGAGTATTATATGGATCAGTATATACGTTGTTAGACAATCAAATTAATAGTCGTGGAATAGTCTCAAGAAAATCGTCTCTTCTGATTTGACTGGTTTCTTATATTAAAAGATGATTTGAAATTCTACCTACATACGGCTCTAGCATAACCAAACGTTTATCACTTGCAACGTTATAGGTTACATGTTATTATGTTGAAGGGCAGGATAATGGATGATTAAATCTTTCAAACATAAGGGATTAGAAAGATTTTTCTATAGTGATAATCGGAGTGGAATAAACGCGAAACATGCTGCTAGACTTGGCAGAATCTTGGATCGTTTAGACGCATCCGTAAGACCTCAGGATATGAATTTACCTGGCTATAAGTTGCATGAGCTTAAAGGAAAAGAAAAAGGCACATGGTCTGTTTGGGTTAGCGGCAACTGGCGAGTTATTTTCCGGTTTGATGGCATAGATGCAACAGATGTAGATTACTGTGATTATCATTAAATTTATGAGGAGTGTTTAAAATGAGAAAACCAACTCACCCTGGAGAGGTTTTACGAGAAGATGTTATAAAGCCTCTGGGTCTAACCGTAACGGAAGCAGCTAAACGTTTAGGAGTAACTCGAAAGACCTTGTCAGAGTTACTGAACTGTAAAGCATCTCTAAGTCCTGAAATGGCAGTTCGGGTTAGTAAGGCAACAAAAACAACACCTGAAAGTTGGTTATACATGCAGGCAAAATTAGACTTGTGGAACGCTGAACAAAAACCCACCAAAGTTGAGGAGTTTAATAAGGCAACTGGAACTTAATTACAATGATTTCCTAACAACCGGCTGCAGTGGACGGCGGATTTCGGGGTGCTCTTGTAAGTCCTATTTGCTTGCTTAATTATTTCTGTTGCCATGTCTCTAACGGCTTACTCCGCCGCCGCTGAGCCGCAATGTTAGGTTTTACAAACTTATCGGTTAGATTGTCGTGAACTACACGAAAAATGATCCGATCAAAGTAATCATGGAGGAGATTCATGAAAGCGATTTTACAAACAAAATACGGACCACTCTTGGCAACCTGCTTTCCGTAAGAGGAAAACCGTTCTTGGTCCGCCTGTGATCCAGGCTTCTAAAACCAAAATTCAAGATATCCGGCCGGTCCACGTAGCGGCGGGTGAACTTAAGCATTAGGCGATAACAAACCAAAGTAACCAAAGCAAACCCATTGGAAAACGTGGTAAAATTATAAATAAACGAGTAAAAAGGTGTTGCTATGAGATTAGTGCTGGAAATCGAACAAGAAGCAGATGGGCGATGGTTGGCTGAAATCGCCGACCTTCCGGGCGTGATGGCTTACGGGCAGACGCCAGACGAGGCCAAGGCAAGGGCACAAGCGCTTGCCTTGCGTGTCATAGCCGATCGTCTTGAGCATGGTGAAGAAAGTCCTGACCTCCAAAGCATTTCCTTTACGGCCGCATGAACGCGTGGCCGAGCACACGAGCGAAACATGTACTATTATTTCAGCAATAGCGGGTTCGATTGATAATACGTTAGGTGCGCCGAGCCCGCTTGGCCTATTTATTGTATTCCCACTAATTGCGCCCGCCTATGCCTACGTATATCGGAGGCTTGAGGGATCGGCGGTGGCATCTGAAGTTGAACCAACCCTGGTAGGCCCGGCTGCCCGGTAACCACGCGAGAATATTTAAAAATCCACGCACCAAAGAAGGAACAACCGCTTGCTATAAAGAACATAAGCACAAATTTATAGAAGAAGTTTTGCCACCCGAGTAGGCGATAGTGCTCTTACAGGAAGCCGAGGAGGAGCGTATTGAGACAGACCGTGAGCTTAATGAGGTTTTAGCGAAGTTAGGTTTAGTGTAATATTTTTATACCGGGGGCTTGAAATGACAAAAGCTGTTAGATTTAGAAAGACAATACAACTTGAGCAGATTATAAAAAAGCTAAGAGAGCATTTGCCTTATTTACAAAAGCATTATTCGGTGAAAACTCTTGGCGTGTTTGGTTCATATGCGCGAGGCGAACAAAAACCTGCGAGTGATATCGATATATTAGTCGAGTTTAATCAAGCACCTAGCTTGTTTAAGTATATTGAGCTTGAAAATCATATCAGTGAACTGCTTGGCATAAAGGTTGATTTGGTCATGAAGTCAAGCCTTAAACCCCGCATAGGTCAACGCATACTTAGTGAGGTTGTTCAGATATGAGATCAAGGCGGGACTATTTAGACTACTTACAGGATATTGCTGATGCTATTGATAAAATTGATCGCTTTACTGAGGGCATGTCATTTGACCAAATTGCAAATGACGATAAGACAGTCTTTGCTGTTATTAGAGCGCTAGAGATCATTGGTGAGGCTGCTAAAAATATCCCGCAGTCAATAAGAAAGCGACATCCATCACTTCCATGGCGATTGATGGCCGGCATGCGCGACAAACTCATTCATGAATATTTTGGGATTGACCTTTCTGTTTTACAACAAACTTTAGAAATCGACATACCATCGTTAAAAGAACAAATCTTTCAGATAATCGAAGATGAAAAAAGACGAGAGGAAGAGGAGCATGACTAAGAGCACGGTGTCAATCTTGAGTACTCAAGACCGACACCGTAGATATATCGCATTTACTTTTATCTATGGTTCGCGTAAAAAGGGAAGCGGGCGATGAGCTGAGAGGTCATATCAGGTTAAGCAAGATTTCCGCACTTCAGCTCACCGAGCCGGATAAAGCATTGCTCGGGGGCAGATAAAACCCGTAAGAATATTTAAAAATCCACGCGCAAAAGAAGGAACAACCGCTTACTATAAAGAACATAAGCACAAAATTATATATGTGTGTAATTTATATATATGTGGAGGGGCAATGGACGAAAAGCGGGGCTACGTACAGATGGATGTTCCGATGCCGCAGGATATGGTAGCCTATCTTGCAGCATTAAGTGCCAGGTTTAACACATGTAATACATGCGACGACCAGAGCAACGGTTTTTCGAAACTCGTGCAGGCGATGCTAGACGTGTTGATGGACTCTGAGATCGACATCAGCGGCTGCTCTAGCGAAGACGAGGTGGTCGAGATGATAAGGGATGGGTTTGCGGGGAGAGTAGAATAAAGTCGAGATTCCGTTTGGCAAAAAACGTGATCCCTCGCTACTGGGCCACGAGCCCTGTAATAAATTTGTTACACATAGCAACAGGAGAAAACATAGATATGGGTAAGTAATTACGTAACAGAGCCAGTACTCGATCGTTGAGGGGAAGGGGTAGCGAATGGCAGCGAAAGATTTCTTAATTGGGGATGTATTACGTAGCAGTTGGGAGACGTTTAAAGGCAATCCGGTTCTTTTTGTCGGCCTCACGCTCATATCGTTTATTATTTCAGCGGTTGCAAACTCGATTGACAATACATTAGGTGCGCCGAGCCCGCTTGGCGGAGGTTTCAGGGTCCATACCAGCATCTTCTCATTTCTCGCAGGGGCGTTTATTAGTATGGGCGCTATAAACGTAGCGCTCAAGTCGATAACAGGCGAGAAAGCGGAATTCGGCGATTTCTTCGCGGTGTACCCACTGTATTTAATATTTCTCATCAGCGATTTCTTGTTCAGCGTTGCCGTTGGCATCGGTACCATTCTGCTTATTATCCCGGGTATTTATCTTTTTATTAGATTGCAGTTCTTCGGTTACTACATCGTCGACAAAAACGCGAGCGGTACCGATGCGATTATCGAATCTTTGCAAAAAAGCTGGGAGCTTACAAGGGGTATGGCAGGCAAAGTATTCCTGCTAGACCTGGCGCTTCTCGGTCTAATTATACTTGGCGCGATACCGCTCGGCCTCGGCCTATTTATTGTATTCCCCCTCATTGCGCTCGCCTATGCCTACGTATATCGGAGGATTGAGGGATCGGCGGTGGCATCTGAAGTTGAACCAACCCTGGTAGGCCCGGCTGCCCGGTAACTATACCCAGAAAATAAGTCCTTCGACGTCCTGTGTTACATCACAGCCACTCATATTTGTCTTACGACGTTCATTATGAAATAATCGTAAAATCAGTTCAGATTGGAATGAGGAGGCGCTCTAATGGCCAGCGTGGGGCGAAACGAGCCTTGCCCGTGTGGCAGCGGTAAGAAATTTAAGAAATGCTGCGGCACAACATCGTACGCAGAGATCAAACCCGAGTCTTCGATAAAAAAGCGCCAGGTCGAAGACATTCTTGCATACCTTCGCAGGCATCACATGGACGCCGTCGAGGAAGCCGGCGATGTCTTTTGGGACGAGTTCGACCCTGACGAGCATTTAAGCGGCGGGATACACGACATGGCGGTTACCAACTTCTTCGAGTGGGCCGTACACGATGCACGCGCCGATTACGATAATGACGATAGCAAAACTCTGCTTGAACTTTACATAGAAGATAACGCCCGAAGACTGGATGCCGATGAGCTTGCCGTATTGAACAAGATGCGCGATTCCTGTCTGAGTCTCTACGAGGTCGAAGAGGTATACCCTGAAGAAGGGCTTCTGCTACGCGATCTGCTGCTCGGCGGTGAATTCGACGTACGTGAGCAAATCGCCACGCGCTACCTTAACAAATGGGACATCTTTGCAGCAAGGGTACTCCAATTCGATGGCGACTACATCCTGTCGGGCAGCATATACGCCTATCATAGAAGCCTCAAGGAGCGCCTGGTAAAGGCGTTCAAAGACGACTATAAATTCTTTAAGCGCGAGAATCCCGGTGCAACAATGCGCGATTATCTCAAAGAGGACGGCGACATGTTCAATTACTATTGGTATGAGCCGATCTTGTATCCCCAGGAAATGGAACTCGAGACGACGAGCGGAGAGCCGCTTGTATTTTCAAAAGCGCGTTTTGAAGTTAAGGATAAGGATGCGCTTTTAACTGCTTTAAGCAAGATCGAGGAGCTAAAGCGTGAAGAGGACGGGTTTGTTTGGCTGGGAAAGACGGAGCGCATGAGCGGCCCCGTCATACTCGGACGATTTGAGATCAAGGGCAATAAACTGGTTCTTGAGACAAATTCCAGGGAACGACTTGAGGAGGGGAAGGCGCTTATCCTTAAATATGCCGCCGATACGATTATTCACAAAGCGGACGAGTTTCAGGACGCAATGCAAGCAATGGAGCAATATGAAGACAAGCCCCGTGCCCGCGAAGATGAGATACCGCCCGAAATCAAACAGCAGATTTACACGCAATTTATGCAACGACATTACGAGGAATGGCTGACCGAACAGATCCCGGCACTCGGCGGCAAAACCCCTACGCAAGCCGTCAAGACAAAAGCCGGCCGCGACAAGGTCGTTGAGCTTCTAAAATCCATCGAGAATACCGAGGAGCATAACAAGAAGCAAGGTAAACCCCACTACGATATCTCATGGACGTGGGATCGATTAGGCCTGGCACGGAAGTAGGCGGGACTTTTGCCACTACACGGCTACCTCTACATCATGTGTGTGCTTTGTTTTGGTTACTTCTTCGAGGGTTTCCAAATAAACTTTTATTGCATCCTTGATATTCTCAAGTGCCTCTTCCTCTGTCTTGCCCTGCGACCAGCAATCTTTTAGTGTTGGACAGTATACCGAATAACCTTCGTTATCAACTTTCTCTATAATAACCTTAAATTTCATCTCTAACGCTCGAGATTGTCTCTGTTACATCACCAGTCTCGCCTGGCGAATTTGTCACATTGACAGCGAGAACAACACCTGGCGCTAGTTGTGGCATCGAGGTTATGTATAAAAGTGGACCGAGCCATGCGGCAGGCCTTGTGCCTAAAGTAGCAGCCGCAGATGGGACTGTTTCATGGACATGGAAGGTTGGAACAAGAACTACTCCGGGAGCCTGGCCGATAACTGTAACAGCTTCAAAAAAGGGAAGGAGTGTTAGTCAAAGTTCATCAATTACCGTAATAAAATAGCGCAAGAAGTGATAGTCAATTTGCCTCAGATTAAAGGGATATGCTGTCTAGTTTCCAAAAAGCTCGAGAACCTTTGTTGCTTTTCGGATAGCTTTAGCGATTGATTCTATTGTCGAGGGTATATCTCAACTTCGTCCCATAGTCGTTTAACCACACTGGTTGCGATGCCAACTTTAATATTGCGTTCATACAGAGTATTGACGGGTTGATGGCACCAAAAAGAAAAACGCGTTCAATCACCAAGGCGTGTCTTTCCCTCGAGGCGAGCCTGGGTAACTACTTCATATATTCGCAACAAGGAATTCTATAATTCCATACCAAACGCCCAAATTGCTTAAATTTTTTATTATTGGTATTCGTATAATTCTTTACCTCAACTATTATCTTTGCTATTATAATAAGTAAAGAATATGCCGAAATATTTACTTGGGGTGTTTGTATGGCTATAAAATCAACAGTATCTTCAAAGGGACAAGTTACGATCCCGGCTAAGGTTAGAGAAGCACTAGGGTTAAAACCCGGCGATAGAGTTATCTATAAAGTAGCTGGTGGCAAAGCGGAAATTATACCGGTTAAGGGCACTATCCTTGATGCTGCGGGCACAGTTAAGCCAAAAACAAAGCCAGAAGACTTTAGAAAAATAAGGGAGACCGTAAAACGTGCGGTAGCTAAACATGCGGCGGAGAAAAATCAGTGAAAGGCCATCTGATAGATACCAATATTTTTATTAGACTTCTTACCGAAGATGACCCCGAGCAAGCTGCCGCTTCAAAGGATTTCATCGCCCGCGTTATGGCCGGAAAAGTAAATGCTTACGTAACAGTCGCGGTAGTATTAGAGATTGTATGGACCCTCAGTTCTTATTACAAGCTAAGCAGAGATGATATTTCGGATAAACTTACACTGCTTCTTAACACCAAGAAACTAGCCGTAGAAAACAGAGATGTTGTTGAAGAAGCCGTCGAGTATTACAGGTCCGTACCAATTGATTTTGCCGATTGCTATAACGCTGCTTATGCTAAATTAATAGGCGATGCCGTCGTTTTGTCTTACGATAAGGACTTCGATAAGCTTAAAGGCATAAAAAGGGTTGAACCGTAGTCCGGGTTTTGTAAGCCACAGGGTCGGGCATGAACTGGTTTTATATGGAAAACAGAAAAGCGGTCTATATGTACGATTTCCGCACTTCAGCTCACCGAGCCGGATAAAGCATTGCTCGGGGGCAGATAAAACCCGTAAGAATATTTAAAAATCCACGCGCAAAAGAAGGAACAACCGCTTACTATAGAGAACATAGGCACAAAATTATATATGTGTGTAATTTATATATATGTGGAGGGGCAATGGACGAAAAGCGGGGCTACGTACAGATGGATGTTCCGATGCCGCAGGATATGGTAGCCTATCTTGCAGCATTAAGTGCC
>Ga0210022_1000859_pt1 | contig 21232 bp, 18 predicted proteins | sample CryGeymeta201520_FD_183984 | JGI IMG/M metagenome (GOLD analysis project Ga0210022, IMG submission 183984) | Groundwater microbial communities from Crystal Geyser aquifers in Utah, USA - Crystal Geyser metaG 2015-20 (SPAdes) (version 2) | ecosystem: Environmental > Aquatic > Deep subsurface >... | reverse complement strand
AAGCGTCACCGATCCTCTGACCGCATGTTACAATAGAAATTATCTTAACGACTTTTTTCCAAAGGAACTCCAGCGGGCAGTAAGATACCGTCATAACCTCAGCATAATCCTGTGCGATATAGACCATTTCAAAAATGTCAATGATACTTATGGACACCTTGTCGGTGATGAGGTGTTAAAGGGATTTGTGGAAAGAATCCGTTCATCAACCAGAAAGGATGTGGATTGGATTGCACGCTTCGGAGGGGAAGAGTTTCTGGTGATATTGCCTGAAACAGACATTGAAAGGGCGCTGTGGGTCGCCGAGAGGCTCAGGCTCTCCGTTTGCTCCTCACCCTTGGATTTGGCAAGCGGTGTCGAGATAAGCATATCTTCAAGTTTCGGAACAACTGGATTTGATCCGGCCCGGGATAAATGGGATACGACCCAGGAGACAATTCTGAAACAGGCAGACACATTCCTTTATGCAGCCAAAAATGAAGGCCGCAACAGGGTAGTGGGAGGGCCCCTCGAGGGATGATTTCCCAATGCTTATGTGAAAATCCCCCCGCCCTTCCCTCCCCAGTCGAGAGTGAGGGATAAAGGAATCGGTCGCCAGGGTCAGAAGCCGAGAAACCTTTTTTCAGCCTCCTCATAGCCGCTAAGCGCCTTTTCAGGCGAACCTTTAATCGCAATCATTCTTGCTTTTCCACCCTCAGTTATGGCCCCGGTGTCGGCCGCAGCTCCCAGGATAGCCGCCCCGTTGAATGCGGCAAAATGAACTATCTTCTCAGGAGTGAGCCCCGCCTCCAGAAAAAGCCTGATCTCCCGGGAAACGGCTCTTCCGTGATCAACGCCGATGCTTCCTGAATCGGTACCAAGCGCTATTTTAACGCCTATTTCAGAGCCCTTTGCGACCTGCCCCATCTGATGCTCAAGGGTTCTCACGGCAACCTGCTTTTCTTCACTTCCATTCGGGAGGTTTTCATAAAGTGCCTCCATGGCCCTGAGGGTAGGGATCCAAAACACGCCTTTTTCTTTCATCCTGTAGAGGTTTTCGGTGCCGGCAAAGAACCCGTGTTCTATGCTGTTGCATCCCGCATCCACTGCAGTTAATACCGGCTCATGGCCGTTTGCATGAACCATTACCTCAAGGCCCTTCTCATGCGCATATTCAAATGCGTCTTTCAATTGAGCGAAATCGAACTGAGGCCTCCCCGATAGTCCGAATTCCTTCAGGCCTACAAGCCCGGAGTTGATCACCTTCACGTGCTCGCACGGGTTCACGGATGCTGCTATAGCCTCTCTCAAGGTCAAGCCCTCTTCAGGAAATGTTCCAAGGACTTCGCCATAGCGGCCCTTGGCATGCCAAGCCCTCCCGGCTGACTTTACTTTGAGACGCTGCTTTCCTGTGCGGCTTTTCTCCATCTTAAACCTCGTGGAGTATCCGCGGTAGTCTCCGCCATCCCTTATCCCAACGATACCGCGCGCAGTATACTCACCCAAATGAGCTTCCATGACAGGTTTTAAGACGCTATATGCGGCATCCTTCTGGTAATGCCTTACGCCTTGATCAGTGGTGCCTGAGAGGCAAAGATGAACGTGGCTGTCCACAAGGGGTGGGACCAAGGTAAATTCTGAGAGGTCCAGATATGATACAGCCGGATATTTATCCGGAAGGCCTTCCCCAGTGTCTTTTATATTCCTGATAATTCCATTAGTAACGGTAATCAAGACATTGGATAAGGTCTGTTTTCCTGAACCGTCAATCAGCCATCCTGCAAGTATTTGACAGGTTTCGAGCCGCATTTCAGGGAAAAATCTTTCCGGGATTCAAGATGCCCTTGGGATCGAAAAGACCCTTAATTCGGCGCATCCATTCAAGGGATTTTCCGTGTTCCCTTTCCATGAAAATCCTTTTCCCTATTCCGACTCCATGCTCTCCTGTTGCGGTTCCTCCGAGCTCTATCGCCTTCATAACAATCCTTGAGTTCAACTCCTCAACCGTGCGAATCTCCGATTCCCTGTCCTTCCTGCCGAGAACCACCAGATGAATATTTCCGTCCCCCGCATGACTGAAAAGATACCTCGGAAGCGAGGTCTTCCTGGATTCAGCATCCGCGAATGCTATCATGGATGGGAACATGCTTATGGGCACAGCCACGTCGGTCGTCATGATCTTTCTGTCAGGGTGGCTTCTTATGATCATCTCTCCTAAAGAATGCCTTGCCCGGAAAAGCTTATCCCGCCTATCTCTCCCTATCCCGGCCTCGTACTTCAGGCTTCCGTTCTCCCGGCATATCTCTTCGGCATAAGCAACCGTTTCCGCCAGATAGGACGCCGAAGGGCCTGCAAATTCAGCAAATACAGCAGGGCCTGAAGCGATGGATATACCCTGCTCCCTTGAAACAAGCTCCATGCATTCGGGTGATAGGAACTCGAGCGCAACCGGATCAAGTCCCGCCCTTCTGATTCCAAAGACGGCACTGGCTGCTTCCTCGGCTGAGGGAAAGGAGGCAACGGCAGCGGAGAACTCCGCCGGAATCGGCGTGAGTTTAACTGTAGCCTCCACTACGATCCCCAGAGTGCCTTCAGAGCCGACAAAGATATGTACAAGATCATAGCCGGATGAAGACTTGGAGGCCCTGTTGCCTATCTCAATAATCTCTCCATCCGCCAGAACAACCTTCAACCTCATGATATGATCCCTGGTAGCACCATAGCGCACGGTTCTGCTGCCGCTGGCGTTATTTCCTATCATGCCTCCGATGGTGGCCCTTGCGCCGGGATCAGGGGGAAAGAAAAGTCCCTGGTGCCTCAGGGTCTCATTGAGGTCCTGATAGATTACTCCAGGCTCAAGATCCGCCTGAAAGTCCTCGTGCCTGATGGCCAGGACGCGGTTCATCATGGAAAAATCAAGCACAATCCCCCCGCACACAGGTATAGGATTACCCTCAAGACTCGATCCCATTCCCCAGGCTGTTACCGGCATCAGACGATCGCAGGCATAAGAGACTATCTTTGCCACCTCTTCGGCACTAAGGGGCCATATCACTGCACCCGGAACGTAGGCCCTGTGTGAGGACTGGTCTTTCGAATGCAGGGCGCATGAAGACTCGCCGCAGGATATCCGTTGAGGAGCCACAATGGCTCCAAGTTCAGCGGCGTCTCTTTCATTTATCTCATTAAATTCCATAGGTAACTCTAAAAAACTCAGAAAACCTACCTTTCACCTGCGAACTAACTGCCAAGCCCTGGCAGGGCACAACGAAGGATGAAAATCACCCCCATCCCTCCCTCCCCCGTCGAGGGGGAGGAAGAAAGGGAAGGGCCATTTTCATATAAAGGCCAAGCAAAACACAGCAGAAGCGCAATATTTCCTGCGGCCTCCTGTGAAAAGCTCATGCACTCAAGGTCGTGCCCGTACCGCATTCAAGAAGCGCCAACCTCAGGGTGTTAAGGCCAATCAGTGCAGCTCTCTGCTGGATCGTAGCCATGTCTCCCCCCATCTCCCATGAAAAGATATTGTCTATACCTACCCCCTTGACCGCCGCAGCGGCCCTGACCCTGAAGCCCAGAGCCGAAGGAGCCGGAAAGCCGAAGACTGAAAGCCCTACATCAGATCCGCTCTGACGACAAACTGCCCGGGACATGGCGACTGCGCCATCTTCCTCAGAGCCGCCGGAGGACATCCCTGCAAATGACTCCGCATACTCCCTGGAAGGAATGACTATGCTTGATAACAAAGAGGTTGAAGGCAATTTATGCATCCTTTCGGCCGCTAACCCACCCGAAAAGGTATCTGCTATGGAAAGATGCCTTCCTGAGGCATTGAGCATATCTTCGATTACCTTCTCAAGGGTGTCTCCATCCGAGCCGAAAACCGCCTTTCCGAGTCTTCCCCGTATCTCCTCTTCCAGAGGAGAGATCAATGCGTATGCATGGGCCTTGTCTTCAGCGACGGCAGCAATCCTTATCGTAATCTCACCTATGGATGCCAGGAGGCCTATTTCGGGGTTGTCACCTGGTTTTATGAGATCACCAATAAGATGATCCACCTTGCTCTCGCCCATACCGACCACTTTTAGTACGCGGTACAGAAGTCTGCTTTCTCCCAGATGAAGGGATTCTTTCAAAAGCGGGATTACCTCGGTTGCCATAAGGTGCTTGAGTTCCCTCGGAACCCCGGGGAGGCTTATGACAGGTTTCCCATCCGCCTTCACCATGAAGGCAGGTGCTGTGCCGACAGGGTTTTCAATCACGCGGCTCCCTTCCGGAACATAGGCCTGCCGCCTGTTGTTCTCGGGCATCTTGTAGCCGGCCTTCTTAAAAATGCTCTTGATTTGCTCCATTAGATCGCTTTTGAATTCAAGGGCCACGCCCGCCACCTGCGCCACGGCCTCACGGGTCAGATCGTCAAGGGTCGGTCCGAGACCTCCGGTGGTTATGACGAGATCACATCTTGATACAGCGTTCTTCAAAACATGGACTATCTCGTCAAGCCTGTCTCCCACTGCTGTTCTATAGCGGACCGTAATGCCGATATCGCCCATCTGCCTTGCGATATAAGAGGTATTGGTATCCTCTATCTGCCCCAGCAAGAGCTCAGTTCCGATTGTCACTACCTCGCATGAAAAATGATCATGCATTTTTCTTCTCCTTGCCGAAACATCCCTGATAAGGGGCTGTAAGCATTATCGAGTCATTTCCAACAAGCCTGGCTGAACTGCCTTCCTGATCAAGTTTCAGGACGCCCTTCTCATCATAGAGCCTTCCGCTGAAGCTGGTGATATAGCCGTTGGGAAACCTTCTGGTAGTCGTCTCAAGAATTATTTCTCCAGAGGATTTGCTCAGATGAAAACCGTAAGGCGTGGGTCTGTATAGACAATCAGCAGGGTCTAACATCAGTCTGTTCCAGGTGAGTTCAAGGAGCATATCTCCTCTTTCGTCGAAGAAACGCCCCGAAATACGGGGAGTGTTTTCACCGGGCAGCAAGAAATCGGCCAGTAGATAAAACCCCTTAGCCGAACCGGGATCGCCTACCAGAAATCCGGGCCTCAGCATGCCGCTAATCATGTAATTGTGGTGGGCAGAGACCGCACCCGATCTAATGCCTTCCATCTCTCTAGAGCCTCCTGTTAAGCTCTTCAATGAGAAGAGACAAAATCCTGTCCGCATCTCCGACAATACCCAGATCGGCCAGGCCGAATATCGGTGCTGAGTGATCACGGTTTACGGCTATCACAGTCTCTGAGCCCCGGATGCCGGCCGTATATTGAAGTGCCCCCGATGTGCCTATGGTAATCAGAAGCCTTGGTCTGACGCTTTTCCCTGTCTGACCCAGAAGCCTTTCTTCACCGGCCCATCCGGCATTAACGGCCGGTCTGGTGGCTCCGACCTCCCCGCCAAGAAGTTCGGCCAGTTGAAAAAGCTTATCAAAATTAGCCCTGGAGCCCACCCCCTTTCCTCCGACTATTACAACCCCGGCATCAGTTAGAGAGGCCCTGCGTGCCTTTTCCTTCCTTCTTCTAACCACCTCAATCTTCCTTTCAGGCAGATTGGGTAAAGGAGGATGGATCAGTTCTGCTAGGGCAAAAGGATCATGTGGAAGTTCGCGGAATATTCCCGGATGCACGGTTGCCATTTGGGGCCTCATGACAGGTGTTACTACGTCGGCAAGGAGATCCCCTCCGAAGGCCGGGGTGGTCTGGACAAAGGCTCCCGTCTCTCTGTCTATCTCCAGTGCTACACAGTCGGCGCTGAGCCCGGTCCTTAGTCTCTTGGCGATTCTTGGGAAAAGCTCCCTTCCAAATGCAGTGGCCCCCGCAAGGAATATCTCAGGCCTGAAAATCTCAACCCACGATGCCGCAACAGCAGTAAAAAGCTCCACATCGTAATCCTTGAGCGCGTTATTGTCTGCCGCGTAAATCACATCGGCTCCATGCGCCACGTATTCCATCACGTACTGGCCGATATCTTCACCAAGCACCACAACCCCCACGCGTGTACCGAGTTCAGATGCAAGGGCCTTTCCTTTGGCTATGAGCTGAAGGGTTACTCTATTTTGAAAGTAGTCGGCATAATCTCCGAAAACCCATACCAGGCAAGTGCCTCTATCCATGTATCTGTTCCTCTTCAACAAGGCTCATAGCCTCCAGCCTTTTCAATATCTCCTTTACAAGATCATGGGCCTGTCCGGTCAGTATCTCGCCTTTTGTCCTATGAGGAGCGGCCCTGAGCCTCCACACCCTGGTCGCCGAACCTGTCAGGCCGGTTTCATCCATAGTCAAATCAAGCTCATTTCTTCCCCACCGCACAATGGAGCCGGCGGAAAAGGCGCTCTGGAGAGAGCCGAGGCCCGGGAGAAGCACCGGCTCGGATACTCCCTTTACAGTGAACAATACCGGGCAGGCCGCTCGAATGGTCTCAAGATACCCATCCCTCACCCTTTTTGCGAGCAGCGTCTGCAGTGATTCAGGCTGGACCTCGAATATGCCGCACACCTGCGGTAAACCCAGCTCCTCAGCTACCTGTGGACCAACATGGCCTGTGTCGCTGTCCGTAGTGTTATTGCCGCAGAATACGACGGAGGGAAGAGGTTCCAGTCTTGAGATGGCCCTCGCGAGCACATGGGAGGTCGCAAGTGTATCAGCTCCTGCAAAACAAGGATCCGTAAGAAGAACTCCACGGTCAGCCCCTGCCGCAATTGCCTCGAACAATGCCTCTTCGCTTTGAGGCGGGCCCATGGTCAGGACGGTCAAAGTTCCACCCAGCCCGGCCCTCAGTGCAAGTGCCAATGAAAGGGCCTGGTAGTCTGAGGGATTAATAATATTTTGCACTCCCTCCCTTACAATCGTCATCCTTTCGCGGTCTATCCGTACTGCGGCGACATCAGGCACCTGTTTTATGCAAACTGCAATATGCATTTTATTTTTCCTGAGTTTCAAAAAATAATTTCATTTTTTATCTGCCTACTTAAGCAAAGCTCGGCAGATCACCATTCGCTGAACCTCTGATGTTCCCTCATATATCTCGCAAACCTTGGCGTCCCTGTAAAACCTCTCTATCGGGTATGCCTTTGTGTAACCATATCCTCCATGGATCTGCAGTCCGGAACGTGCCGCCTCCACTGCTGCCTCTCCGGCAAGAAGCTTGGCCATAGCAGATTCCTTGCCGTGTTCGAGCCCCTTTTCCCGCAGGGATGCCGCGCGATAGACAAGAAGTCTCGCAGCCTCCGTCTTGACCGCCATATCAGCCAGCATACCCTGAACCGCTCCCTGCTCTGATATGCTCCTTCCGAACTGTATCCTCTGCCTGGAGTAAAGGATCGAGGCGTCCAGACATCCCTGGGCTATTCCTATTGCCTGTGCGCCTATCCCTATGCGACCTCCGTGAAGAGTGGCGATGGCAATCCTCATGCCCTCTCCTTCCCCGCCCAGACGACTCTCCAAGGGCACTTCACAGTCATCAAGGGATATGGAGCAAACAGGATTCCCTCTCATTCCCATAAGGTCTTCGGCCGGGCCCTTTTCCAGCCCCTTACGATCCGACTCCACGATAAAGAGCGTGAAGACCTTCTTCCCGGACTCGGACAAACTCGCTGAAAAGATGAGGTTAATGGCTGAGACTCCCCCGTTTGTAACGAATATCTTGGTGCCGTTAAGCACATAGTTATCGCCACGCCTTACAGCAGTAGTCTCAAGGGATGAGGCGTCAGAGCCGGCATTAGGCTCCGTCAGGCAGAAGGAACCTATGGCATCGCCGGATGCCATGACGCGCAAGTAACGCTCTTTCTGATGATCATCGCCGTATTTGAAAATAGGATAGAGAGCTACACCATTGTGCACGGAAATACACAGACCCATCGCGGGGCTTACTCTTGATACCTCCTCAATGACAATGCAGGCGCTTACCGCGTCGAGCCCGGCACCGCCCAAGTCCTGAGGAATTTCCAAGCCGAAATATTGCCTGGCCGCGGCAAACAAACGCCACTGGACGGGAAATCTACCGGTTCTGTCCATCTCGGCTGTAAGGGGTGCAAGGAAGTGTTCCGCATCGGACCTTACTGTTCTGCGAATAACCACCTGCTTCATATTAGGCTCAAGGTACATATCCAGAAAAACCCCAGCAATCGGAAACTACATCTAATCCATCAGGAAGGATTTGCTCTGCTGCTGCTGCCTGCCCACCAGCATGCCTATCAACAGCCCGCACAATAGCACCAGAGCGCCCGCAAGAAACCATATCCTCCTGTCGGAGCTTTTCAGCCTGTCGCTCTCCTTTACGGTTTTCTCAAGTTCCCGGCTGCACCTGCCCAGGTCATCCTGAGCCTTCTCATGAGCTTCCTTTAGTGTAAGAAAGCCCCTGGACTCGGTTAGAAGCCTTTCATAGTCAGTATTGAGTTTCTTGAGAGCTTCGTTTGATTCCCTTAACTGCTTTTGAAGCACTTCCTCTCTGGCATTCGCTTTCTTTAAACCCTCTTCAACAGGGCCAAGCCTCTCTTTAAGTGATGCGTTTTCTTTCTCAAGCGTCCCTAACTGGATAAGCGCCGGCGTTCGATTTATAAGATATCTGGAAAGAATCCATCCCTCTATCTCAGAGCCATCCCTTCCGCTAACCCTTATTCGACTCCAGCCTTCCCGGGACTCCATTACAACCGTCGGGGCCCCCGACTTCACCATCGCTACTATTCTGTGTTCGGTACTTGGTCCTGTGCGGAGCGGAGCCTCAAGACTGTCGCTTACGTAAGCCTTGTTCTGGGCTGATGCGAAAGCAGCAGCAGCAAGGATCGCAAGTGTAAATAAGGCAACCCGGTATATCATCATCTTAAAGTGAAAACTCCTTTCAAACATAATGGCAAGGCATCTTCTCAATAAATATGGAAATGCATCGTCATACCTGCGTATGCCGATATTCAATCTTTTATACCTTGATTCCGGATCAAGTCGGCTTTTGACATGCTGCATTTTCATGCTCCGTTGTGCTTCAACCGGGCATGACCGTTTATATGAAAATGCCCCTTGCCTTTATCCCTCCCCCTTACCGTCAAAACGTCGGGATGTAGCGTCATTATTGCCTCCTCCTTGACGGGGAGGGAGGGGTGGGGGTGATTTTCATCTTCCACTGTGCCCCATTCGGGCATGACCGTTAAAAAGTCAAAAATTTACATGCCTTTTAACTTCTTTACAACCCTTATCTCGGAAATCATGGTTTCAGGATATTGTCCATTTGCATTTTTTTCGAGGTATTTCAGCATGTCCCATAAAGTATTTAATGCAGATGATACGGCAACAATAGCCTCCATCTCAACCCCGGTTCGTGCCTGTGCCACAACTCTGCAGGTTGCAAGGATGCCTCTGTCATCCATATCAAAGGCTACCTCGACCAGATCAAGCGCTATCTGGTGGCAATGTGGGATTAACAGGTGGGTCTGCTTTGCAGCGGTCATTGCCGCGACCTCCGCCACGGCAAAAGGGTCCCCTTTTTTAACCTCTCGTCGTCTTATGACCTCGATGGTGGCAGCCCGCAACAGTATTCTTCCCTCTGCCACGGCCTCTCTTCGCACTATCGGCTTTTCTCCCACGTCAACCATTCCCATTGGTAAGCCTCCTAATCGCCGAATATCTCCTTCTTTCTTACCGCTTCGCTCTTGATCCGATTTACGGCAGACTCAAGTGCCGGAAAGACATTTTCCCTTATATCGCCGCCCACAACAACCATCAGAATATCCTCCCCTGTACGGAGTAAGCCTTCATTGAAATCCACAAAAACCTTAGATATACCATCTAACTTTTCAATCTCACTAATTATTTTCCTTACAATTGCATGATCATAAGCTACCTCGACAGCAGTAACAGATGCACCAGACGATCTCGAACTACCTCGAACTACACCAAGATGACTCACGATCATTCCCATCTTGTGAGAATCCTGATCATTCTTGAATGAATCAATAATTTCCGAAATGTCAAAGACCTTTACCATATCTCCTCCTTAACAAACATCGGCAAGGGCACCGGCGCTCAATGAAGATCATCCTCATCTCCATCAAGTTTGAAAAGCTTCCTGGTCAAGTCCAGATATCCTGTTGATGACGATCGTGAAATAGTCCTCTTAAGGAACACGACAGGGTCGTTTATGAGCTTGTCACAAATAGACCTTGCCATGACAAACATGGCCTCCCGCTGGGAGTCGCTCATGGATGCGAGCGCTCCTGAACTCTTTTTGAACTCGTGCTCAAGGATTGCCTCGGCCTTCTTTCTCAAATCAACAATTGTGGGGACAACAGAGAGGGTTTCGAGCCACTTCTGGAACTTCTCCACCTCTTCCTGAACGATTCGTTCCGCCTTGATTGATTCCTGCTTCCTCTGGGTGATATTATGTTCGACCACGCCCTTGAGATCATCTATGTCATAGACATACACATTCTGGAGTTTGTTTATCCTGGGATCAACATCTCTGGGAACTGCAATATCAATAAAAAACAAGGGCCGGCTCCGCCTTTTTCTGAGGCAGCCTTTTACCGTCTCATAGGTGATGATGGGCTCGGGTGATCCGGTGGAAGCTACAACAATATCAGCCTCCACAAGTGATGTTTCAATTTCGTTGAATGAGACGGCGCGTCCACCGAAGACCTCGGCCAAGTGCATGGCCCTCGAAAGGGTGCGGTTGGCAACGATTATTTCCGAAATGCCGTGGGTGCTCAGATGCCTAGCAGCCAGTTCAGCCATCTCTCCGGCACCGATCAAAAGTACCTTCTTGCCCTCAAGGACGTGGAATATCTTCCGTGCAAGCTCTACAGCGGCATAGCTCACTGAGACGGCTGATTCGGAAACGCCCGTTTCCGTTCTGACCCTCTTCGCCACTCTGAAGGCCCTGTGCATAAGCCTGTTCAGAATCACACCCGATGTCTTCTTTTCCACCGCAAGGGCGTATGCCTGCTTTACCTGCCCTAGTATCTGCGGCTCCCCAACCATCATCGAATCCAGGCTTGAGGCCACCCTGAAAAGATGCCTTATGGCATCTCCATCCTCATTGGAATAAATGCTCGAAGAGAGTTCTTCATTTGACCTTCCCCCCAGTTCACACATTATTTTGAGTATGGCAACCGCGGAATAACGGGGATCATCGGCGACCGCAAAAGCCTCAACCCTGTTGCAGGTTGAAATGAAAATACACTCCTTTATGGAGGAGACTTCCTTCATCGCATCGAGGGCCTTTCCCGAATTGGAGGGATCTGATGCCAGGCATTCCCTGAGGGAAACGGGAGCTGTCTCATGGTTCATACCCAGATTAATTATGCGGCTCATAGCCCTCTTTTTTCTCCCAGGCTCCCGAAGCTGTGATACCCGCCCATCCAAAGACTTACCACGAGGAAGGTGAAGATGAGCAGCGCGAAGCATCCAATGGACATGATGGCCGCTTTCCGCCCGCGCCACCCTATTGCAACCCTCTCGTGTATAAGGGCCGCATAGGCCAGCCACGTAACAAAAGACCAGACTTCCTTGGGGTCCCACTGCCAATAAGTGCCGAGTGTGTATTGGGCATAGATGGAGCCGCTTATCATCCCTACGGTGAGAAGCGGAAAGCCGGTAACAAGTGATTGGTAATTGATCGAGTCAATGGTCGCAAGAGATGGGAGCCTGTTGTAGAAGCCGCCCAGTTTCTTTTCCTTTATGTAATATTCCTGAAATAGATACATTATCGAGCCCAGGAAATTGATAGCGAATAGCCCGTTCCCCAGAAATATTGTGCCGACATGAACCGTGAGCCACAGGCTCTTGAAACCCACGCCTGCCGGAGCGTCACTCCAGCTCATGGCAGAGGATATAATCATAAAGAAAGCTGCGAACGGTGCGGCAAATGAGCCCAGTACCATAAGCCCGAATCTCAGGTGCAGGAGAAGATAGGCCAGCACTATGCTCCATGAAAACAGGGACAGAGCGGAACTCAGATCAAAGACAGGAGTGCCCCCTATGAGAATGTAGCGGAGGATGAGAAATGCCGTATGCAAGAGGAAGCCTGACAGAAGGGTCCAGTAAGAAATCCTGAAAACAAATTTTTGCTGTGATATAAGAAACACTATGAATCCGCCGGCGGAAAGAAGATGAAGCCAAAGGGAGATATTGAAGATTATGTAAATCATGGCAGGCTCCCCTGCTGAAAGGATTGAGACAGCAGATCCTTGTACTCAACTGAGTCCGGAACTATCGCCTCCAGAACTCTGCATGCCCGAGTCATATCCCTGACTCCCAAAGCATTCAGAAGCTCGGAATCAACTATGGCTTGAAAGATTGATGAGTTACGCTCCTGTGAATATTTCATCCCGAGCACCCGTTCCCTCAAGGCTCCCATAAAAGACAAGAACACGGAATACTCCTCCCCGAACTGAGCTTGAAGCACCTCCCGGAGCCTTTTTGCTAAAGCCGGGCTCTTCCCGGAGGTTGAAACGGCTATCAGCAGATCACCTCTACGCGCGACGCTTGGCACAATAAAAGTGCAGTCTTTTGGCTGATCCACCGCATTTACAAGTATGCCTTTAGCTCTTGCCATGGAACTTACCTTACTATTAAGAACAGGGTCGTTTGTGGCTGCTATAACCAGGGAGACACCATCAAGATGGCTCTCTTCAAAGGCCGCTCCCATCAACCTTATCTTACCTGATTCGGCCAAAGACGATAGAAAGGGAGTTATCTTCGATGCGACAAGACAAACTTCAGCGCCTGCCTCAAGGAGACCATCTACCTTTCTTTCAGATACTTTTCCACCGCCTACCACCAGAACCTTCATTCCATCGAGCTGGATCAAAACAGGATAATAAGCCATCTTAAGGAACCTTTCGGAAGAGATTCATTATACCCAGCGGCATGCGGGACCGCAGAAGGCTGGATTTCCGCAGGGCAAGCATTCCCGCGCTTTTGTCGCCTGCCCATTCATTCTTAATACCACCAATTTGCAGCCGGTTCCAGATTTTAGAAAATGCTTAAACATATCTATCCGCCAGCTCATTTATGAAGCGTTCAAGCCCGGGAGCCCCTTCTACCCTGGTAATTTCGTTCATGAGACCTCTTATTTTCCCATAGGTATAATCATCTGTTTTCAGATCTCCCGGGTTTCTATATTCACCTGCCCTGCGACCAATTCTGTAGATAATTCGATCCGAGGGGGAAAGACGCTCATACTCTCCAATGGCCTCAAGCATCCGGGCCTTGTCTCCGGGAAGTTTTCCCGACACGTCCTCCAGCAGGTTCATGATGTGATCGCTGGTCACGGTACTGGTAATTCCATCAAGAGTTTCGATGAAGAGTCTTATCTCCTTTACGACCAATTCATCCCCCGACTGAACAAACTCACCCGACCTTACCTTGCCGTAGAGGGGAATGGACGGGGGTATCCTAAGACTTCTAAGCCTGATGAAATGCGGATTGATCCTGTTAAGTACCCTGGCTGTCTCAATCGCGTGCTCCCGCCACATCGCAGTCCCCCCAAGGCCCGGCATGACATATTCCGAAAGCTCCATGCCTGCCTCAATGACAAGCCTTCCGGCAGTGACGTGCTGTTCTGCGCTGACACCCTTTCGCATGAACTTAAGCAGAGGATCATATCCGGTCTCAAGCCCTATATGCACTCGGTTGAGGCCGGCATCTCGTATCTTCTTAAGAGAATCCAACGACTTTCGCACAATTGTTCTGGATCTCGAATAGGTAGTAACCCTCGTTATTTCAGGAAATTCCTCCCTAAGGCACTTTAGAACCTCCACTAGATCAGCAGCCTTCATCACAAGATTATCCGCATCCTGCAGGAATACCGCCCCTGTCCCGTAAAAAAGCCAGGCTGCCACAGACCTGTATTGCTCGCTGAAGGCGCCGCCTTCAAAGATGCGCCTTATTAAATGCTCATTCACAGCACCGCTCAATCCCATTTCCCATGAAAGTGACTTAATGTCGGAGGCGATATTCTTAGCTGCCCGGATGTCCTTAGTTATCTCCTCAACCGTTCTTAAAGAGAATTTCTTTCCCTTATAAACAGGGCAGAACAGACACTGATTCCACGGGCAGTTCCTCGTAACCCTGATAAGAAGGCTCTGCGCCTCGCTGGGCGGCCTTATAGGGCCCTGCTCAAAAGACATGTTTCCGCTTTTCATGACCGTTTCCAACCTCTTCCAAATGCGTATAGAGTAGTTTCCCTCATCCCCAGCGCATGAGGATAAGTTATCCTTCCCAGCAATCTAAAACCTCGAAAAGCTTTCAATGCAGGGAATGGCCGTGATGAAGTAATATTGTCAAGGTAAGATTTTCATCTCACCGTCTTAAACTATATATCATAAAAGGCGAAACTCAATCCTGAGTGCAAAGGTTACTTCTCTCAAGACTTCTTTCCCCAAGATAAAATCCTCTTTTAAAAAGCTGTCAAATCCGCTATAGACTTAATCATTAAGTAGACTTTAAAGCATGAAGCATGATCAATGGCTGGTGTCCATCCCTAAATGAGAGAGTTTAGTTGATTTCTGGGCGGGCGATAATTTTAACCGCTGGAATACATCGTGTTATTTCGAGGATTAAAATTTGAGTCCAACGCCTGCATCGGTGAAAAAAGCCGCTTACGGATGGAACCTGGCTAGGATCACAAACCTATGGATGAACAGCTAATAGTATCGGGAGTATGATTTAATGAGCAGCACTACTGACCCTGAACTTATTGATAAGACTACGACTGATATAGCCTATCTGATGGAAAACGATGAAGAGGCCCTGCGCCTGGAAATTAAGACCGATATCGAAGCTGTAAGAGATGAAGCAAGGTGGTGCGGCTTGAAACCCGGTATGAGAGTCCTCGACGCAGGCTGCGGCCCCGGCTTAGTCACGTCTATACTCCATGAGTTTATAAAACCGAACGGCTTCATTCTGGGTGTGGATTATTCCACCAAGAGGATTGAGTATGCTAATAAAAAATATGCTAACCGAAATGAAATTGAATTTTATCTGCACGATCTAAGAAAACCATTAAAAGATATAGGCACTTTTGATCTTATATGGGCAAGATTTGTTCTGGAGTATAATAAGAAAGAGGCTGCAGAGATCGTCAAGAATCTCCAATCAATTATCAGGCCCGGCGGCTTATTATGCCTTCTTGATCTGGATTACAACTGTCTTACCCACTATGAATTGTCTAAACCCTTGGAAAGCGCTCTCTTTGCAATTATCGGAATTCTTGAGACGAAATACAACTTCGATCCATATATCGGGCGCAAGCTTTATTCTTACTTGTTTGATATTAACTGCGAGAAAATAGAGTCGCTTTTAAAAGCACACCATTTGTTTTACGGCAAGGTGGATGAGAATCAAATTTTCAATTGGACAAAAAAAGTTGAAATGGCTGCGCATAGGCTTCCCGAAATTATATCTGTATACCCAAAAGGTAAAGAAGGTTTCATACGCGACTTTAACTCATTCTTTTTAAATCCTAGGCGCTTCTCTTACACTCCTATGATTATTTGTAAAGGCGCTAAACCTTATCCTTTCTCTTAAAGAACGGGAGTATCAGCTCATTAAAGTGGGGAGATTGGATTTACCCCCAATTATTGAGCTGATACGAACCATACAATAAGATTCTCCCAATATTTATTGAAGTGCTTTTCTCACAATCGAGGCTAACTCCCCAATCACGAGGGGTTTTGTCACAACTTCTTTTATGCCCATAGACTTAACCGCCTCATCAACCAGATTTTCGCTGTAGCCGGTGCAGAGGATTACCGGAATTTCCGGCCTCACGCTGAGAATCCTCTCAGCCAGGTGATCTCCTGTCATGTGTGGCATGGTCATATCTGTTATAACCAGGTCAAACCTATATGGGTCGGATTGGAATAGGCTAAGCGCATCAATCGGGTCTGTACTTGCCTCAACTGAATATCCCATGCTCTCAAGCATCTGACATCCGATTTCAACTATCGCGGATTCATCATCAACAAGCAGAATCCTTTCGTTACCCCCGGGAAGGGCCAGATTATTCTCATCACTGGACTCAACAGTGGTATTAACCGACGGGAAAAGTATCTCAAAAGTAGTTCCTTTACCTTCCTTGCTCTTCACTCTTATGGCTCCACCGTATCCCTTGACAATGCCGTGAACTACCGCCAGCCCAAGACCGGTGCCAACGCCTTTTTCTTTTGTAGTGAAGTACGGCTCAAAAATCCTTTCCATGGTAGCCTTGTCCATGCCGTGGCCGGTATCGGAAACACTCATCCTTATATAATCGCCTTCCTTCAACTCCGGGTAGCTTCTTAATCGAGCGCTAGTGAGTTCCAAGTGATGCAGGCCAATCTTAAGTTGCCCACCGGTTTTTCTCATGGCGTGGTTTGCATTTGTGCATAGATTCATGATTACTTGATGTACCTGAGTCGGATCGGCCAGGACAATGCATGGTTCAGGCTCTATATCCTGTGCTATTTCTATGGTTGCTGGAAGTGAGGCCCTGAGCATCTTCAACGCCTCCTTGATTATCGGTTGCATCTCTATAGGCTGTCTTTCCTGATCCGTATGCCTGCTGAAAGAAAGTATCTGACGAACCAGATCCCTTGCCCTCTGTCCTGCCTTGAGTACCTCTTCCATCTGGTGTCGTTTCTTGGCTTCATCTTTACTCACATAGAGTGCAAGTTCCGTATAACCTATAATTGCCGACAGTATGTTATTAAAGTCGTGCGCGATTCCTCCAGCAAGGGTCCCTATTGCCTCCATCCTCTGAGAGTGATAAAGTTGAGTCTCAAGCTCTTTGTTTTCCAGTTCAGCTTTTTTGAGCCTTGTTATGTCAATCCCAATGCAGAGTATTTCCAGGATAGAGCCATCAGCATCGTAAATAGGCTTATAAATCCATGATACGGTAACATCTTCTCCGCTCTTAAGTTGATGTGATTCTTCCCTTACTGCGGTACCCTCAGGGCTGCTTTGGAAGGAATAAATCAGTTCCGAGATCCATTCCCGTCTATTCATCTCCTCCGGAAAGATGGTTCCATCTATGCCTTTCCCGACTATTTCCTCCTCGCGATAATCGAAAAGCTTTTGAGCAAACTTATTAAAAAAAGTGATTCTACCTTCGGGGTCAAGCCTTAATATGATGCTGCTGGCGTTTTCAACAAGATCTCGATATTTCTTCTCACTTGTCTGAAGCCTTTGAAAAGACCTGGCATTAATAAGGCTTACCGCCATCTGAGCGGCAATTCCCCTCAAGAGTCCCATGTCACTCTGCGTCAAAGGTCTCTTCGACTTTATGTTATCAACAGCTATTATCCCCAGCGACTCCTTTTCGTACTCATAGACTATGGGCACACAGATCATTGACTGAACTCCCATCTCTCTTGCAAGGTCAAGGCTTCTGGGAGAGAGCTTTTCTTCCATCTTGTTGATATCGCGGATCAGAAAAGGCTTTTGCTCTCTAAATGATTCTACAAAAAGACCTTTTGATTCTGGTTTATTCAGACTAAAGCTTGCTTTTTTCAGACTCTCCTCCTGCTCAGAGTTATAGCCGAAGCCTGCGCCGAAAATAAGGCTCTCTTTGTTTGTATCTGCCAGCAAAATCATACCCCTATCAAAGTCGAGTCGTCTGGCTATAGTCTCTGTTATGGCTTTCAGAAGATTTTGAATGTCGAGGATATTTAGAGTCGCATGGCCTATTTCCTGAACCAGCATCGCGTTGTCGTACCGGAGCCTCATCTCGTCAAGTAATGCCTTGGCCGAGTCTCCCTGCTTTTCAACGGAAGCTGACAACTCCTTCTTCTCCAGCATTGCTGAATAAATTGAGATAGAGAGCGACATCAGCGAAAATGCAAGACATAAGAAAAGCCACGACTCAAGCGCCAGGAAATGAAATAACGCGGCGGGTATAATAACTGAGGCTACTAGCGAATAATTCCGGATCAACCTCCACATAATGCTCGGGGTCTCATCGAAGCTAACAATGTAAACGCATTTATCTCCTTGCTTGTGATAACAAACCGGATGCTCAACGGTAGCGAACTTTCCCGTAAAGACCTTCGCAAGAGCCTCGAACATACCCAACCGATTCTGGCATTGGTAGGGGCGCTCAGTCACGCCAGGCAGGGGCGCCACAGATATCTCAACTTTATTTCTACCAAGCTTTCTTACTGAATTCGCAGTAGCTTTAGTTAAAAATGAAGATATCTTCTCAACCATCCAGTATGCAGCTATTGGGGTAAGAAATCTTCTCAGGTACTGCCTTAACACCCCAGATGCATGTGAAAAAGCCGAAAATCGTCCAACTTCCCTTGATATAGAATTATCCTGTGTCTCAAGTGCTAAGGCTAGGTTGAAACTATCCATCTGACGCTGCGTAAGCCAGTGTGCAGAATCCTCTAGTTCCGACAGATTCAGACCGGCTTTAGCTGTCAGGTGCTTAAGATCAATTCCGGGATAGAATTTCCTTACATATTCAAGATAATTCTGGGCGAGTCTGCTGTTATAAAGAGGCTCATCCAGTCGTTCTTTTACCCCTCTAGCACTATTATTATCTGATTCCATCAACCTACCCTTCCAGGCGGCATGAGATATAAATAGAAATCAAAATCTCCGGGCTGCCGGTTGCAGCCGGTAGTGGCTAAAAGCCCCGGTTTTCAATCTAATTTGTTACTATAATTTATTGAGGAAGGCAGTGGCAACAACTTTCGAAAAGACAGAAAAATCCTTTCCCTCTGATTCGAAGAAGGCAAAAAGGCATGTTGGTAAGAATTGCTGTATTATTTTAAAATCTTATCCTAAATCTCCTTTGCATGTATTCCATGAACAGGTGCCCCTGGCCACAATTGAGCACCCACGCCTCGTATTCTTTCTCTGAAGGGATGTTTTGCAACCGCGTGTAGGTATGAGGATAAAACATCAAGGGCACCTTATCTCCCTGATACCCTGATGTAAGTCTCCCGATGGCCACGGAAAGCACGCTCCAAGGAAGCGCTTCAGGGTCTAAGACAAGAACCTGTATGCTGTTAAGAAGTTCGGATAGGTTGATACCCAGATCCGATTCATTGACAAGTATTACTGCCTTTAGTACCCCCTCATCGCACAGAGAGTAACTCTTGCAATGCCGCTTCAGCCCTATTGAGCCGTAGGAGTCATCTAATTCGCTTCCCGGATTACCATCATGCTTGAGGTCAAGGGCATTGAGAAGCAGCCCCCCGGATTTGTTTGAGTAGATGTTGTTTAACTCCCATAGGTCACCGGCAGTCGCTTCGTCAAGCGTCCAACCCTGGGGAAACTTCTTGGCTAGGGAGAGCCTTGTATAGGGCAGATATGCGAATTTATCAACCGAACAGCCCTGACTGTCCTTCAGTTCCTCCGCGAACCCTCCGAAAACCCTCGCAGGAAATTGATTTTCAGGTCTGTAATAGCAGAGCACATAGTCCATCCTTGCCGAAGGGAGCCTGTGCATATCGTTTAGGTTATGCATGAGGTGTTTTAATACTATGAACCCTGGACGCTTCTTGTCATGGGCAATTGCCGCATGATGATGGATCATCCATGTCTTGGAATATGCCCTTATTATCGAAATATGGCCGTATATTTTACCGTTTTCTTCGTATGTAAAGTGTCGTGAAATGTCAGGATTCTCATTGTAGATTTTTCTATATGTCTCTTTGAAGGAATCCCTGCTGTTGTTAAGCATTTTATATTTTGCGGAATAGATGAATCCACTCTTAAAGAAAAATTCCCAGAGATTTTCTATGTCAACTTGTCCCGATATATGTGATTGAGGGTCTATAGCGTTAGATAAAACATTACTAAACTGAGAATATGATCTTACGTCCATATCGAGAATAGCGATGCCGCACTTTATGCCTCTTTCATTTTCCTCGCCTCTATGAATTACCTGGGCGGTGCAGTGAAATCTTGCGCCTCCAACCATCTCAATGCAGAGATCGTCAATAATAAGACCCGGCAAAAGACAAGCATCCTCCTCCCGTTCGAATAGGGACATACCGGAGGTGGATATATCTGAAACAGTAAAGCTTACCCGTCTGTTCATCAGAGGATGAATAAAGGAGATGACAGGGGCTGGAACAAGTTGCTGACGCGGATTGCGAGTCTGGTTTTTTGGAAACCTTTTTACACTGCTCTCAGCAGGAGTAAGGAGTATCTCCCTTTCTTCATAACCGGCCTCGTTCCTGAGGCAATTGCATCGGCCTGAGAAAAAAATCCTGCCTTCTCTTTTGAGATTAAGCATCGCAGTTTCCCCGCAGTTAAACCAATGAAGAGAATTTGCGTTTGCCGGTCTGACTTTTACTCTTATTCCCCTGGAGTTGAAATCTATAACTGTGCCGGTTGCTGTCCATCCATCCTGGATTATCTCCGCATCAATTCCTGGTGCATTATATCTCCTTGCGCTGCGTCTGCCTGAAAGGAAGCTCTCACAGGGCAGGTTGAGTCCGAATCCGTTCTCAAGTCTGTGGGAGATCTGCGCCGGGACCACGAGAAGATCTCTCTGATCATCAATTACCAGATGCTTGAGAGAAAACTCATGGACGCGGCTTCCTTGAAATGAGTCATCCGCCCACTTGCAGATGATTTCCTTACCGCTGCAAGGTTCAGGGAAGACATTCACCATTATGGAGGCCCTGTGCCTTGGATGATTGAGAACGGCAAAGGCCTTTTTTCCAGCGAAATGGATATAGTTGATCCTGTTAACAAGATAGTCGCAGTCAAGAGGTTTTTGATCCTCCTGCACATGAAGAGCTTCTTCGTGCCTGAAAAGGTTAAGCGGATAAACGGGTTCCCGCCTGCTGACTTCCTCTGTCCATCTCGATTCACCAACAGATCTTTCAAGCTGCCCGTGACCTGCATACATCGCGATACAACCTCCCTGGAAATGGATTGGAATAAGGGCATCTCAATCATCAGACTTTGTTAAGCATTACAAGAGTCATGCCTGCCGTCAGTTTCGGGCGCAGGGAACCAGGCATGGATCGGCTAGCAGTTCTATAAAGATTAGAAATACAATAGGTTATAAATCTTGTTTTACTGGATGTTATTCGCGCTGCATCTAAATGAAAAAGCCCATGGTTTCTCTCTATCGGGGTCCATGTGCACCAGGAGGCTTGCAGGCGGGCACAGATAGATGTGCACTAACTGCCATGCCCTGGCAGGGCACAACGAAGGATGAAAATCACCCCCACCCCTCCCTCCCCCGTCGAGGGGGAGGAGGTAAGGGAAGGGCCATTTTCATATAAACTTAGAAGGGGCTCGAGTAACTC
>Ga0210022_1000840_pt1 | contig 21581 bp, 19 predicted proteins | sample CryGeymeta201520_FD_183984 | JGI IMG/M metagenome (GOLD analysis project Ga0210022, IMG submission 183984) | Groundwater microbial communities from Crystal Geyser aquifers in Utah, USA - Crystal Geyser metaG 2015-20 (SPAdes) (version 2) | ecosystem: Environmental > Aquatic > Deep subsurface >... | reverse complement strand
CTCACCACTCACCACTCACCACTCACCACTTACCACTTACCACTCACCACTTACCACTTACCACTTACCACTTACCACTCACCACCCACCACCCACCACCCACCCCTATGTTGCCCAGTTTTGTTGCGCTCTATCTGTTGTTCTCTGTAGCTGTCGGGCTGTACGCCGCGACGCGGGTGCATAACGCGCGGGATTTTGTGGTGGCGGGGCGCAATCTGCCCTTGCCTGTTGTGACGGCAACGGTGTTTGCCACTTGGTTCGGGGCGGAAACAGTGCTGGGGATTCCCGCTACTTTTGTTACTGATGGTATGAGCGGGGTGGTGGCTGATCCGTTCGGTGCGAGTCTGTGTCTGATTATCGCCGGACTGTTTTTCGCGGGGCGGTTGTACCGCATGAATCTGCTCACCATAGGCGACTATTACCGGACGCGTTACAACCGCACGGTCGAGTTGATGATGACGGTCTGCATCATGGTTTCTTATCTCGGTTGGGTGTCGGCGCAAGTGACGGCATTGGGGCTGGTGTTTAATCTGGTCAGCGGCGGTGCGATTGCACAATCCACTGGCATGGTGCTGGGGATGGCTATCGTGCTGACTTACACGCTGTTTGGCGGGATGTGGTCGGTGGCCTTGCTGGATTTCGTGCAGATGGTGGTCATTATGGCGAGTATGCTGCTGATCGCCGTGCTGGTTGGTCAGGATGCGGGTGGCGTGACCGAGGTCGTCGGTCAGGCGCAGCGCGCGGGCAAGCTGCAATTTCTGCCGCAGGGCGGTTACGAAGTCTGGATACCTTTCATAGGCGCTGCGTTGACCATGATGCTAGGGTCTATCCCGCAACAGGACGTGTTCCAGCGCATGACTTCCGCCCGGGATGAAAAAACGGCGGTACGCGGTACGGTGGCGGGCGGCATGCTGTATTTTGCCTTCGCCTTTGTGCCCATGTTTCTGGCTTACGCCGCGACGCTGATTGATCCGGCAATGTATAGCGCTCTGTTGAAAACTGACTCACAGTTAGTGTTGCCCAGCCTGATTTTGCAACACACGCCGCTCGTCGCTCAGATATTTTTCTTTGGCGCGTTGCTGTCGGCGATCATGAGTACGGCTTCCGCGACCTTGCTTGCGCCTTCTGTCATGTTCACCGAAAACATCCTCAAACATTTCGCCTTCAAGCATATGAGCGACCGCCAGATGCTGCTCACCTTGCGCATTATCCTGGCAACATTTTCTTGTATTGTGCTGGCGTTTGCGCTTCATTCCAACGCAAGCATTTTCAAGATGGTGGAAAACGCCTACAAGGTGACGCTGGTAGGCGCGTTTGTGCCACTGGCGTTCGGGCTGTACTGGAAACGCGCCAACAATCAGGGCGCGCTGTTGTCTATCGCGCTGGGGCTGGGTTCATGGTTGCTGATGGAAAAATTTTATGCCGGGGGCATCTGGCCACCGCAATTGGCGGGCTTGCTGATGAGCGTGGCGGGCATGGTGCTGGGCTCGTTGTCGCCCAGACTGATGCGCGCGCGTCGCGCTATTCACACAAAAACATAAAAACTGTCATCTTCCTGTCATAAATTCTTCATACTCTGGCAATCCTCGGAGTTGTATATAAAGGTTAGATGATGAGCGCAAAGATTTTGATTGTTGAAGATGAGCCGGCCATTCAGGAGCTGCTGGCTTTTAATGTCACTCAGGCGGGGTTTATCGCTTTGCGCGCGGGCGATGCGGAAGAAGCCTGGCAACAGATACGCGATCATGCGCCCGATATGATTCTGCTTGACTGGATGTTGCCTTCCACCAGCGGTGTGGTGCTGGCAAAACAGTTGCGCTCTGAGGCGCAAACCCGCGATATTCCTATCATCATGCTGACCGCACGCGGCGATGAGCGCGACAAGATACTGGGGCTGGAGTCGGGTGCGGATGACTACATCACCAAACCCTTCTCGCCGCGCGAGTTGATGGCGCGCATCCGCGCCGTGATGCGCCGCCACATTCCAACTCTGGCGAATGATAGTGTGGCGGGAGGGGGGCTGGAATTGTCACCCGATTCACATCGCGTCACTGCACAAGGTCAAGCTATCGAGCTGGGGCCGACCGAGTTTCGTTTGTTGCATTTTTTTATGACCCACGCGGAGCGGGTGTATAGTCGCACGCAATTGCTGGATCAGGTATGGGGAACGCAGGTGTTTGTCGAGGAGCGCACGGTGGATGTGCACATCCGCCGCCTGCGCGCAGCGCTTGAAGTTACTGGGCTGGATGGTCTGATACAGACAGTACGCGGCAGCGGTTACCGTTTCTCGACCAATTGTCCGTAGCGGCGTAAGACCGCAATAGCTTTGATGTAACCACTGAATTCAATCAGGCTCGATAAAACATGCGCCAGGTTTTCAGTTATCCCACAAAATAGGTCGCGCAAGCGCCTGTTTTTTTTGAATGAAGGGCTATACGCCCATGCATTGTTAAGATAATCCATTCGTAGAGGAGAAGTTTTGCAGGATTTCTGGTTTCGCGTGAGTTTTCCTGTGCTATTGAGCGCAATGTTCGGCTTGTTGCTATGGGGGCTGTTTTCGCTCGTGGTGGCCGTGTCATTGGTGTTGTTGGTGCTAGTGCTGGTGATGCTGCGCCACGCGCTGCAACTGTTCAGGTTGGGAGAATGGCTCAGGGAGCCGCGCATCGAAACCATACCCGAAGCCAGCGGCATATGGGATGAAGTGTTTTCGCTGGTTTACCAGATGGTCAAGGCACAAAAACAGACCAAGCTGGAGCTGGCCGCCGAGTTGAAGCACATTGTGCAAGCCACTACCGCGCTGCCGGATGGTGTGGCCATTCTGAATGAGGCGAATCGCATCGAGTGGTTCAACCCGCTTGCCGAGCAGCACTTTGGTCTTAACGCCCGTCAGGATGTCATGCAGGACATCACTTATCTGGTGCGTCAGCCGGAATTTATCGAATATTTGTACGACAGTAATCACGATAAGCCGCTGGTGATGCGGCCTGCCCGTCATGACGACAGGGTGTTGTCCATCAAACTCGTTCCCTACGGTGAGAACAAGCGCCTGCTGATTAGCCGCGACATCACGCAAATGGAACGTATGGAAACCATGCGGCGCGACTTTGTCGCAAATGTGTCCCATGAACTGCGCACGCCGTTGACCGTGGTGAACGGTTTTGTGGAAAATCTTCAGGATATGCCCGATTTAAGCCCCGCCAAGATACGCCACGCCTTGCAACTCATGGCCGAGCAGACCCGCCGCATGGATAGTCTGGTGTCGGATTTGCTGACGCTTTCCAGCTTGGAAAATAATCAAAATCCGTTGCGCGCCGAGGTTGTGGATATGGGCGTGTTGCTCGACGAGGTTTGCAAGGACGGGCAGATGTTGAGTGCCGGACGGCATGTGCAGTATTTTGCAATGAGCGGCCCCGAAAAATTTCTCGGCAATCGTGATGAGTTGCGCAGTGCCTTTGGCAATCTAATCAGCAATGCGGTGCGTTACACCCCAGAGGGTGGCACGATCAACATATCTTGGGAATTACGCAATGCACAGCCCGTTTTTTCGGTGCAGGACAGCGGTATCGGCATTGCCGCCGAGCATATTCCGCGCCTGACCGAACGCTTTTATCGCGTGGATCGCAGCCGTTCGCGAGGCACGGGTGGCACGGGATTGGGCATGGCGATCGTCAAACATATTGCGCTACGCCATCAAGCCGAACTGAAGATCGAGAGTGAGGAAGGGGTGGGCAGTACTTTCTCGATGGTGTTTCCGGCAAGGCGCATCGCAGCCTGAGAGTCTTGTTTGAGTGTCAATGCGTGCGGCAGGTGCGGCTTAATCTGGCATTTTCTCGAAACTGACCCGCTCGTAATCCAGGCCGTGCGTCACGCTAAAACCCAGTTTCACCTTCAATTTTTTGCCATCAGGATGCTCCAGTAAAATCACACGATTAGCGCTAAACCAGTTGCGCGGAATGATGAGACTGGCAGGGGTTTTGAGTGCGGGCAAGTGGGGTAATAGAAAGGCCGGTGCGCAGTTTGCGAGGTCGGAGGGGTTGATGCTGGTTGATCTGATGAGCAAGGGTTCGGGGTGGCCAGGCAAATAGCTGACGCCAATTTGCAGCGTGTTTTGTCGGGTAACATTCACCCAGGCCGTCGTTCCCAGCATGAAATTTGTCGCATCGCTGGGGCGCAGAGCAATTAACTGCTGATACGCGAGTCGGCCACCGATAGTATCGCTACGGGTCAGCCGTGCGCCGGTGATGCTTTCATCTTTCATTTGCCAATTTTCCAGCGGATAGCCCATTTCCAGCAGATTATTGTTGTGCTCGGGATGCAGCGCATAGCCCAGAGTTGCGATTTGGCTGTATGCCAGTCTGTCAAGGGGGTCGGACGCGCCTTGTGGCTTGAAGGGTTTTCCGGATAGGTGGGCATAAATGCCTTCAAATTTGTAGCAAAGCTGGGCATGAGTGGCAATCTGCCGTCTGTCGCCCAGGCGCTTCTGGCTGTTTTCGCACCAGCAACGATGCAGAAAAGTGAGAAATTCAATGCAGACCTGACTGTCGTAGTGATCTCCCAGCCCCGCTTGCCGGGGCGTTTGACCCTGCTGTAGCAGGATGGTCTTGACGCGTAACAGTTTGCTGATGGGAGCCATTGCCAGGAAGCGCAAATTCTGGTTTTGATTCACGCTGAAAATTTGCTGCAATCCTTGTGTCCCGGATAGGTCTATTGCGAGAGGCTGCGCATCGGATTTATTGATTTTGCAATGCGTTCTGACGGTGACGCTATTGCTCCACAGGGTAAGCCAGCTATCCAGTTGCTGTAATTGCCAGCGCGTTAATTGCGCCGGGCGGGCATAGCAGGCAAGCAAAGTCTTGACGTAACTGTTAACGCAATTGCCACTGATGGGATGTTTTCTGAGCGCATCGGGTACGTCGGTTTCATGCAATCTTTTTTGTTCGGCATATCCATACAGTTGATGCAGTTGATGCCAGAGTTTGCTGTCCACTGCATAACTGGAACACAAATGTTCGAATATTTCTGCGCCAGTGTAGAGCAGGCAGCGTTGACAGAGCAGCGCACCGTGTTCGCTAAGCGTTTTGTCACCCGTAATGTACGCTTGCAAACAACGCTGATAGCCTATTACCAGAGATTGCCAAAGTTGCACGATGGCAAGAAATACCATCAGTTCGTTGTCATTGAAAGGTAGCGGTTTGGCGATCAGTTTTTTGGCGAAATCGCTCTGAACATAACCTACTGTTTCTCTTAATAATTCAAGGGTTTCGAGGCGTTCCCGCCCGCGCATCGGGTAACGGTTGAGCTCGTTAATCTGGGTTAGCAACAGGCTGTGTGCCAGTTGCACATTGGTCAGTTGCAACTGACCCAACCACTGCGCGCAACTCGCCGCATCCTTGAAAACAGGATGTGCGCGGTCGTCGGTCGGTTCGAGTGGCAGGGTTAGCATGGGCGAATAATAGCAGGAGCGAGTAGCAAGGACTGCGCAAAAGTCAAAAATTGAGCCCCAGTTTTCCCTCAATCCTCAATCCCAAATCCTCAATCCTCAATCCTCAATCCTCAATCCTCAATCCTCAATCCTCAATCCTCAATCCTCAATCCTCAATCCTATAACAGCACCCTCTCTATCCCGCCGTCATTGGCACGGGCGACAAACTCGGGCAACCAGTTCTCGCCCAGCAGGGTTTTGGCCATTTCCACCACGATGTAATCAGAGGTCGTGCCGCTGTCGTCGTTGTAGCGTTCCAGGCCTTGCTGGCAGGCGGGGCAGGAGGTGAGAATCTTGATGTCGCCGCTAAAGCCATCGGCGCGCAGCGCATTTGCGCCTTTACGCATTTCTTCTTCCTTGCGGAAACGCACCTGGGTGGCGATGTGCGGTTGACCCACGCCGAACGTGCCGGATTCGCCGCAGCAACGCTCGTTGATCGGGACATGCGTCGCCATCAGGGTATCCACCACTTTTTGCGACGGATAGGTTTTCATCGGCGAGTGGCAAGGCTCGTGGTACATGTAGCGCGTGCCGGTGACCCCCTCCAGTTTCACTTCCTTTTCCAGCAAATACTCGTGAATATCCAGCAAGCGGCAGCCGGGGAAAATTTTGTCGAACTGGTATTTTTGCAACTGGTCCATGCAAGTGCCGCATGACACGATGACGGTCTTGATATTCAAATAATTCAAGGTGTTAGCGACGCGATGGAACAGCACGCGGTTGTCGGTGGTGATTTGCGCGGCCTTGTCGCCCAGACCTGAGGCATTTTGCGGATAGCCGCAGCACAGATAGCCCGGCGGCAATACGGTAATCGCGCCCGTCTCGTACAGCATCGCCTGGGTCGCCAGCCCCACTTGCCCGAACAGTCGTTCCGAGCCGCAGCCGGGGAAATAGAACACCGCCTCGCTGTCTTCGTTGACCCGCTGCGGATTGCGGATAATCGGAATCACGCTGTTGTCTTCAATGTCCAGCAAGGCGCGCGAAGTCTTCTTGGGCAGATTGCCTGGCATCGGTTTGTTGATGAAGTGGATGACGCGCGCCTGTAGCGTCGGTTTGCCCACCGTGGCGGGCGGGTGTGCCACCTGTTGTTTGAACAGCCCCAGCCGCTTGGCGATGTGATAGCCCACGCGCTGTGCCTGGTACGCCCATTCGATCATCACTTTGCGCATCAGCTTGATGGTGAGCGGGTCGGTGCTGTTCAAATACAGCATGGAAGTGGCGGTGACCGGGTTGAATTTCTTCTTGCCCTGTTTGCGCAGGAAGTTGCGCATCGCCATCGAGACATCGCCGAAATCAATGTTTACCGGACACGGGTTCAGGCATTTGTGGCACACCGTGCAGTGGTCGGCGACATCGTTGAATTCGTCGAAATGCTGGATGGAAATGCCGCGCCGCGTCTGTTCTTCGTACAAAAAAGCCTCGATCAGCAAGGACGTGGCGAGGATTTTGTTGCGCGGCGAATACAGCAAATTGGCGCGCGGCACATGGGTGGTGCAGACCGGCTTGCACTTGCCGCAACGCAGGCAGTCCTTGATCGAATCGGAAATTTCGCCCAGTTCGCTCTTTTCCAGAATCAGGCTTTCCAGTTCCATCAAGTTGAAGCTGGGGGTGTAGGCGCGCTCAAGATTGCTGCCGGGAAGCAATTTGCCCTTGTTGAAACGGCCTTCCGGGTCAACGCGCTGCTTGTAGGCGATGAACGGCGCAATTTCGGCTTCGTCCAGAAAGTCGAACTTGGTGATGCCGATGCCGTGTTCGCCGGAGATCACCCCGCCCAGGTCTTTCGCCAGCTGCATGATGCGCTCCACCGCGCGGTTGGCCTGTTGCAGCATCTCGTAGTTGTCCGAGTTGACCGGAATGTTGGTATGCACATTGCCGTCCCCCGCGTGCATGTGCAGCGCGACAAACACACGGCTTTTCAACACTTCCTGATGGAGCGCGTTGCACTGTTCCAGGATGGGCTGATAGGTGCTGCCGCTGAAAATATGGCGCAGCGGTTCGCGCAGCTCCTGCTTCCACGAGGCGCGCAGGGTGTGATCCTGGAGCGCCTGGAACACGGTTTTTCCCCTCTCGCCCGCAGGCGGAAGAGGGGCTGGGGGAGAGGGGAGTTGGGCCGAAGCCCAGTCTGCATTATCGAGATTGTCCCGCAACCATTCCCATCTTTCGCGCACCTCGGCCAGCAGTTTTTTGGCATCCTCTACGCGGTTGCCCAGCAACTCGGCATCGCCCAGCTGTTTGTCGTCCTGGTAATACAGCGGCAAGTCGCCCGCGAAGCATTCGTCAAGCGCATCTAATAGCTTGATTTTATTTAATAAAGACAGCTCGATATTAATGCGCTCGACCCCGTCGCAGTAATCACCCATGCGCGGCAGCGGAATCACCACGTCCTCGTTGATCTTGAAGGCATTGGTGTGTTTGGCGATCGCCGCCGTGCGCGCGCGATCCAGCCAGAATTTCTTGCGCGCCTCACTGGATACGGCGATAAAACCTTCGCCGTGGCGCAGGTTCGCCATGCGCACGATTTCCGAGGCAGCGGCAGCGGCGGCATCGGCATCATCGCTCACCACATCGGCCACCAGCACCATCTTGGGACGTGTGCCGCGACGGGATTTGGTGGCATAGCCCACCGCCTTGAGATAGCGTTCGTCCAGATGTTCCAGCCCGGCCAGCAGCGCGCGCGGTTTAACCTCATTCCCTCCCCCTTGCAGGGGTAGTGTGGGGATAGAAGTTGTATTTGGCGTTAATCCGGCATTTTCGATCCCCGCTTTATGGCTGAAGTAATCGGTGATCTCGACAATCGCCGGTACGGCCTCATGCACCTGGCCGAAAAATTCCAGGCACACGGTGCGGGTGTGGGCGTGGGCGCGGTGCAGGATGAAGCGCGCCGAGGTGATGATGCCGTCGCAGCCCTCTTTCTGGATGCCGGGCAGCCCGGACAAAAACTTGTCGGTCACGTCCTTGCCCAGCCCCGCCTTGCGGAACGCGCTGCCGGGTATGGTCAGGATTTCCGTTGCGCCATAGGGTGTTTTGCCGTCTATTTCAAAACGGTTGATGCGGAAACTGGCGCTGGGTGCGTCGTGAATTTTGCCGAGGTTGTGGTCCAGCCGCTCGATTTCCATCCACAGTCCATCGGGCGTGACCATGCGCCATGAGGCCAGGTTGTCCAGCGCCGTCCCCCACAGCACAGCCTTCTTGCCGCCCGCGTTCATGGAAACATTGCCGCCGATACACGAGGCATCGGCTGAAGTCGGATCCACCGCGAACACCAGATTGCTGCGTTCCGCCGCTTCCATCACGCGCCGCGTGACCACGCCCGCGCCGCAATGAATGGTCGCGTAAGGTTCGGTAAGACCGGGCAGGATAGTCTGCTCGACGGCGGAAATGGCATCCAGCTTTTCGGTGTTGATAACTGCCGAAAATTTATCCAGCAGCACTGCGCCGCCGGTGTAGCCCGTGCCGCCGCCGCGCGGCACGATGGTCAGGCCGAGCGCGATACAGGCGCGCACCAGCGCTGCGATTTCGGCTTCCGTGTCGGGATGCAGCACCACGAACGGGTATTCCACGCGCCAGTCGGTCGCGTCGGTGACGTGCGAGACGCGCGCCAGCCCGTCGAACTGGATGTTGTCGCGGCGCGTGATGCGCGACAATTCCTTTAGGGCGCGACGGCGCAGCGCCAGGGTTTGCTCGAATTCTTTGGAAAACTGGTTCACCGCGCCGCGCGCCAGTTCCAGCAACTGTTTCACCGTCGGATTGCCTTGGCGGCGTTCCTCGATGGCATCCAGCCGGTGGTGCAGCGCGCCTATCAGAGCGCCGCGCCGCTTACTGTTGCCCAACAAATCATCCTGCAAATACGGGTTGCGCGTCACCACCCAGATGTCGCCCAGGACTTCGTAGAGCATTTGTGCGGAGCGCCCCGTGCGGCGCTCGCCGCGCAAGGTGTTGATGATGTCCCACGCCTCGGTGCCCAGCAGGCGCAAGACGATTTCCTTATCGGAAAAAGAGGTGTAGTTGTAAGGTATTTCGCGTAAACGCACGGTCATGTTGTTCCTTGCGGCAACCCCTGAAATTCGTCATTCCGGTGCAGGCCGGAATCCAGTGCCTTGAATTGACTGGACACAGGCCTTGGCCGATGTGACAAAACATGAATTTTTAGCGGTCGCCTTGATATTTGTCTGGCGCGCATTTTACCTGATTGCGGCGCGGGACTCGACCTTGATGACATTGGGGATAAAATGGCGCCCCATTATGGACAATATCCCGAAAAACTCGACGGCGCGCGTGTTCTTTGCACTCTGGCCAAACGATGCCGAGCGTAGCGCGCTGGCTGCCTGGCAGGCTGTGCTCAAGCCGACGTGCGGCGGGCGCGTGATGCGCGCGGATACTTTGCATCTCACACTGGTTTTTCTGGGTAATGTTCCGTGCGCCCGCCTGGAAGCCTTGCAACTCGCCGCACAGGAAGTGAGCGCGCCGGGCTTTGATCTGCTTATTGATGAAGCGCGTTATTGGCAACATAACCATATCTTGTATACTGCGCCCGGCGTTGTGCCGCGACAGTTGGCGTATCTGGTGAGTGCGCTGGAAAAATCACTACTCCACCATCAGTTCGAGTTTGAACAACGCGATTATCAGCCGCATCTGACCTTGTTGCGCAATGCCCGTTGCGGCGTTGCATCCCTGGCCGCGTTGCCGCCGGTATCCTGGCAAATCCGCGATTTTGTCTTGCTGCAATCCGCGCCACAAAACGGCGTGGCGGCATACCAGGTGTTGGCGCGCTTCCCCTTGCAAGAATTTGGTAAACCATGAATAACTGCTTGAAATTTATAGGATATGTGGCGTGCGTGGTGTCTGTCTCGTCGGCTTACGCCCAGCCGGATGCCTTTGTGGAATGCGCGCAGCATTTTTCAAACAACCCTGCCGAACGCCTGAAATGTTTTGATAACGCGCTGGGTCTGCCGGTTGCGGGCATTGCACCTGTTGAGGTCTCACCTGCCGTACCCGTTCGCGCAGAATCTGAAGCCGTATCGGCAGACCGATCCGCGCAGGGAGTTTTAGATGTTGCTGCGAGTGGCGCTGTGTCTACCCGACGCACTTATCTGACCCGGGTATGGAATCTGGATAATCGTCCCCATCGCGACCAGAGCAGCCTGGATCGCCTGCAACTGCACCGGCAAAATTATCTGATTGTCAGGAAAAGCACGAATCCGAACAATCTGCCGACATCGCCCGGCATCAATAACCTGGGCGTGACAGCGAATGACATTGATGCGCTGGAAGCCAAATTTCGTCTGAGTTTCAAGACCAGTATGTATACCAATACGGATCTGGATTTAGGGGGCTTCAAGACCTTTCGCCTGTGGGGCGCGTACACCCAGCAATCGAGCTGGCAGGTGTTTAATACGAGAAATTCCTCGCCGTTCCGTGAAACCAACTACGAGCCGGAGTTGATTGCGGCGTTTGCGACAGGTAAGGAATCGGGATTCAAGTTGCTTAATCTGGGGCTGACCCACCAGTCGAATGGTCGCCCCAATCCCGAGTCGCGCAGCTGGAACCGCGTGTACGCGCAAGGTGGCTGGGAATGGGATAACACGTCTTTGCTGGCGCGCGCCTGGTGGCGTATACCCGAGAACATCCTGAAGGATGACAACCCCGACATTGTTCACTATATAGGACGTGCTGAAGTGGTTGCGCGCTGGGAGCCGGACGACAGGTCGCAGGCGGTTCTGGTGGCGATACGCAACAATTTGAACCTCAATCAGAACATCGGTTTTGTGCAGGTGGACTGGTCGTTGCCGGTCGCCTTGGGTACGGCAGCACGCATGCATGCGCAATTCACCAGCGGTTACGGTGAAAGTCTGATTGATTACAATCATCGCCAGAACACCTTTGGTCTGGGTTTTTCCTTCAGGGAGTGGTAGCCATGCAGACTGAGCAATTCACCGATTACCAGCGCATCGGCGGCGAGGCAAAAGTCCGCGAACTGGTGCGGCGTTTTTATGAACTGATGGACGCGCTGCCGGAGGCTTACGGTATCCGAAAATTGCATGCTGCCGACCTGCAAAGCGCCAACGACAAGCTGTTTATGTTTCTGTCCGGCTGGCTGGGCGGGCCGCAATTGTTCGTCGAAGCGTTTGGCCACCCCATGCTGCGCCGCCGCCACCTGCCTTTTGCCATCGGCGATGTGGAGCGCGACCAGTGGATGTTGTGCATGAATCAGGCGCTCGATGAGGTGGTAGAAGATGCCGCCCTGCGCGCCGCATTGTCAGAAGCGTTCAGCAAGGTCGCCGACCATATGCGCAACCGGGCGAATTGAGTGGCTCAATTGACGCGAATGCTGACCATTGATATTCGTCGTCTGACGGCAAGACAGAAATCGCTATCCGTTCTGCCGTTTCTGGGATAATCCAGCTACTGCAAATATAAACACCAAAACCCAATATGATCCACACCGACAATCTCACCGCCGAACCGCGTTTGACCACGACTGCCGTCGCATCCAAACAGGAAGAGGCGCTGGAACGCGCGCTGCGCCCCAGGCAGTTGGACGAATACGTCGGTCAGGAAAAAATTCGCGGGCAACTGGAAATCTTCATTCAGGCGGCGAAGCAGCGCAAAGAGCCGCTGGATCACGTCCTGCTGTTCGGCCCGCCGGGCTTGGGCAAGACTACGCTGGCGCAGATTATCGCCCGCGAGATGGGCGTGAACTTGCGCCATACCTCGGGGCCGGTGCTGGAACGCGCGGGCGACTTGGCGGCGTTGCTGACCAATCTTGAGCCGAACGACGTGTTATTCATAGACGAGATCCACCGCCTCTCTCCCGTGGTGGAGGAAATTCTTTACCCCGCGCTGGAGGACTACCAGATAGACATCATGATCGGCGAAGGGCCGGCGGCGCGCTCGGTGAAGCTGGATTTGCCGCCGTTTACGCTGGTGGGCGCGACCACGCGGGCAGGCATGTTGACCAACCCGCTGCGCGACCGCTTCGGTATCGTGTCGCGCCTGGAGTTTTACACGCCGGAAGAATTGCAGCGCATCGTGATGCGTTCGTCAGGACTTTTGGAGATGAATCTGTCTTTTGATGGCGCGCTGGAGATAGCCCGTCGTTCGCGCGGTACGCCGCGCATCGCCAACCGCCTGTTGCGCCGGGTGCGCGATTACGCCGATGTCAAGGCGGGCGGCGACGCGACACGCCAGGTGGCGGATGCCGCGCTCACCATGCTGGACGTGGATACGCAAGGGCTGGATGTGATGGACCGGAAGCTGTTGCAAACCATCATCGAAAAGTTCATGGGGGGACCCGTCGGCGTGGACAATCTGGCCGCCGCCATCGGTGAAGAGCGCGACACTATCGAGGATGTACTGGAACCGTATCTTATCCAGCAAGGCTATTTGCAACGCACCCCGCGCGGTCGCATGGCCACCGCCACCGCCTATCGCCATTTCGGCCTGGCGGTGGTGAATGATTTGCTCAATGGAGATTTACTGGATGACTAGGCACAAAATTTTTAGCTGGCCGGTGCGGGTGTATTTTCAGGACACGGATGCGGGCGGGGTGGTTTATCACGCCAGTTATGTGAACTTTTTTGAGCGCGCACGGACTGAGTGGCTGCGCACTTTCGGCTACAGCAATGCCGGTTTGATGAAAGCGTTCGGCATAGTGTTTGTGGTGCGTTCGATGAAGCTGGATTATCTGCGACCCGCACTGCTCGACGATATGCTGGACGTGACCGCAGAAGTCAAGGACATCGGGCGCAGTCGCCTCACACTATTGCAAACCGTGCGGCGTGGTGACGAGCTGTTGACCGAGGCGGAGGTGCATCTGGTGTGCGTGTCGCTGGAGGGTTTTAAGCCGGTCAGCGTGCCGGAAGTGTTAAAGTCGCAGTGGAAATAGCGGAATAATTAAGGGAAAGTGTCTATGGAAGTTACTCAGGATTTGTCGTTCGTCCATCTGATTAGCAATGCCAGCGTGCTGGTGCAGCTGGTGATGGGGCTGTTGCTGCTGGTGTCGTTGCTGTCATGGTGGTACATCTTTATCAAGCTGTTTGCCATTCGCCGCGAAAAACGCCTGACCAGCGAGTTTGAGGAGTTATTCTGGCGCAATTCCAATCTGAATGATCTTTACAAGCAGTCCAGTGGTGCGGCGCGCGCCGATCAGGGTGCGCTGGAGCGCATCTTTGCGGCGGGTTTTGTCGAATTCGTCAAGCTGAAAAAGCAGCATGGCATGGATAGCAGCGCGGTGATGGACGGTACGCGCCGGGCGATGCGCGCGACTTATCAGCGCGAGATGGACAAGCTGGAAGCGCATCTGGCATTTCTCGCTTCGGTCGGTTCGGTCAGCCCCTACGTTGGCTTGTTCGGTACGGTATGGGGCATTATGAATGCGTTTCGCGGACTGGCGAATGTCGGTCAGGCGACCTTGGCGCACGTCGCGCCCGGTATCGCCGAGGCGCTGGTGGCCACAGCGATGGGATTGTTCGCAGCGATTCCGGCGGTGCTGGCCTACAACCGCTACGCGCATGACATAGACCGGCTGGCGACGCGTTTCGAGAGTTTCAGCGAAGAGTTTTCCAACATCTTGCAGCGCCAGCCATGAAATCGGCAGGGGTAGCGATTTGGGGAGGTGATGATGAGGTCTAACCGACGCTCCAAAACCAAACTTATGAATGACATCAACGTCGTGCCTTACATAGACGTGATGCTGGTGTTGCTGGTGATTTTTATGGTGACTGCGCCGATGATGAATCCGGGGCAGGTGGATTTGCCGCAGGTCAGCCAGTCGTCCACGCCGGCACCCGCCCCCTTGGAAGTCATTATCAAGCGGGATAATTCGCTGGCGTTGCGCGATCATGGCAAGGGGGATGAGGAAAGCCGCGTGTCGCGCGAAGAACTGGTTTCCATACTCAAATCCAGGCAGGCCGGTCAGTCTGGGCAGGCCGGGCAGTCTGAACAGGCGGTGGTGATTTCCGCCGACAAGAGCGTGCGCTATGAGGAAGTCATTAACGTGATGGACGTGCTGCAACAGCAACACATCAAAAAAGTCGGTCTGTTGATGCAAGCTAAAAAATGAACACGGCAGTCTATCCAGAACCTTATAAACTTTCTGCCGGAATTTTGGCTGTGCTGGTGCATGGTGCGTTTTTTGCCTTTCTGTATTTCGGCTTTTCCTGGCAAACGCAACCGCCGGAAGTGATGAGCGTGGAGTTGTGGCAAAGTCTGCCGGATATGCCTGACGCGCCGCCCGCCAGGAAAATCCCGGCCAAGGCAATACCCGCCAGGGAAATGACGGAAAAGGTCGTTCCCCTTGAGGTGGAAGCGGAGCGTAAGCCGGACATCGTGATGCCGGACAAGAAGCCCGCGATAAAACCCGAGAAGAAAATCGAAGTTAAACCCGGGCTTACAAAGCCGCCGGAAGTAAAAAAGCTGTCCGTTCAGCCCGCTAAACCTTCAGCCGCAGAGTTGCAAGTGGCGCGTCAAAAAGCGGCTCAAGCGGCGGCGGATAAACAAGCGGCGCGTGATCAAGCGGCACAAGAGGCGGCAACGGGGCGGGTGGTGGATGAATATATCAGCAAAATTTCCGCCAAAATCAGGCGCAATGTCGTGATGCCGCCGGAGGTAGACGACAATGCACGCGCTGAATTTTTGGTGACGTTGTTGCCGGGTGGCAGGGTGATGGGTGTAAAACTGAAGAAATCCAGCGGCAACCCCGCTTACGATGCAGCGGTGGAGCGCGCTATTTTGAAATCCGACCCCTTGCCCTTGCCAGCCGATGCGGGGCTGTTTAATCGTTTTCGTGAATTGAAGTTGGGCTTTCAGCCCGTCGAACCCGTCAAATAAAAGAGGCTGTGAATGTTAAAAGCAAGGTGTGGTGTGTTGGGTTTGTTGATGTTGCTGTGTGCCTCTACGGCCAATGCAGTATTGAATATTGAAATTATCGGTGCGGGCGAGCAGCAGATTCCTGTGTCCATCGTGCCTTTCGGCGGGGATGAAAAGCTGGGGCTGGCAATCGGCGAGGTGGTGTCCGGCGATTTGCAGCGTAGCGGCCTGTTCCGTCTGGTTGATCCGTTGGGCAAGTCTCCTCATGCGCCCGCCGAAGTCAATTATGCGGATTGGCAGGTGCGCGGCACGGAAGCGCTGGCTATCGGGACGGTAGGCGCGCAAGCCAATGGTCGCGTCGAAGCGCGATTTCGCTTGCTGGATGTGGTTAAAAAAGTCGAGCTGATAGGACAGGCCGTGTCGGCAAATGATGGCCAGTTGCGCGCTGTCGGTCACCGCATCGCCGATTTGATTTACGAAAAACTGACTGGCAACAAGGGCGTGTTCAGTACGCGCATCGCCTATGTGAACCGGCAAGGGCGGCAGTTCAGCCTGATTGTCGCGGACAGCGACGGTTATAACGAACAGGTCGTGCTGTCGCAGCATGAACCTATCATGTCGCCTGCCTGGTCGCCGGATGGCAGCCACCTTGCATATGTGAGTTTTGAGACGGGCCACGCCGCCGTGTTCGTGCAATCGCTGTATACCAATCAACGCAAGGTGTTGGCCGACTTTCGCGGCAGCAACAGTGCGCCTGCCTGGTCGCCAGACGGCAAACAGTTGGCGGTGGTGTTGACGCGGGATGGCAGCTCAAAAATCTATCTGATGCGTCCTGATGGCAGTGATTTGCATCGTGTCAGCAATGGCAGCGGCATTGATACTGAGCCTAATTTTTCTCCCGACGGGCAAGCCTTGTTGTTTACTTCAGACCGGGGCGGTAGCGCCCAGATTTATTGGATGCCGGTCGAAGGTGGCGCGGCACAGCGCATGACGTTTGGTGGCGGAACCAGTTATTCCCCGCGCTATAGTCCAGATGGCAAGTCTTTTGTTTTTACGCATCTGAGTGGCGGTAAGTTCTACATCTCTACGCAGGACTTTCAGACCGGGCAAATGGAAATGTTGAGCGAGGGAGGTTGGGAGAAAAAACCCACTTTTGCGCCCAATGGCAAGCTCATCCTGTTTGCCAGCGAGGCGCGTGGTCGTGGTATATTGGCGACCGTTTCCAGCGACGGTCGTGTCAAGCAGCACATGTTTACGCAAAGCGGCGATGCGCGCGAGCCTGTTTGGGGACCTGCTCAGTAATTTAACCATTTGAATATAAAGGGAATTATCATGAAAAAGATCGTTATCAGTATCGTGTTGCTTAATCTCCTTGCCGCGTGCGCCAGCCAGAAACCCCAAGAAACAGCCGCGACACCGGCTTCCAGTCCTGTGGCTGCCGCACCAGCGGTCGCTATGGCCTCCTCTGCACAAACGTATGATGATGCTTTAAATGATCCACAAAGTATTCTTGCCAAGCGTAGCGTTTATTACCCGTTTGACGTTTCCGAAGTGCAGGATGCCGACAAGCCAGTCGTTCAGGCTCATGGCGCGTATTTGAGCAAGAATCCCGCTCGTACGGTCCGCCTGGAAGGGAATTGCGATGAACGTGGCAGCAATGAATATAATCTGGCTCTGGGTCAACGTCGTGCAGATGGCGTGAAGAAGATGCTGGAGCTGGGCGGCGCAAAATCAGCACAGTTGGATAGCGTCAGCTACGGTGAAGAAAAACCGGTCGGTTCGACTCATGATGAGGCTTCCTGGGCGAAAAATCGTCGTACCGATATTAACTACGCCAAGTAAGACATAAATAATGAAGCTGCGCGCCTTGATGTTGCTGGGTTTGTGTTGCGCTGTTCCCGCGCAGGCGGGGTTGTTTTCGGACGACGATGCGCGCAAACAAATCCAGGAAGTCGGGGCGCGTGTGCTTCAGCTGGAAGATCAGAGCAGGCAACAGACCAAATCAATTTTTGACCTGCAAGGTCAGATAGATGCATTGAACAATGAAATCCGTAAATTACTCGGTCAGAACGAAGAACTCGCGCACGGCTTGCAGGATGCCGAGAAGCGTGAAAAAGATTTTTATGTGGATCTGGATACGCGTTTGCGTCGTTTGGAACCCACAGAAGGTGCAGTAGTCTCGACTACCCAGGGCGGCGCGCCGGCAGCGGTTGATTCCGACGATCCCACTACAGAGAATCGCGCTATTGAAGCGGCTTATGGCCAGTCAAAAGCCGGTAACCATGTGGATGCAGCCAAGGCATATCAAACATTTCTGCATAATTATCCCGATTCGGTACATGCTGCAAACGCACGCTATTGGCTGGGCAATGCGCAGTTTGCGTTGCATGACTACAAGCCTGCGTTGGCGACTTATCGGGCATTGCTCAAAGCTGAACCCAATACGCCTAAAGCGCCGGAGGTGATGTTAAATATTGCCGGTTGTCAGCAGGAGTTAAAGGCACTGGCGGCGAGTACGGCAACCCTCAAACAGCTTATCGCCAAATATCCCGATAGTGCAGCCGCCGCCAAGGCGCAACAATTGCTCGCTGTCGTCAAGTAGTCGCCCATGTCCGAATCAGCATTACAGGCGCAACTGCGCATCAGCGAAATATTTTTCTCCCTGCAAGGTGAGACCCGCCGCATCGGTTTGCCTACGGTGTTTGTCAGGTTGACCGGGTGTCCGTTGCGTTGTGGCTATTGCGATACCGTCTATGCCTTTACGGGTGGACAAAATAAATCCCTCGCTGAAATTCTCGAACAAGTCGCCCAATATGCGCCACGCTACGTCACTGTTACGGGCGGTGAACCGCTGGCGCAGAAAAATTGCCTGCCCTTGCTGACGGCCTTGTGCGATGCCGGATATGACGTGTCGTTGGAAACCAGCGGTGCGCTGGATATTGGCGGGGTGGATGCGCGAGTGATGCGGGTGGTGGACATCAAGACCCCCGCGTCCGGCGAAGCCGCCAGGAATCGCTGGGAAAACTTGCCCTTGCTGACGCAACATGACGAAATTAAATTCGTGTTGTGCGATGAGCCGGATTATCGGTGGGCAAAGGAAATTCTGAAGGAAAGGCGGCTTGCCGATAGCTGTGAGGTGACCTTTTCGCCCGCGCAAGGAACGCTGGCTGCCACGCAATTGGCGGACTGGATATTGCGCGACCATTTGCCAGTGCGCTTTCAGGTGCAGTTGCACAAAATTTTATGGAACAACGAAGCAGGTCACTAATGAAAAATGCCGTCGTATTGTTGTCGGGCGGGCTGGATTCGGCCACCGTGCTGGCGATGGCACGCGCCGAAGGCTATGTGTGCTATGCGTTGAGCGTGGATTACGGGCAACGCCACCATTCCGAGTTGGATGCCGCACAGCGCGTTGCCCGGACGCTGGGTGCGCACGAGCATCGTGTCGTCAACATTGACCTGACCGCTTTCGGCGGTTCCGCGCTGACCGATAACAATATCGCCGTGCCACAACATGAATCTGCCGGGATTCCGCTGACCTATGTTCCAGCCCGCAACACCATCATGTTGTCGCTGGCGCTGGCATGGGCCGAGGTGCTACACGCGCAGGATATTTTTATCGGCGTGAACGCGGTGGATTACTCGGGCTATCCCGACTGTCGCCCAGCCTTCATCGAAGCGTTTGAGCGCATGGGCAATCTCGCCACTCAGGCGGCGATAGAAGGCCATCCGCTCACCCTGCATGCCCCATTGCTGCATCTGTCCAAAGCGGAAATCATCCGGCAAGGGAATAAGCTCGGGGTGGATTATGCGGCAACGGTGTCCTGTTATCAGGCGGATGCACAAGGCCGAGCCTGTGGGTTGTGCGATTCGTGCCGGCTGCGCCGCGCGGGTTTTGAGGCTGCGGGCATCGTTGATCCCACCCGTTATCGCAATGCGCCCGATTCGTTCAATAACCCGGTGTAATCGAGTGCGAGCGGCGGGTTGCGCGTCAAACAAGACAGCTTTATGAATTAAAATTGCGCTTCCCGGACTTTCTTTATTGACAGAGTGCGCCCATTGCGTATAATTCGCGCTCCTTTGCTGCGGGTCGGTAGCTCAGCCGGTAGAGCAGCGGACTTTTAATCCGTTGGTCGCGAGTTCGAATCTCGCCCGACCCACCATAAGCAAGCGAATCAGTTTTCTGTAGTCCTTTGCATCAAATGCCGCTTTAGCTCAGTTGGTAGAGCAACCGCCTTGTAAGCGGTAGGTCGACAGTTCGAGTCCGTCAAGCGGCACCAATACCGAAAAAGGCTTCTTTCCAAATGGAAATAAGCCTTTTTTATTTCAGCGTATCGGGATGAGTCCAGACTCCTGGGTGTTGGGCGAACCCTCTGGCTTCAACCTTGGCAGTCAATCTTTATTGTTGGAAAGCACTGGATTTTCGCCTGCCTGGGAATGACGAATAAATCAGCGTTTCCCCGGATTTCTTGCTGGGTAAGTAGGGTTGGCGAGAGTCAATCAGTCGTCTGTTGGCTTATTGCCGGATCCAGGAATTGCCCGCCCTGGTAAACCTTGCGCACGGCTTCCATCAGCATTTTCGGGTCGCTGCTCTTGGTAAAATAGCCCGATGCACCCGCCTTGAAAGCAGCATTTGCCAAATGTAGATCGTTGTACATGCTGTACACGAACACGGGTAAAGCGGGTTGACTTTCCTTGACCTGTTTTATCAGTTCAATGCCGTTGATTCCGGGCATGTTCATGTCCAGCAATAGCAGATCAAAATTCCCGCCGCGTATTTGTTCCAGCACCTCGGTGCCGCTGGCAGCTTCTCCCGCCACGCCGATGTCCTGTGTCAGCCGGACGAGTTGCTTCAAGCCTTCGCGTACGATGGCGTGATCATCTGCAATCAGTAGTCGTATCATGTGCGGCTCCTTTGGGGTTTGGTTGGCACGACGATGGTCACTGCCGTGCCCTGCTCGGGTGCGCTAACGATTTCAACTTGTCCGCCCAGCGCGATGGCTCGCTCGCGTATGCCAAGCAAGCCATAGGACTGGCTTTTTTCCTGGAGTGCCGGATCAAAGCCTTTGCCATTGTCGCACACCGCTATATGCAGATTGTCATCAAGCTGTGCCAGCGTAATTTTGACGCTGCTCGCTCTGGCATGACGCGCCGCGTTGGTCAGCAGTTCCTGCACGATGCGGAACACCGCCACCCCACGCACTTCGGACAGATCAACCTGTTCTTCGTTGGTATGCAACACGCAGGAACTGCCGGAGTGTACGGCATACTCGTTACACAGCCAGCGGAGGGCAGGAATGATGCCGATATCCAGTGCGGCTGGGCGCAGGTTGGAGACGATGTTGCGCACACAGCCATTTGCCTGATCCAGCAGTACCGTCATGCCTTGGGTTTTTTCCAGCAACGCGGTATTGCCCTCGCCAAAGCGTAGTGCGAGCAAGGCGACATCCATGCGTAATGCCGTAAGGATTTGTCCCAGTTCATCGTGTACTTCCCGCGCAATGCGCTTGCGCTCTTCCTCCCTCAATAATGCTGTCTTTTCAGCCAGATTGCGCAATAGCTGTTGTGACTCCTTGAGTTCATCTTCCAGAATTTTGCGTTTGCTTATATCGCTAAAGGCAATGCGCGCCATGCGGGTGAAGCCGTCTGTCGTGATGTGCAAACAGTCCATTTGTGCATGGAAAACGCCGCCATCTTCACGAATCAGCGCCAGTTCGCAGCTTTGTTTGCCGCCCTGTTTTAGCGCGGCAGAGAAGTGGCTATGCCAGCAGTCCCTGTCTCCGGCTGCGATAAATTGCGCGAAGCGGCGGCTCAACAATTGCTTGCGCTCAACCCCCAGCAATGCGGCTCCGGTGAGATTGATTTCAGCGATTTGCCCAGTATCGCTGAGTGTCAAATAGCCTATAGGTGCAAAGTCGTAGAGATCCACATAGCGGTCGCGTGATTGTTCCAGCTCACGTTGTGACTGCCGTAGTGTTTCATTCTGCATCTCCAGTTCGATTTGATGCACCTGCAGTTCATGCAGCAGTGTTTCGGCAGGAAGAGAGGCTAGAGCCGATTTGGGGTCAGGCGTACTTGGCGGCTTATTCATGCGGGTTCCGGTCGGTGGTTGTCAATCGGCAATCAATCGTATCAGGCACGAAATCGGGATTAACGAAATGTATCCTGTTGCGCCCGTCGTGCTTGGCCTGATACATCGCGATGTCAGCGTTTTTGATCAGTTCTTCGCAGTTGTGTACTTGATCCTGGAATAGCACCACACCGATGCTGGAGGTGCAGCGATGTTCCACCG
>Ga0210022_1000796_pt1 | contig 22205 bp, 23 predicted proteins | sample CryGeymeta201520_FD_183984 | JGI IMG/M metagenome (GOLD analysis project Ga0210022, IMG submission 183984) | Groundwater microbial communities from Crystal Geyser aquifers in Utah, USA - Crystal Geyser metaG 2015-20 (SPAdes) (version 2) | ecosystem: Environmental > Aquatic > Deep subsurface >... | reverse complement strand
TGTATCTTAGGGGTTATCGCAAAATAAAGTTTACTTTTTATCCTTTCTCTTTTTGTCTTTTTTCACCTGCTTTGAACCTGACCTTGGATAGATTGTATAGTTCCATTGTGGGTTCACATCGTGATACTTGATGTTTAATTCTTTTTCCCAATCTTCTGCAGGTTTCTCCACTTTTTTTCTCTTGTCTTTTTTGCCACTTTTCACCTGTCTGCCGTTGGCACAGGCAGGCAGAATCCATTTTCTTATTTTAATTATACACAAGAGCAATAATTCTGTCAACAAATTGCGATACATCCTCGATCCTCTCGCTTCATTACTCGCCATTGTGTCGCTGGCCGAAGGAGAGCAATGGTGGTCATATCAACTTCAAGGGAGGAATTCCGCCACCATCATATATGCTAACTTCAGTAAGGAATATGCGTAATTAGTCTTTCTCATTAATCTTGTAGTAACTTCCGACACAATTTTCGGTTCCGAAATTTCATGATTTTGTTCTGGGGATAATGGTGTAATTCTATTGTGGGTGTAGCTTATGCTGTCTAATATTCAGTTGTTTTATCTGCTCATCAGAAATTTTGTAATATATTAGCTTCAAAAAGTAATTCCTATCAAACCCTCTAAACCCCCATCAACTAAAGCATACCACAGACCCTTGATTAAATCAAGGGCAAAACCCATTCTTTCCTCTGAAAACAGGTAACAATCAGCAATTTCAATTTTTACCATCTTTAGATGGTGTTATTCGGGCAACAATTAGGAAGAAATCGGGAAAACCAGGTGCTCCCTTTGGTCATCCAGGAATTACCAGAGAAAAACCAAGAGAGCCTAATAGGACGGTCCGTGTCCATCTTAAAAATTGCCCTCATTGCAAAGAGGGAGTGAAAAAAATTTAGAGAAGAAACTTACCTCTTTAACCATGGTAAAGATTGCAAATAAGAAGGCAGAGGCTTTAAGGAAAAGGTTAATCCGACACAGGAATGAACTTTTTACCTTTCTTTCTCATCCAGAGGTGGAACCAACAAATAATTTTTCCGATAAGAGCAACTACGCTCCAGTGTCATCTCAAGGAAACTTTCCTTTGGGAATAAGACAAAGGCGGGAGCAGACAGGCATGCAGTGATGATGAGTTTGATTCAGACTGCTAAATTGCAGGGTAAGGATCCAAAAGAGCTACTTCTTTCCCTTATTTTAGGAAACTCGGAAGAGATAAGAGCACCTACCTCCTGATAAGAAATTCTGGTATAATAAAGGTGTGGATATTCAAATAGAAAACCTTTCCTTAAAAGAGCTAATTGAACTTCATGACAGAATTGCCAGACGAATATGGGAACTGGAGAAGGGGAAACTTTCTGAGAAGTTAGCTGAATTTCAGATAGGGGATTCTGTCAGTTTCCAGTCAAAAGAGCAAAACAATTAGCGGCATCGTAATCAGGGTTAACCGGAAGACCTAAAAGACGTCAGAAGTCAGGAGGGTTATTGGTATGTGGCTCCGTGGGCGGTGACAAAAACCTCTTAATTTTTCTGCTGGCTTATTAGATCTCAAAGATAAACCCACTAATGATTTGCTGATTTTCTAACTTTTTGACGCTAATATATTACCAATTTTTTAGTTTTGTCAAGTAAATAGTTTAAACAAACTTTCTCTTTCCCCCACTACGAAGGGGTTAAAGAGATTTTTGCCCCTTTTAAAAATCTCGGTTATTTCTACTGCTTCAGTGGCTTCCTCGCGAGAGCAGACAATAAGAGATTGTAGTGGTCGAGCTTGTCCCGAAGGGATCCCTTTGGGACTAGTAGAGCGTTCTTCAAATAATGTTGTTATGGTTTGTCATTGCGAGCGACAGCGAAGCAATCTCATATCGTTATCCACAAAGGGATTGCGGAGCTTGTTCCGAGTGAAACGAGGAATCTCCGAGTTTGCTTCGGCTTCGCCTCGCAACCGTTTTCACTCCTCGCAATGACAGCATGGACTGCAATATTAATTTGGAAACCTTCTACTAGACAGCGAGAAAGGAATTTGACATAAAGAAGTTTCATATGTTAACATAAAAAAATCTGTGGCTTTATTTATGCATAAGAATTGGGTGGTAATTCTTTTTTTAATCTTTTTTACCGCTTTCTTACTTCTGCCCGGGCTGTCGAAAAGTTCTCTTTGGGACCGGGATGAGACTTTCTATGCTGAGGTATCCAGAGAGATGCTCGCTACCAAGAATTATATCATTCCTCGTTTTAATGAAATAGATTTTTTGGAAAAACCTCCATTTGCTTACTGGATAATGGCCGGCTCTTTCCGTTTATTCGGGGTAGGAGAGTTTTCGGCCCGATTTCCTTCGGCACTCTTCGGAATAGGGACAGTCTTATTGACCTTTTTCTTAGGGACATTCTTATTTGACCGGAGAACCGGAATCTTTTCCTCTCTTATTCTTTCCACCAGCCTATTTTTTTTAATCGCTGGCAAATCCGCAATTACCGATATCTACCTTCTTTTTTTCTTCACCGGCTCCCTCCTTTTTTTCTTTTTAGGGAGCAAAAGAAAATATTGTTATCTGGTCTCTTATGGCTTAACGGGATTAGCAGTTCTTACCAAAGGCCCGATTGGATTTCTTCTTCCTGCGGCAATTATCTTTCTTTATCTTCTTTTTAATAAGGAATTAAGGCAAATAAAAGATATTCATCTTCCTGCCGGAATTTTGCTCTTTTTTCTTGTTGTTTCTCCCTGGTATTTGGCGATAATGAAAACTACCGGAGGAAAGTTCTTTTCTGAATTTATTTGCCGCCAGCATCTTTATAGATTTTTTCATCCGATGCAGGGCCATTACGGTCCATTCTATTACTATATTCCGGTGTTAATCTTCGGTTTTTTCCCCTGGTCGGTTTTTCTGCCCGCAGCAGTCTGGGTAAAAAGTGAAGAGAGAAGAGAGAAAAGCCGCGCCTACTTTTTTTTGATAATCTGGATGGCGGCGGTATTTCTTTTTTTCTCCGTTTCTAAAACGAAACTGCCCCATTATATCCTTCCTCTCTTTCCGCCTTCCTGCATCCTCATTGGTAAATTTTGGAGCAAGGAGAAAAAACCTTTTTTAAAGCTTTCGCTTTTCTTCTTTTTGGGAATAAGTATTTTGTTTTTCCTCTCCTCGGTTTCCCTCTTCTGGCTAAAACCTGATTTTACTTCCCCTTTTATTACAAAAGGGGTGGCAGACCAAAGGTCTGACGGGGTATTTGCTTTCTCTTTACTAACAATAAATTTCGCTCTTTTAGTCGGAGGTGGGCTCCTTTCTTTATCTTTTCTCCGGAGAAAAAGGCTTAAAAGAGTTTTTATCTCCCTGGTCGCAATAATCTTCTTCTTTATTTCCTTCTTTTCCCTGTCCGTTGTCCCCGAGGTCAACAAACTTCGGGCGATTCCTTCCCTGGCTAAAATGGCTGCAAAAGGCTCGCCGGAGGATTTAGTTCTTTCATTTCGCTGGTTTGAGCCAAGTTTGGTCTTCTATAGCCGCCATCGGGTCCAAAGGGTTAATTCTCTTTCGGAATTGGAGAAAAGTTTGAAAACGGAAAGAAAAATTTTCTGCTTTATCCAAGAGGAGGATTACCGGGAGATTAAAGATAAGATTAACCTTACGCTTTTAGCCAAAAAGGAAGGTCTTTCTGAGAATAAAGGAAGAATCTCTTTGCTCCTATTGACAAACTGAACCAAAGGATATAAATTTATTGTATGGAATTTCCTTTTTCTAACCACGAATTAACGCGAATTACTCTAATTCGTAAAATTCGATAAATTCGTGGTTTTATAACTTAAAATACAGAAATGCACCCCTACCTTTCGGTTATTATCCCCGCCTATAATGAGGAGAAGAGAATTAAAGAGACCTTAAAAAAAATGGTCTCTTATTTTTCTTGCCAAAATTATTCCTGCGAAATTATTGTGGTTGATGACGGAAGTTGTGACCAAACCGCAAGAATCGCAGAAAGTTTTGCCGGGATAACCGTTTTGAGAAACAAAGAGAGAAAGGGGAAAGGAGCGGTAGTTAAGAAAGGAGTTTTGTCTGCTGCTGGCGATTTTATCCTCTTTTCTGACGCCGACCTTTCCGCGCCGATAGAGGAGGCCGGGAAACTCCTCTTTTGGCTGGGGAAAGGTTATCATATTGCAATTGGCTCAAGGGCTTTGCCAAATTCTGAAATTCCTATTCCCCAGCCCTTTTCCCGGAGATTGATGGGAAGGTTATTCAATCTTTTAGCAAAACTAATCGCGGTCAGAGGTTTTTCGGATACCCAGTGTGGATTTAAATGCTTTGAGAAAAGAACCGCTGAACTTCTTTTTCAAAAGCAGAAACTTCCAGGCTTTTGCTTTGACGTAGAAATTCTTTATTTAGCCGGGAAATTTAAAAAAGAGGTAAAGGAAGTCCCGATTCGCTGGATAAACTCTTCGGCATCGCGAGTAAGGCCGATCAGAGATTCTCTACTGATGCTCCTTGACCTTTTTAGGATTAGATTAAATAATTGGCGTGGATTATACAAACTACCACGAAATCACGAAATAAAGAAAACACGAAAGAAAAAATAAATATTCACCACAGAGGCGCAGAGACACAAAGTTCACCAAGAATTATAAATAAATTTTTCTTGGTTATTCTTTGAGACTTGGTGCCTTTGTGGTTAAAGATATTGTAGTTTTTCGTGTTCTTGTTGGTAATCTTTATAATTTATATGATTGTACTGGGGATTGAAACAACCACTAAAATAAATAGTCTGGCTCTCTTAAAAAATGAAAAAATTCTGGACGAAACCGCTTTTTGCCCGGAAGACGCTTCTAAAGAAATTTTTATTAGTCTGAGTAATTTTTTAAAAAGGAATAAAATTTCTTTAAACGAGATTGGGCTTTTCGCAGTTTCTTTAGGCCCGGGCTCCTGGACCGGAATAAGGATAGGAATTAGTTTAGTTAAAGGATTTGCCACGGCATTAAAGAAAAAAGCCATTGGAATTTATAGTTCCGATATCCTGGCTGAAGCAGTCAGAGATAAGGAAAATAAGGCAATCTGTACGCTGATTAAAGCCGAAAAGGCATTGATTTACCGGGCTTTCTACCAAAACGGCAAAACTACTCAGATTAAGAAAGTTTCCCTGGAGGATTTGATTAAAGAGATAGAGAAGCCAACCATTTTTATCGGCGATGCTCTCTTTATTTACGGGAAAGAAATTAAGGAAAAATTAGGTAATTTTGCCTCTTTTGCTGACTCTGGCCTCTGGCGGTCAAAAGCAAGTTTTTTAGCCCGGCTCGGATATCGCCAATTTAGAGAAGGAAGAAAATTGGATTTGCGGGATTTAAGACCTTTTTATGGAGAAACTCAGTATCTCACTACCGAGCAACAACAGAAGAAAATAGCAACCACGAATTGCTCGAATTTCACGAATTAAAAGAATAATATTTTAAAGTCCTTAATTAGAATAATTCGCGTAATTCGTGGTTAGAGTATTTTGTAGTTTTTCGTTATTTTTGTCGTTAAAGTATTATGAAAAATATTCGGAATTTTTGCATCATTGCCCATGTTGACCACGGGAAATCCACTTTAGCCGACAGAATTTTACAATTTACTCATACGATTGGCGAAAGGAACTTCCGCGACCAGATTTTGGATAGTATGGATCTGGAGCGGGAACACGGGGTTACCATCAAGAGCCATCCGGTAAGAATTCTCTATGATGGCTATATCCTTAATCTTCTGGATACTCCCGGGCATATTGATTTCTCCTCTGAGGTAGCCCGGGGCTTAACTGCCAGCGAAGGAGCGCTTCTTTTAGTTGATGCTTCCCAGGGGGTCCAAGCCCAGACTGTTACCAACCTGAAATTTGCTGAAAAACTTGGTCTTTTGATCATCCCGGTGATTAATAAAATTGACCTTTCTACGTCTCAGATTGAAAAGACCAAGGAGCAGCTAATGAATCTTCTCAAAGTAAAAGAAGAAGAAATTATTCTTGCTTCCGCTAAAGAAGGGATTGGAGTTGAGAAGATTCTTGACGCAATCATCGGGAAAATCCCTCCTCCAAAAGGAGAAGAATCTCCTTTTCGCGGCCTCATCTTTGATGCTCATCATAACCCTTACCAGGGAGCAGACCTTTACATCAGAGTAAAAGACGGCCGAATAGAAAAAAGGACCCCCATTAAATTTTTGGCAAGAGATTTGGTCGGCGAGGTAAAAGAGGTAGGGGTTTTCAAACCCGAGCCGGAAGAGGTAGATTCTCTTTCCGCAGGAGAAGTAGGTTATCTCTCCGTAAATATCAAAGATTTAAGAAAAATTCTGGTGGGCGATACCATCACTACGGTTGACAACGGTTCGAAAACCCCTCTGGTTCCGGCAGAGAAAAACAAAACTTTTGTTTATAGCAGTTTCTACCCGGCTGATGACGGAAATTACGAAAGTCTGCGTGAAGGTCTGCTCAAGCTTTCGCTTAACGACCCTTCTTTCACCTATGAGCCGGAAACCTCCAGCAGCCTTGGTCCTGGCTTTCGCTGCGGTTTTTCCGGACTTTTTCATATGGAAATTATTCAGGAAAGACTGGAAAGGGAATACAATCTTTCTCTGGTCAGGACAACACCTTACCTGACCTTAAGGATAAAGAATAAAAACGGTGAAATGGTTAAGGTTAAGGACCCGGCCAGCCTTCCTCCGCTCTCGGAAATTAAAGAAATTCAGGAACCTTTTCTTTCTTTGTTTATCATCGCTCCCTCCTCCAATATTGGTGACCTCATCCAATTATGTTTAAACCGCCGGGGAAAGCAGAAATCGCTTGTTTATCTTTCTACAGATACTGTTTTGCTTACTTTCGAAATGCCATTTTCAGAAATCCTGGTTGATTTTTATGATCGTTTAAAAACCGTCACCCATGGCTTTGGCTCTCTGGATTATTACTTCATTGGGTATAGGAGTTCTGATCTGATAAAACTGGATATTTTGATTAATGGAAAACCTGTGGATGCTCTTTCGCTGATTGTTCCCCGGGAAAATAGCCAGCAAAGAGCAATGGCTATTCTAAAGAAGTTAAAAAAGGCTATCCCTACGCAACTCTTTCAGGTGGTAATTCAAGCCGTTATCAATAATCGGATTATTGCCCGCGAAACAATTTCTGCCAGGAAGAAATTTGTTACCGGGAAATGTTACGGCGGAGATATCACCAGAAAAAGGAAACTCTGGGAGAAGCAAAAAAGCGGAAAGAAGAGGATGAAAAGTATCGGGACGGTAAAGATTCCCCAGGAAGCTTTCCTGGCCGTCCTGAAAACATAGAAATTTTCTATTGTAGTTGCAGAGCTTGTCCCGAAGGGATCCCTTGGGAACTCGACAATGTAGCGGTGCGATTTATCGCACTTGTTGTAGGGGCTTGATTTATCAGCAGAGTAGTTGCAGTCCCTGCGAAAGCAGGGATTGCTCTGCTATTGTTTGTTGTAGAGAATTGATTCATCGCACAAAGTAATATCATTTTTTTGACAATAAGATAGAAAATAATATATAATATTTATATATGAATTTGGATAAACTTCAACCAGAAGGTTTTGACTGGGACAAATGGAATGTAGAAAAAAATGTTATTAAACATAAGGTAAGCCCGGATGAGTCCGAGGAAGTGTTCTTTAATAATCCCTTGGTGGAGAAAATTCCAACAACTAAAGAACAGAGAGAACAGCGCTATTATGCTTTGGGCATTACGGATAAAGGAAGGAATCTTACGATAATATTCACAATAAGAAGAAAAAAAATAAGAGTAATCTCTGCAAGAGATATGAGTAGAAAAGAGAGGGGGCATTATGAAAGAAGAATCAAAAAAGATTCCGAAATTTAGGAATGAGAATGAGGAGTTTGAGTTTTGGTCCAATCACGACATTACCGATTACATAGATGTTTCAAAAGCCAGGAGGGCCATCTTTCCTAAACTCAAACCCACCTCTAAATTAATTTCGTTACAGATGCCGGTCTATTTGGTGAATCAGATCAAAGCATTAGCCAACAAGAAAGGCATTCCCTACCAGTCCTTGACCAAGGTTTATCTTGCAGAAAGGGTAAAAGAAGAATTGTCAACGGTAAATAGATAAACTACCTGCAGAATGGCGGGGGAACTACCTGTTCGCAAAAATATTAGATTAAAACACTATGATTATAAAGAAGATGGATACTACTTTGTTACAATATGTACTGACTTTAAACAACCCCTCTTAACTTATTCTAAAATAAAAAATATTGTAGTTGCAGAGCTTGCTCTGCTTAAAGAACAATTTTCTGGTTTAGAAATAGATTGTTCCGTCATAATGCCCAACCATGTCCACATAATTTTTATTTTAAAAGATTTAGATAAAACATTATCTCAAATTGTGCAAGCGTTTAAATCAATTACCACTATTAAGGCAAAGCAAGCTTTGCCACTACAGATAGGTAAACGGTTGTGGCAACCCAACTATTTTGAACATATAATAAGAAATGAAAATGCTTTAGCAAAAATCAGAGAATATATTCAGAATAACCCGGATGTTTTAAAGATAAAATTCGAAGAATTTTATAAAATGTAGAGGTCCGATTCATCAAGCAGAGTAGTTGCAGAGCTTGCTCTGCTATTGTTTGTTGTAAGGGCTTGAGTTGCTGTGAGCAACCTCAAGGAGTAAATCTTCTCGCATATTGCTACTAAAGATAGTAGAGAATATAGTGTCGCAATTTATCAAGTCCGCAAGATGATTCTAATCTTCTCCCCACTTGTGGGGAGATATAAAGAGGGGGGAAATAGGATAAGTAATGGCAAAGCAAGAAAAACCTGATTTTAGTAGTCCCGAATGGCAGGAATATTAATTCTTTGGGGGCAATATGCTTCCCAAATGCCTGAAAGAAGGCTTAAGGAACTTATAAAGAAAGCAAGAACAAAGTTTTTTACTTAAGAGAATTGAGAAAAAGAGAAAGGAAGGAATGGATAATAAACCAGGTAACGTTGATAATGAAGAAAAGATTGGACAGAAAGCTGAAGGTGAAATTTCAGATATAGAAAAGTTGAAAGCTGCCGAAAAGAAAATAGCCGACCTCAAGAGCAAAAATGAGGAATTGGAGAAAAGGGCATCTGATGCTGAGGCAGCCCTACTTCAACCCGATTATCTCAACTTCCTCGACTCCCTCGATAAGAAATCTCAAGAAGAAGAAACAGTGCAGAAAGAAAAATATGTATATGTATTAGAAAATGATGGAAATATTTGGTTAAAATTGTCAGAGGATTTTAGAATTGGCTACGTTGTGGGTTTTTTTGCTGGAAAAGATATAGCAGACCAGCAATATAAAATTTTTATAAAAATTTGGAGTAACAGTTTACCTCCATCGTTACTTCCCTCTTCCTACATTCCAAAAGGAACGACAACGGAACAGATAAAAGATGGCATAAACGCCTTTTATAAAGATTTTGCTAATAGAAAAATTAAAATAGTTGATGCTATTAGTGTTGTCTCTATGCAGATAAAGGGTGAAGACCCTAAACTTATTGAAGCCCAGATAGGATATTTGAGAACAGCACCTGAGATAGATGCAATGAGGTATCTTCAAGAAGTTAAGGAATATGGGAAATATCGAAAAGGGAAGAAAGAACCAAATAACCCTTTGTATTATTGCTATATTGATGACAAGAAAGAAACTTTGAAAGCAATAGAAAAAGGATTAGTTTCAAAAGAACATTTTTTGAAAGCAGGCTATTACTGTGATGAACAAGGGAATCTTGCCCCTCTCATTTGCTATGGAATTTATAAATAGGGCAGGTCTAATTCTGTTTTTTATTGAAAAATCAAAATTTGAATTTATGATGAAGATGAAAAATACCTATGAATGAAATTACACACTTTACCTTTTGAATAGCCATCGTTATACTATTAGTGAAGGGGGATACAAAAAAATGAAAAGGAAGAAAAGAAACAAGGCGGTTTTTATACCGGATGGAACGGAAGAGGGGAAAGGAGAATATGGAACCTTAGGGAAGGAATACGATGCACCTCTTTTGAAAACTCTAATAGATTTCGGTGGAGAAGGTAAAGCATGTGAAGTCATAGAAGAAGTAGGAAAGGAAATGGATTTAAAAGAAGTTGATTATGAAGAACTTAATTCTGGTGAGATTGTATGGAAAAATAATGTTCGGTGGGCAAGTGATAGGTTGAAAAAGGTGGGACTTTTGGATAAACTTCGTGGGGGAATATGGAGGATTACCGAAGAAGGCCGTAACTATTACAAAGATGAAAATGGGAAGACAAAAATGAGAGGAAAAGGGAGTAAAAGTGGGATTGAAATTTAGAAAGATAATGAAGATGGAAAAGAGTGAAGATCGTGAGATAGCACTGAGAAAGTATGCTAAAAAATAGGTGTTAGCTTAGAGGGAATATCTACTTCTGATGGAAAATTTCTTGAAGCAAAGTTAGTGAATAGAATCATAAACACTGAGCGTTCATACAGAGAACACCGACTTTGGATTGTGGCATTAGTAGCATGTATTGCATCTGTTCTGAGTGCATTAGCGGCTTGGTTTGCAGTTTCGAGATATAGATAAGTTCTGAAGAACTCGGTACTCCGAACTATAGATTTCCCCACAAATCCCTGAAAACCGTCTCTATACTTGCGTTCCAAGGGGTTTTCTTAAAGTGAGGAAGGGTATAACACTCCTGAAATTGGGGATTTGAGGATTTACATAGGGTGCAAGAGAAAGAACTCGAAGACAAAGGATTTGGAGTTAAAAAAGGAACAGAAAGCAAAAATAAACTCTAAGGAATTGCTGGAATTGTTATTTTCTTTGTCTTTGTATATACTAATATGAGGGGGAATTCTGCAAGAGTAGCTTCGGGTCGGATAAATTAGCGCACCACAGGTAGCGAAGTGTAGTTGCCGAGCTTGCTCGCCCCGATTAGAGATTCATCTCTAACGGGGCTCGTCGGTCAACCAAGGTTGACCACTACAATAGCAGAGTAAACTCTGCGACTACATAAGCAGAGCAAGCTCTGCCACTACATAAGCAGAGCAAGCTCTGCAACTACATCAGCAGAGCAAGCTTTGCCACTACATCAGCAAAGCAAGCTTTGCCACTACAATTACAAAATGATTAATAAGAAAAAGATTATTGTTGAAAACATAAAGTCGCTTTTCATTGCCTTTCTTCTGGCAATGTTCATCAGGACGTTCTTCGTCCAGGCGTTTAAGATACCAAGTTCCTCAATGTTCCCCACCTTAAAGGTAGGGGACCGATTATTGGCCAATAAGCTTGTCTATAAGTTCCGCGAGCCGGAAAGAGGCGAGATTGTCATCTTTAAATATCCTCTTAATCCACGCAAGGATTTTGTTAAAAGATTGATTGCTTTACAGGGAGAAGAGGTAAAGATTATGGATGGGAAAATCTTTATTGATGGCAAACCGGTGAAAAATACTTTAATTGAAAATCGTTACTACTATAATAGCGGGTTGTATGGGGCGGAATTCCCGGCAAAGGTTCCTGAAAATTGTTACTACGTATTAGGGGATAATAGCGCTAATTCCAAAGATAGCCGTTATTGGGGATTTGTGCCTAAGAAAAATCTGGTAGGCAAACCTCTATTTGTCTATTGGCCCTTAAATAGAATAAGAATAGTAAAGTAGGGGAAAAGAATAAAAAAATGATGAAGGAAAGGATTGTTCGTCTTAAAAGCAAGGACCTGGAAGCGTTGAGGAAAGGAGTAGAAAAGACCAGGGAATATTATGAGCAATTGCTCCGGCTATCTGCCGAATTTGATAATTTCCGAAAGCGCCAGGAAAAGGAAAGACAGCAGTTTTTAGAATTTAGCCAAAAAGAACTTCTCGTAAAATTTTTGCCGGTCCTTGATGCTTTAGAAAACGTTCTCCGACAAAAAAATATGGAGTCCGAAACTTTATGGAAAGGATTCTCTCTCATCCAGAGAGATATTTTAGCCATCCTTGCCTCAGAAGGCTTGCAACGGCAAAAAGTGCTGGGGAAACTCTTTGATCCTCTCAAGCACGAGGCGGTGGAGACTATTGATTCCCAGAAACACCGGGAAAACGAAATTGTGGAGGAATTGCGCTCCGGTTATCTTTTGAAAAACAAGATTATTCGTCCCGCGATGGTAAAAATTGCCAGGCCTACCTCAAAATGAGGATTCTCTCCCTGCGCTCCCCGGCAAAGGTTAATCTCTTCCTGGAAGTAACCGGAAAAAGAGAGGATGGTTACCATAATCTTGAGTCAATTCTGGATACGGTGAGTCTCTATGACTTGATTACCTTAAAAGAGAACCCCGGACGAATAAAGGTTTCTTTAATAAAAGGCTCGACTCCGATGGATTGGACAGACCTTCCCCAAGAAAAGAATCTTGCTTATCAAGCCGCTCTCCTTTTAAAATCAGAGTTTAAGATAAACCGGGGTGTAGAGATTAAAATTGAGAAGCATATTTCTCTCTCCAGCGGTCTTGGCGGAGGAAGCAGTAATGCGGCTACGGTTTTACTTGGGCTGAATAAACTCTGGAGAATAAATCTTCCTTCGGAGAAATTGCTTGGCTTGGCCGCAAAATTAGGCTCCGATGTGCCTTTCTTTATTAAAAAAGGGAGATGCCTGGCCAGGGGAAGAGGAGAAATACTTTTCCCTCTCTCCCCTTTTCCTGAAATCTGGTACGTAATTATAGTTCCCGAAATTAAAATTTCCACCGGAGATGTTTATCGGCAATTATCTTCTTTGGATTTGACGAAGAGAAAAAATAGCATTAAAATATTGTCTGCTCTTGAAAAAGGTGATTTGGATAAAATTGGAAGGTATCTTTTTAACCGATTGGAGGAGGTGAGCTTAGGGAACTATCCAGAGATTGGAGATTATAAGGAATGTCTCAAAAAGAGCGGGGTTTTAGGCGCTTTGATGTCGGGAAGTGGAGGCTCTCTTTTTGGGATTGCTAAAGATAGCAAAGATGCCGCAAAAATTGCTTCCCGGCTGACAAAAGGAAAAGTATTTGTGGTTAGAAGCAAGGAGGAATAAAGGATGGAGATTACGGAAACAAGAATTACCCTTATGGAGAAAGCGAATAGTCGGTTAAGAGCATATACTTCAGTAACTTTTGATAATAGTTTTGTAGTGAAGGACCTTCGGGTTATTGAAGGCAGAAACGGGCTTTTTGTGGCAATGCCCAGCAGGAAAGTGGAGAAACCCTGTCCAAAATGCAGGGCAAAAAATTCTCTGCGGGCTAAGTTTTGCAATCAGTGCGGGCAGCAACTGGAACCGGTGGTTCCTTCGGGTGAAGGTACAAATTCTGGCGATGAACACCGTGATTTAGCGCATCCGATTACCACCGAATTTAGAAACTACCTCCAGAAAATGATCCTGGAGGCTTACGAAAAGGAAAAAGCAAATCCAACACCAAGGGTGAAACCAAGCGAAAAATAAAAATAGTATTCACCACAAAGGCACAGAGACACAAAGAAATATGTTATTAATAAATAATTTTGTGTCCTTTGGGACTTTGAGTCTCTGTGGTGAAATTGAAGTATTTTGCCCGGTGGTGTAATGGTAACACACCGGCCTTTGGAGCCGAGAACCGAGGTTCGAGCCCTCGCCGGGCAGATAGGCTCGGAAGTTTCCTTCAGCGGCACGTTTGATTCCCCCAGCGAGGGAATCTGCACTCTCGTTGCTCCTCACTCGTCCCTATGGGACACCGTGCCCGTTCGTCGCTAACAAGGCACGCTTCAGGAAACTTCCTCGTCTTTGGAGAAAAGAATGATGGATGGACTAATTGCGATTGTCCTGGCGGCGGGTCTTGGAACCAGGATGAATTCCGATGGGCAGAAAGTCCTTAAGCAACTGAAGGGTAGGTCAATGCTCTTCTACATCATATCCAGGTTAAAAAAACTAAATTTAACTAGAATAATCGTGATTATCGGTTATCAGGGAAATGAGGTAGAAGAAGAATTAACCGGGGAAAAGGTGGAGTTTGTTAAGCAAGAACAACTTTTAGGTACCGGACATGCGGTTCGTCAAGTAGAGCCTTTTCTTTCTTCCTATCAGGATGATATTTTAGTACTTTGCGGCGATGCGCCTCTTCTAACGCTTTCCACCTTAAAGAATCTTATCGCTACCCATCGGGAGGAGGAAGCGGCCGGAACAATTCTTACCGCAAATTTTCCGGATCCTACTGGTTACGGAAGGATTTTAAGAAATGGAGACACTTCAGTTGAAGGAATTATTGAGGAGGCGGATGCTTCTTCAAAAGAGCGTTTGATTAAAGAGATTAATACCGGCGTTTACGTCTTTCGGAAAGGACCGCTTTTTACTGCCCTTTCCGAAATTAAGCCCGATAATATCAAGAAGGAATATTACCTTACCGACGCGGTTAGAATCCTTAAAAAATCCGGAGGCAAAATTAGTTCCTTCCGGACCGATAATCCTGATGAAGTTTTAGGGATTAATAACAAAGAAGACCTAATCAGAGCAGAAAAAATTTTAAAGGGAAGGTTCGCCTCCGCCCAGTAGTATTGGTGGACGAATCGAATCCGCCAGTAGTATTGGAGGAAAAAAATGAATCAATGTAAAATTTTTGCCGGCAATAGCAACCCTCAATTAACCAAAAAAATATGCCGTTATTTAAAAATTCCTTCAGGTAAAATAAAAGTAAGGCGGTTTCCCGATGGAGAGGTTTCCGTAAAGATTGGGGAAAATGTGAGAGGCCAAGATGTTTTTATTCTCCAGTCCATATCCTCCCCGGTAAATGAAAGCCTGATGGAATTTCTGGTAATGATTGACGCTTGCCGACGCGCTTCCGCAAGAAGAATCACCGCGGTATTGCCTTATTACGGTTACGCCCGGCAAGATTGGAAAGACCAGCCGAGAGTGCCGATTACCGCTAAACTGGTAGCTAATTTGATTACCGCCGCAGGAGCAAACCGTGTTTTAACGATGGATCTCCACTCCCCTCAAATTCAGGGATTCTTTGACATTCCGGTAGACCATCTTTTTGCGGCTCCGGTTTTGATTAAATATTTCCAGCAACTCGGTCTTTCCAATTTGGTAGTAGTTGCTCCCGACGTAGGCGGTATTAAAGCGGCAAGAGCCTTTGCCAAGAGACTGTGCGCTTCCCTGGCTGTGGTGGACAAAAGAAGGGATTCCCCGGATAGCGTGGAGGTGATGAATATTATCGGCGAGATTGAAGGGAGAAACGTAGTTATCGTTGATGACCTTATTGCTACCGGGAGGACTCTCTGCGAAGCCGCGGCTGTTCTAAAAGAAAACGGGGCAAAGAATATCTACGCCAGTATCACCCATGGAGTGCTTTCCGGAAAAAGCATTGAAAATATTGCCCAGTCGGTCTTAAGGAAACTTATCATTACCGATACTCTCCCTTTAACCAAAGAAAAGCAGCTTAAAAGGATTGAGGTTCTTTCCGTTGCCTCTCTCCTGGGGGAGGCAATTAGATGCATCCACCTGGAGAAAAGCGTCAGTTCCCTATTCATTTAACGATAACCTCTTCATCAGCGGGAGAAGATCTCGCGCCTTCCCGAGAATAAAGTCGAGCTCGCTCTGCTTATGCTTTACTATACTGCAAGAAAAATATGATAAAGCGACGAAAAACAAGAAAGGTAAGATTGGGAAATCTTTTTATTGGGGGGAATGCGCCAATACTGATTCAATCTATGATTAAGGTGCCGACCTCCGCGACGAAAAGAGTCCTCTCCCAGATAAAAAGGTTGGAGAAATGTGGTTGTGAGGCAGTTCGCCTGGCCATAACTGGCGATGAAGACGTTTCCTCTCTAAAAAAGATTAAAAAAGCGGTAAAGATTCCTCTGGTTGCCGATATTCAGTTTCATACCTCTTTGGCGGTAAAGGCTATTGCCGCCGGAGCCGATAAGGTAAGGTTAAATCCGGGCAATATGAAAAAGAAGGGGTTAAAGGAAATTGCGCATTTAGCCAAGGAGAGAGGGATTCCCTTAAGGATTGGGGCAAATTCCGGCTCAATTGATTTACACCCCCACCTATCTCCTCCCCCCACTGCTTCGTTTCGCGAAGCAAAACGGTGGGGGAGGATAGAGGAGAGGGGGATTGCTTTCTCTCTGGTAAGCGCAGTGAATGATTGGCTTAAATTCTTTGAGGATACGGGATTCTTTGATATAATTATCTCCCTGAAAACTCCGGAAGTAGAAAGTACTGTTTCCGCTTACCGAATGATGGCCAAGGACTGCAATTACCCCTTTCACCTGGGAATTACCGAGGCCGGGAGCGGAAGAGAAGCAATTATAAAATCCTCCTTAGGCATTGGAATTCTTTTAAGAGAAGGGCTGGGGGATACCATTCGGGTTTCTTTGACCGAATCTCCGGAAGCAGAGGTAAAAGTGGCTCAGGAGATTTTACAGAGCTTGGGTATTCGTTTTTTTCACCCGGAGATTATTTCCTGCCCCACCTGCGGAAGATGCACAATCAACCTGCCTAAAATAGTAAAAGAGGTAAAAAAGAAACTTATCTACTCCCCACTCCCCACTCCCCACTCCCCATTTAAAATTGCCATTATGGGCTGTGCAGTTAACGGCCCTGGCGAAGCAAAAGAGGCCGATATCGGCATTGCCGGGGGGAAGAACGCAGGATTACTTTTTAAAAAAGGCAAGCCCATCAGAAAAATAAAGGAAGGAAAATTGGCCGAAGAATTATTACGAGAAATTACAAAAACAATGTAACCACGAATGGACACTAATGAACACGAAAAAATAGTCATTGCGAACGATAGTGAAGCAATCCGACGAAGTCGTTGCGAGGAGCGTTAGCGACGTGGCAATCTCATCTTTTCATAGAAGTAAGGGATTGCCACGCAATGACAGATGCGCTGTCAGTTTTTATTCGTGTTAATTCGTGGTTAAAATAAATAATGATACCTTCTCTCATTGTTTTAGGGATGTTAGGCTTAATCTTTGGCATTCTTTTAACCCTGGCTCACCAGAGATTAAAAATAGAACTCAATCCTCTGGTGGAAAAGATTGCCAATCTTTTGCCCGGGCTGAATTGCGGAGCTTGTGGCTACGGAAAATGTTCTTCCTTAGCTGAGGCAATCGTTAAAGGCGAAGCCGAACCAGACCGATGTCCGGCAACTAAGCCGGAGATAATCGGAAAGATTGCCAAGGCGATAGGAAAAGAAATAAGTTTAAAAGAGAAAAAGGTCGCCCGGCTTCTCTGCGCCGGAGGAGAGAAAAATGCCAAAAAAAGTTTTCTCTATCGCGGGATTAAAGATTGCCAAGCGGCAGTATTGATTGCGGAAGGCAATTTACTCTGTAAATATGGATGTTTGGGATTAGGCAGTTGCGCTCTCGCTTGCCCGTTTGAAGCAATAAAAATGGATGAGAATTTGCTACCGGTTATTGACCCGGAAAAATGCACCGGTTGCGGAAAATGCGTGGAAACCTGTCCGAAAGGATTACTCCAACTTCTTCCTCGCTCTCGGAAATTCCTGGTCGCCTGTAACTCTCAGGACCAGGGAGCAGCCACCGCAAAAAACTGTTTGGTAGGCTGTATCGGCTGTCAGAAGTGTGTCAAGGTCTGTGAACCGGAAGCGATTACAGTAGAAAATTTTTTAGCTAAGATTAACCCGGAAAAATGCAATAATTGCGGAAAGTGTGTTGAGGTTTGTCCGAGAGGAATTATCAAAATGTTTAATCTTTTGGGGGATTTTCCAACTGTTTAACCACTCTTGGGGTAATAAAAATCATCAAATCCCTTTTTTCTTCACCGGTACCGGTTGTTTTCTTTCTAAAGAGCCAGCCAATAATAGGGATATCCCCGAGAATAGGAACCTTGGTGGTGGTTACCGGTTTGGTTTCTTTCAGCAAGCCGCCAATCACCACGGTCTGACCACTCTTGACTAAAACGGTGGTGGTTGCTTCTGAGGTAGCGAGAATGGGAGCACCTCCTGGGCCTATTCCCAATGAATCACTCACTACCGGGTGAATCTTCAGAGTAACATTATCATCAGGAGTAATCTGTGGAGTAACGGTAAGGGTTACCCCGGTATCAATATATTGGACACTTTGGAAAGCAACACCTTCACTGGCTGTAGTTATCAGAACAGGGGTGCTTTTTCCCACCTTGATAATTGCCTCCTGATTATTTATCGTGGCAATCCTGGGATTGGAGAGAATTTTAGTATCGGTCTTGGTTTCTAATGCTTCGATAATAGTGGCAAATTGGTCTGCGGCAAGAGTACCCAATTGGAATATGCCGCCGGTTGCAGCTCCCGCGCCCAAAGCCATATGCGCATCATAAGAAATTCCAGAAATTCCCTTTCCTAATTTTTTCTGGAATTGCCAGTCAATCCCTAAATCCTTGGTGTAGTTGGAGTTTGTCTCCAAAATTGTTGCCTCAATCATCACCTGGGGAGTGGGTAAATCAATTTTTTTGACAAATTCCTCTATCTCTTTGATGTTGGCTTCACCGTCGGTGATAACAAGACTATTGGTGCGGGCATCGGTTTTAATCTCTCCTTTTTCACTGAGTAGTTTTTGCAGTATCCCGGAAGAGACCACGTCGGCTGCTTTAGCAAAATTCAAAGGGACAACTTTGGTAATCTTTTCCCCCTCATCCAATCTCTTGATAAAGATTACCACCCGGTTTACGTTGCTTTCAATATCGGTAATACTTAAAGCATTGAGTTTCTGGTCCACCGTAATTTTACCGCTCCCGGTAAGAAGTTCTTTTAACGAAGAAGATTTTTCTACTTCCTCGGCTTTGGCATTTTTGAAAATGTAAATCTGGGTAACAACCTTCTCATCAACTGCGGCCGTGAGCGCTTTGCTCTTTTTCTTTACCCTGATGAGATTTTCCTCCCACTCGTATGCAAAACCGGAAAGATCAAGGATAATCTTTAATGCTTTTTCACAGGAAACATTAGTCAATTTAATCGGAGGTGCTACTTTTCCTTTAACTTCCTCATCATAGATAATATCTATACCCCAGGTGGAACTAATCATATCAATGGCATCCTTTAATTCGGTCTGCTCGAAACTAATGCTCTCAATCAATGGCCCTTCATTCTTAGTGACCTGGGAAAAGGTTATTCCGGAAAATAACCCTAACAAAATGATGGACAAAAAGATTTTTTTAATCATTTCTCCCCCTCCTTAATTATTGGTTTGAATACAAATTTTTTCTTCAACTGCAATTCATATTCGTTAAATTTATAGAAAAAGATTACTTTGTCATCCGAAATTTTTGTAATTTTAATTTTTGTCCCCGGAACTTTTTCTCCGACCGAAAGCACGGTATCATTAACAATAGCAAGAGATTTATCCCGGGAACGGAGAATAGCCTGCAGAGAAATTTTTGTGGATAGTATTTCTCGGGTATTGATAATTCCTTTGCTGTTCTCGCTAACCAGAGGAATAAACGGGTCCCGCTTATTATAACTGTTATAGACAAAGTCTGTTTCTGCAAAGCAGGCTATTGCATTTATTAAAAGAAATGTCATTGCGAGGCAAAGCCGAAGCAATCTCGAGATTGCCGCGCTCATTTCATTCGCTCGCAATGACCGATACGCTGTAATCTGTGTAATCTTTTTCATAAAAGTGGCTCTTTAAGTAAATATAAGGAAATGAGTAATCTTACGTTCTCGTTAAAAATATCCTCTCCGGGATTCATTCTTAACGTTTTTACTTCTACAAACCGATTCATCCTTTCCAATTCGTTAAGAAAATATCCTAATTGGTGGAAACCGCAGATGAGCCGCAGTTCAAATTCCGTCTCTTCATAAAGAACGCTTGCCCCCTCCTTTTCCTTCGTCTTTTTTTCCTCCATTGGCTTCAGGCTGCTGTACTTAACCCCGGTTTTATCGGCAATCTCGGTTAATTTATTAAAAAAGGATGGAAGCATCTCCTCACGCGGCAGGTAATTTTCATAAAAATCTGCTCTTTCTTTCAATAGAGCGAATTCCCTTTTCAACTCCTGATATTTTGAAATCTTTCCTTTCATCTCCGATAATGTTGCCTTTTTCTCCAGATATATTTTCTTAGTCTCGGCTAATCGCTTATTGGTCGGTCGAAGCAAAAAGAAAAAAATAAAGATCGCCAGCACAAATAAAATCAAAGACGGGAGAAAAAATCGTAATTTTTCTTTTTCAATTTTCATTTTTGTTTCAGGGATAATTCAAAGATGAAGTCCATCACGTCAAAATCCCCTATTTCCCGACTGCTGCAACTGACAAATTTTAAATCTTCGAAGTAATCCGCAAAGAATCTTTTATTCCCCTTCAGCGTCGCCATAAAATTGGCAATTGCTTGCAACCTTTCTTCCCCTTCAAGCGAAACCGCCGAGCCCTTTATCATGAGAAAACTTTTGCTGGTCTTCTCGGATATTACCTTATTGCCGACTTTTTTGTTCACAACTTCTTCTTTCTCTTGCACCTCTACGTTGGTAAGCCAAATCTTCTCCGGTAAAAGCCAGCTGACCTGATTCATTTTTTTTGACCAGAATCGTCGCCTGGCTACCAGATTATCAATAACCGCTAATTTCGGTTTTAGCGTATCAATTTCATTCTTCGTCAAAGTTACTTCTTTATAAAGAGGCTCCAGGATTCTTAATTGCTCCTCTGTTTTAGCTAACCTCTCTCTCTCCTTTTTTAATTTAATCTGCTGGAAAAGACTGAAACCGGAAAGAGTTAAAATCAAGAAAACCCCCACCCCCATTGAAAGAAGAAGGACGGTCTTCTTCTCCGGAGCAACCTTTCTCCTCTTCTGGGTCTTATATCGAGCGGGTAAAAGATTTAATTTAATCATAAATTTCTACTTTAACCACGAATTACACGAATTAATCTAATTAAGAACTTTAAAATCTGAAACAGCTATTCTTTTTATAATTCGTAAATATATTCAGCAAACACCGTTATCTTAGAGAGGTAGTGTAGCCCTTTATGGGCGTCCTCTCTACGGGGACAAGCCCCTACACTACCATCCGACGGTGTTCAGTGAGTATTTACTATAATTCGTGAAATTCGAGAAATTCGTGGTTTCACTTCTTTATTCACATAAAGCGAGGCCAATGGCCACCGCCAATTTCCCGGTATCTGCCTCTATATCTTTTAGATTAGTATTGACTTTTAGATTGAGCGTTGGATTCCAGGACAAAACAGGAACACCCAAATGCTCCTGGAAAAATGACTGGAGCAAAGCGGTTATTCCCCCGGAAAGATAAATCTTGCTGATGGTCTCCCCGAATTGTCTTTCATAGTAACTAAAGGAAAGACGGATTTCGTTAATCAGAGATTCCAGGGTCTCTCGGGCTAACTCCAAAATTTCTTCTCTTTGGCCTTCTGTTTGCAGCAAATTATTTGCTTCATTTAAAGAGCAATCATTTTTATCTTTGGCCAGGAGGTCAATAATGGTCAATCTACCAAATTGGATGTCCCGGCTGAGAAAAGGTTCCTTCCCTTTAAGAACATTAATATTGCTAATTTCCGAACCAATATTAATCAAAGCCGCCGCCTCCCCTTTGCCGGCAGGATTGCTATTGGTAAAAGCATTGATTAATGCGGTAGAATTGGTATCAATAGTAGATATTTTTAATCCTGCCTCACTTATTGTTTTAATCTTCTCTTCAATCAATTCTTTCTTCACCGCGGCTAAAGCAATTTTCATAGTTTTGCTGTCCGGTGAAAACTCCTCTAAGACCTGAAAATCATATTCAACTTCATCCTTCTTGAAAGGGATATGCTGTTCCAGTTCAAATTTCATTGCTCCGGCCAATTCCTCCCTGGGCATTTTCGGCAGCGTCGGATACCTTACTACAACCGAAGGTCCGCCTACTCCGATATTTACCAGCCGCTTATTGGCTAAGTGAGCCGAGAACATTTTTTTTAAGCCATTTTTTAATCTGGTCTTTAAATCTTCCCCGAGGTCAAGATGAATTATTTTATAATTATCTAAAGATTTATCTTTCCCGGAAATATCCGCCGCTTTAATACTGTCAGTCTCTAAATCTAAACCTATCGCCATTTTTAATACCTACTTTAACGACGACCCCGTATTAAATACGGGGTAATCTAATTAAGAACTTTAAAATCTGAAACAGCTATTCTTTTATCTTATTACTCTTTAATTCGTGTAATTCGAGAAATTCGTGGTTGCTTTTTCTGTGACGTTAATATTGTATCACATTATTCTTATTTAATGCAAGTTCCTGTTTTAAGAAGAGTTGGTTTCTGGCGATCAGGATGTCAAAATCTATCTTTT
>Ga0210022_1000792_pt1 | contig 22240 bp, 20 predicted proteins | sample CryGeymeta201520_FD_183984 | JGI IMG/M metagenome (GOLD analysis project Ga0210022, IMG submission 183984) | Groundwater microbial communities from Crystal Geyser aquifers in Utah, USA - Crystal Geyser metaG 2015-20 (SPAdes) (version 2) | ecosystem: Environmental > Aquatic > Deep subsurface >... | reverse complement strand
TTTGCAGTATTAAAATCCAAGGGAAATTCATTTTCTCTTTTTTTTTCAGAACTAACTAATTAAATAAATTACACCTTTTGGTATGAGCAAAACTGCGCAATCAGTTTGGACGAACTGCCTGACTTTTATAGCAGACAACATCTCCCCACAAGCATATAAAACTTGGTTCGAGCCCATACAAGCCGTTAAACTAACTGACAACGCTTTAAGTATTCAAGTTCCTAGCAAATTTTTTTACGAATGGCTGGAAGAACATTATGTAAAACTTTTAAAAGTTTCTCTTACCAAAGAATTGGGGGAACATGCCAAGCTGGTTTACATAATTAAAATGGAAAATACCTACGGGAACAAACAACCCTTTACCGAAAAAATTCCCAGCTCCAATAGAGCACAAGCAAAATACCAAGAGGTAGATGTACCTATAAAAAATAAAAATCCCGAGTTAAGAAACCCTTTTATTATTCCCGGAATCCGAAATGTAAAAATTGAATCGCAACTCAACCCTAATTATAATTTTGACAACTTTTTAGAAGGTGATTCCAACCGACTTGCGCGTTCTGCAGGGTTAGCAGTTGCCAATAAACCCGGTGGCACCTCCTTTAATCCGCTATTGGTTTTTGGTGGTGTAGGTTTAGGCAAAACGCATTTAGCTCACGCTATTGGCGTCGAAATAAAAGACAAATATCCTGAAAAAACCGTACTTTATATTTCTGCTGAAAAATTTACACAGCAATATATCGAATCGGTTAAAAAAAATAACCGAAATGATTTTATTCATTTCTACCAAATAATTGATATCCTAATTGTAGATGACATTCAGTTTCTTTCTGGAAAATCAGGAACGCAAGATGTTTTCTTTCACATTTTTAATCACTTACACCAAAACGGAAAGCAGGTTATTTTAACGAGTGACAAAGCACCGGTAGATATGATTGATATAGAGCAACGATTGTTGTCCCGATTTAAATGGGGTCTTTCAGCGGAACTACAACATCCTGATTTTGAAACCCGTGTGTCGATTATAAAAAACAAATTGTATCGTGATGGTGTGGAAATGCACGAAGATATCATCGAGTTTTTGGCAAATAATATCAAAACAAACATCCGAGAATTAGAAGGGGCTATCATTTCATTAATCGCCCATTCCTCCTTCAACAGAAAAGAAATTACCATAGATTTAGCTCGGAAAATTGTTGATAACTACGTAAAACATACCAAAAGAGAAGTTTCTATAGATTACATTCAAAAAGTAGTTTCTGATTATTTTCAAATGGATGTGGATACTTTACAATCAAAAACCAGAAAACGACATATTGTACAAGCCAGACAATTGGCAATGTTTTTTGCAAAAAAATTCACTAAAGCATCTTTGGCAAGTATCGGTTCACAAATTGGAAGACGCGATCACGCCACCGTCCTTCACGCTTGTAAAACAGTTGATAATTTATCGTTGACAGATAAGCAATTTCGAAAATACGTAGAAGACCTTACCAAAAAATTGACTATTTAAAATTTCATTTTCCATGAAGACAAAAATTTTAATGGTTTGTCTTGGCAATATCTGTAGATCTCCATTAGCAGAAGGCATTTTAAAATCGAAACTAGACCCAAATTATTTTTTTGTAGATTCGGCAGGCACAGGCGATTGGCATGTAAACCAGGCACCAGATCCACGAAGTATTGCTATTGCAAAAAAACATGGATTGGACATTAGTGAGCAACGTGGTCGCCAATTCAGAACATCTGATTTTAAAGATTTTGATCACATTTTTGTGATGGACAATTCCAATTTAAAAGACCTCCTATTACTAACAAAAAACAAAGAAGAAAGAGAAAAAGTAAAATTAATTTTAAATGCACTTTTTGAAAACGAAAATGTGGACGTTCCCGATCCTTATTATGGAAACGAGGATGATTTTAATCACATTTTTAAACTATTGGATGAGGCTTGTACTGTACTTTCTGAAAAACTTTCCAACTAACTATTTCACTAAAAATTAAGAAGATTTTTTTATTTATCTTAGTGCCTTAAATTAATTCTTTTGCTATGAAAACCATAAAAATAATATCTGTTTTTTTCTTTTTTGCGCAAATTTCCTTTGCGCAAGTACTTGATTTGGAGCTAGTATTAGTTGCCAATGGATTTAGTTCGCCTCTTGAAATTCAACACGCAGGCGACGAAAGATTGTTTGTTGTGGAGCAAGGTGGAATAATAAAAATTTTAAATTCAGATGGAACGGTAAACGCTACACCATTTCTAAACATAACCTCTATTGTTAGTTCCGGTGGCGAAAGAGGATTGTTAGGACTTGCCTTTCATCCCAACTATGCAACTAATGGCTTCTTTTATGTGTATTATACCAATACCAGCAATAATTCGCAAATATCTAGATTTACGGTAAGTGGTGGTGACCCAAATATTGCAGATCCTAGTTCAGAGTTACAAATGCTCTCGTTCACACAACCATTCAGTAATCATAATGGAGGTCATATTGCTTTTGGACCTGACGGTAAATTATTTATAGCAAGTGGCGACGGCGGCAGTGGTGGCGATCCTATGAACAATTCACAAACACTAACCACTTTATTGGGCAAAATATTGCGTTTAGACGTCGATCTTCCAGCACCATATATACCTGTAGATAATCCTTTTGTTAATTCTTCCCCTTTAGATGAAATATGGTCGTACGGCATTCGTAATGCTTGGAAATTTTCTTTTGACAGTGAAACAGGTGACTTATGGATTGCGGATGTTGGACAAAATGCTTGGGAAGAAATAAATAGACAACCTAGTACTGCTCCCGGCTTAAACTACGGCTGGCGATGTTATGAAGGCAATGCGCCATTTAATACTTCCGGATGTCCACCTATAAATGAAATAACATTTCCACTAGCTGTTTACAACCACTCCGGCGGACGTTGTTCTATAACCGGAGGCTATGTATATAGAGGCACAGAATATCCGGCAATGCAAGGTTTGTATTTCTTTGCTGACTTATGTAGCAATCAAATAGGTACCGTTAATGCTTCAGGAAATTTGGTTTTTCATGGCGAGTCGGTGTTTTCCACCATTACAAGTTTTGGGGTAGATATAGAGAACAAACTTTATCTAACCTCCTTTGGAAGTGGTGCTGTGTATAAAATAAAGGATAATACTCCGCTTTCCATTAATGATACTAATCAAGAATCCAACTTTTCCTTATACCCTAACCCGGCAAATTATGAGGTTATTTTAGAATTCCCATTAAAAAACATAGAGCAAGTTGCAATTTATGATGTAAAAGGAAGTTTAATATATGATGAAGCCACGTTTGAAAAAAACCAAACATCTATTTTGGTTTCTTCTTTCTCCAAAGGAATTTATGTGGTTTCACTTCTTACAAACCAAGGAAATAAAATATATAAAAAACTTATTGTAAAATAAACGATGCTGCAAAGACCACCCGGAAAGCTATATTTAATTCCTACAACTTTAGGGGAAACTAATCCTTTAGAAGTATTGCCGCTTTCGGTAAAAAAAATTGTAGAGCAAATCCAATACTTTATTGTGGAGAACGAAAAATCGGCAAGAGGATTTATTAAAAGTATCTGTCCACATAAGGCACAGCCTAAACTTCATTTATTTTTGTTGAATAAATTTACGGAAGCAGAAGAATTGCCCACTTTTTTAGAACCCTGTTTTGAAGGAAATGATATTGGTATTCTTTCGGAAGCCGGATGTCCCGGAATTGCAGATCCAGGAGCAGATGTGGTGCGAATTGCCCACGATAAAAACATACAAGTTATTCCTTTAGTAGGACCTTCTTCTATTTTATTGGCAATGATGGCAAGTGGAATGAACGGTCAACGTTTTACTTTCAATGGCTATTTACCTATTGACAAAGACATTAGAAAAAAAGAAATAAAACGTTTAGAAAAGGTATCTTTTGATAACAATCAATCACAGTTATTTATTGAAACACCTTATCGAAATGACGCTTTTTTAGAGGATTTACTAAGTACTCTTTCAGAAGAAACAAGAGTTTGTGTTGCTACAGATATTACTTTAAAAACAGAATTCATTAGCACAAAAACCGTAAAAGAATGGAAAATAAATAAAGTCAGTCTTCATAAAAGACCAACTTTATTTATTTTTCATAAAGATTGATTTCTACGCAGTTCTTTTCACTTTTGCGTTTTTTACTCCCACAATATGGGAAGTATCGTATCCTGAAAATTTTCTCAAATAATACCTTATGGAGGCACCATTTGCATCTTCAAAAGTATATGCACCACCGGTGCGTAAAAATTTTCTAATATTGCCTGGTCCGGCTAAATGTGCAGCGGCAAGAATACCCGATTCTGTAACCAAAACGCCTCCTATATATTTTCCGGAATACCGTTTGATTTCATTTCTTAAATACCATTTATTACTAGCTGTGTATGCTTTAAAAGCAGATTCTTGTAAAATGGGATCTTTTAAAAATGAAGAGGAGTCGTGAATGCCTAATTGGTGTAATGTTGATTTGCCAAATTGGTATTTCCCCATATAGCCCAATTGGTTAGTTACAAAGTAATTGCCTCGAGATTCTTTGTAACCAAGCGCTTCTCTAAAGCCCATATAGGATTTTCCGGTAAATGGATAATAAAAAATTTCAGTATTGTCTTCTTCAAATAATTCTGTGTCCTCAGAAACATCAAAGTAAAGTTCAAGTCCTTCTGTAGAATAGTGAGAAAAATCTACAGTATTAATAGACGATAATCCCCAACTTATAACTAGTACTGCAAATGGGATTAAAAGTAATCTTAAATATGTTTTTTTCATTCTTTTTAATTTTCGTGAAATAATTTCAAAGGCTTCATTATATAAAAATCTTGAAACTTTTGTAATGTCTTTTTAAAAAAACGGGACACAAAAACTATCCCTTAAAAAAGACATTTCTTACTTCTTAAAATCGGCGGCAAAGATACAAAAATTTACAATAAATTGTATTTCAACTTGTTAAGATTTTGATAAACCGTATAATTGTCCGACAAACGACTTGTAGATTCCTTTATTTTCAATGGGTGTAGGGTTTTCTTAAGGAACGTTATTTGTATTAAAATTGTCTTAATTTTAACATTTAGAATTGAAAAATGACATTTTTAAAAAAAATTTTCTGTAGATTTGGTTATCTATTGACCCCCTTTTTGTTCATCCACTGCACATATTGTTGTCGATTACGATTGTGTTGTGCAAGGTTTTTTGCAAAGAGATGATAGCCTGGATTTTCAACATTGGCTACAAAATAAAAGTAGTCATGTTTTTCATAATTTAAAACCGCATCTATAGAGGAGATATCTGGCATGGCGATGGGTCCCGGAGGCACGCCGGCGTATTTATAAGTATTGTATGGCGAATCTGTTTCTAAGTCTTTATAAAGTACTCTTTTGATAATAGTGTCATAAACGCCGGTTAGCTTTTTTACTGCAAAAATGACGGTTGGGTCTGCTTGTAGCAGCATGCCAACTCGCAGTCTATTTACATAAACTCCGGCTACTCTTGGTCTTTCGTCCACCCGAGCGGTTTCTTTTTGAACAATTGCAGCTAGACTTATTATTTGCTGTGGCGTCATTTTAAGTGCTTCGGCTTTTGCTAATCTGTTTTTATTCCAAAATCGATTGTATTCTGTATGCATTTTATCTCGGAAGGTTTCGGCTGACGAATTCCAGTAAAACTCATAACTATTGGGAATATACATGCCTAACGCATTTTCTTCATTAAAACCGTTTTCCTTTAAAAAATCAGAATCCACCATTGCTTTTAGCAAGGAAATACTATCGGCTTCTATTTGCTTTGCTATTCTTCCTGCTAGTTTGTCAAGCGTTTCTTGGTTGTTAAAGGAAATTTTTAGAGGCAAATTATTGCTCCGCAATGTATTAATTATTGCGTTGTTGTTCATTTCTTTTCGCAGTTGGTATCTTCCGGGTTTAACATTGCTTATATATCCTTTTTTTTGAGCAACTATATCAAAACTTTCGGGATCTTTTAATAAATCCTTGAGCTGGTTTCTTACTGCTGCATACGAGCGGTCACTTGGTACATATATAAAAACTGTGTCTTCTTCAAAAGCAGTGTTTGGCGAAAAAATAGTATTGTATATATAATAGGAGAAAATACTGGCTATTACAAGTCCAATTAAAACCACGGCTAAAAGTATTTTTTTTATGTACATAAAAAAGGGTGATTTTTAAGTTAAGATGTTTGATTTTATTTTTTTACAAGGTAATTCACTAATTGGTATAAAAACTCATCTTGAAATTTTCCATTATAAAAGTTCCAATCTTTTTTAAGACCGATTTGTTTAAACCCTGCTTTTTCAAATAACGCAATGCTCTTTGTATTGTCCTGACCAATATTGGCATATATTTGATGTACGTCTAAGGTGTTGAATGCATATTTAGTTAACAACTCAAGTGCTTCTTTAGCATATCCTTTTTGGCGATTTTCGGTGGTGGCAATAAGTATGCCCACTCCTACCCGTTTATTTTTTGGGTCAAAATCAAACAAATCAATCATTCCCACTGTTTTATTATCCAGATTTGTAATTACCAAACGGAGTTGTTTTGCTTCATAAACGTCTCTCAAAGAATTTTCTAAGTATTGTTTCAACACAAATTTTGAATAAGGGGCTTGAGTGGTGCTATATTCCCAAAGGTTGGTGTCGTTTTCTATTTGATACAGAAAATCTAAATCTTCGGGTTCTAGGGCTCTCAGTTTTATTTTAGTTCCTTCTAACATATCCATTCTCCTTTAAAAACAAGTGTTGCTTTTCCTATAAGATAAATATTTTTATAGCTGTCACCATTCTTCTCAAAAGTAACTTTTAATGTTCCGCCTTTCGTTTTTAAAGTAACCGAATTGCAGGCAGCCAATCCTTTGTTATGCATTGCAATTGCTACGGCTGTAACGCCCGTTCCACAAGAAAGGGTTTCGTTTTCTACACCGCGCTCATAAGTTCGAACGGCAAAAATGTTGTTTTCTAATGCTTCTACAAAATTGATATTTGCGCCTTCTTTGCCATACAATCCATAACGCAAGGATGCGCCTTCTTCTTGCATGGAAATGGTTTTTAAGTCGTTTCTCAACTCCACATGATGTGGCGAACCGCTATTTAAAAAAGAAAAGTTCTCAGTGGTTTTTATTTCTGAAATATCACTCATTTTAAGCGATACAACAGACTCCTCATTTATAGTGGCACTATGTTCGCCATCGATAGCTTCAAAAGTTGCTTCAGAAGTTATTAATCCTAAATGTTTTGCAAAATGAACAATGCATCGTCCACCATTACCGCACATAGAACTTTGCTGTCCATCGGCATTGTAATACATCATTTTAAAATCTAGAGATGGATGTTTTTCTAATAAAATAAGCCCATCTGCCCCTATACCAAATTTTCTGTCGCAAAGTTGCGCAATAAGTTTCGTATCCTTTTTTGGGAAAAATAAGGAACGATTATCAATAAAAACGAAATCGTTTCCGGTGCCTTGGTATTTATAAAATGAGAGTTGCATAGCCACAAAGGTAAGATTATTTCTTTGTAGTTTGTATTGTTAAATGCTCGTTAAAACCATTTTTTAGAAATACGAAATCTTTTAATTTTATGTTCTATAATAGAAAATTAAACTTTAAAACATAAACTATGAAAAAATATGCAAGCTTGTTTATTATAGCCATTTTTTCGGGAGTTATAACTCTAGGTGGCTATAAATTTTTTATGGAAAAAACTTCTACTCTAGTTTCTGACAACCAAAAAGAGTTAGCACAATTTGTTCCGACCAACTATACTTCTACTAATTTTGTGGAAGGAACAAACATTGATTTTACATTTGCTGCTGAAAAAACAGTACATGCCGTGGTTCACGTTAAAAACAAAACAACCACCATTTCTCCTACAAATATGTATGAACTTTTATATGGAAGAGGACAAGAAAGAGAAGTAGTTGGTTTTGGTAGTGGTGTAATCATTTCACCCGATGGGTATATTGTTACCAACAACCACGTGATTGCTAATGCCACACAAATTGAAGTAGTATTAAACAACAACCAAACTTATATAGCAGAATTAATAGGCACCGACCCAAAAACCGATATAGCACTTTTAAAAGTCAAAGCAGATTCCGATTTGCCTTATGTACCTTTTGCTAATTCAAACCAGATAAAAATAGGGGAATGGGTACTTGCTGTTGGAAATCCTTTCAACCTAACCTCTACGGTAACTGCCGGAATTGTAAGTGCTAAAGCGAGAAACCTAAACGAATTTGATGGAAATCCTCAATCTTTTATTCAAACCGATGCCGCTGTAAACCGAGGAAACAGTGGCGGTGCACTTGTAAACATTCAAGGGGAATTAGTAGGAATAAATACCGCTATTACTTCGCAAACAGGTGCTTTTATAGGGTATTCTTTTGCTGTTCCATCAAATATTGCCAGAAAGGTTGTAGAAGATATTTTGGAATATGGCAATGTGCAACGAGCCGTTTTAGGCATTCAAGTTATGAATTCCAATTCCAATCAAGCCAAAGAGCTAGGTGTTGACAAAATTCAAGGCGTTTATGTTGCCGAAATAGAAAAAGGAAGCGGTGCAGATTTGAGCGGCATAAAAAAAGGTGATATCATAAAAAAATTAGATAATATAGCCATCACTACTTTTTCTGAATTATCTGGCTATTTAGGCTCTAAACGACCCAAAGATGTTGTAAATGTAACCATTGAAAGAAATGGTAATGAACAAATCATCCCGGTAACCCTTGTAAAATTAGAAACCTATGAAATAGAGAGTTTAGGACTTGAAGTAAAAAACACCTCCAAAGAGGAATTAAGTAAACTAGGCTTAAAAAATGGAGTTGTGGTAACTAGACCCATTTCAAAAGAGATGGCCAAATACAATTTATCCGGAATCGTAATTACAAGGCTAAATGATGAAGATGTAAAAGATATTGAAGATGTAAAACGCATAATGAACCAAAGAAATATAGGAGAATCTATAAAAATAACTTTTGTAAACCAAAAAGGCGAAATCAATAATTTCATCTTTCGATAACCCAAAAAAATAAGCCACAATTTAAACCTCTAAAAATTAATTTTTAGAGGTTTATTTTTGCTAATATCCTTTACTAAAACGTTTGAAATAGCTACTTTTGCAAAAAGTTTTATACACCTAAACAAAACATTATGAGTTTACAAGAAGTATACGAAAAAGAGCTTTCTTTTCAGGCAGACCGAAGACGCGCATCAGTCGAATTTATTAAGATTGTTAGTGACCTTTGGTATGACAAGTCTATCGAGTTAGTTTTATTTAGAAACCAACTTATCGACAAAAATGTGAGTGAGATTATCAATTTGCACGAGTACGCTGTAGAATTTGTTCAAAAGCCCATTTCTATTTTTGATTCGGTTGAAATTGCACAGGCCATCAAATTGCTTGACCTCCCACCATCAAAACTAGATATAGGTAAACTAACTTATGAATTTCACTTAGAGGATGACAAGTATAGTGATGCGCTGGCTTTTGTATCTGATAAATTAAAAAACGCCAAAAAGGTGGAGAGCAAAAGCCCAAAAGATGTAGTGCTTTATGGTTTTGGCCGCATAGGAAGACTTTTAGCCAGAGAATTAATGGCAAAAACCGGAAATGGAAGCCAACTTCGATTGCGCGCCATCGTGACTAGAGGTAAAATAGATCAAAATGTTTTGGAAAAAAGAGCTTCCTTATTACAATATGATTCCGTTCACGGTGATTTTATGGGAACCGTACATACCGACTTAGAAAACAATGCTTTGCTGATAAACGGTACAACTGTCCATATGATTTCAGCAAATGCACCCGAAGAAATTGATTACACTAAATACGGCATTAAAAATGCATTAATCATAGACAATACCGGAGCGTTTCGTGATAAAGAAGCATTAAGCAGACACCTAGCATCCAAAGGAGCCTCTAAAGTATTACTTACCGCACCAGGAAAAGGAGTTCCAAATATTGTACACGGAGTAAACCAAAACGAATACAATCCAGACGAAGTAGATATATTTTCTGCAGCCTCTTGTACCACAAATGCCATAACTCCTATACTAAAAGTAATAGAAGATTCCTTTGGCATTGTTCAAGGACATTTAGAAACCATTCACGCATATACTAACGACCAGAATCTAGTAGATAATATGCACAGCAAATACCGAAGAGGTCGTGCTGCAGCTTTAAATATGGTTATTACAGAAACCGGTGCCGGAAGTGCTGTAGCAAAAGCATTACCAGCACTTGAAGGAAAATTAACTTCTAATGCTATTAGAGTTCCAGTTCCAAACGGCTCCCTTGTTATTTTGAATCTGGAACTTAAAACGAAAACCTCAAAAGAAGAGGTTAGCGCAGTTATAAAACAATATGCATTAGAAGGCGATTTGGTAGAACAAATTAAATATTCTTTAAACAATGAATTAGTTTCCAGCGATATTGTTGGCACATCTGCTCCAGCCATTTATGACAGTAATGCAACCATAGTTAACGCAGCAGGCACAAATGTTGTCCTTTATGTATGGTATGACAATGAGTATGGATATAGCCACCAAGTAATTCGTTTAGCAAAATATATTGCTAAAGTGAGACGTTATACCTATTATTAGTAGAAAACTTTCCTTAAATTTAAACCACTTTAGAAACGCCTAAAGTGGTTTTTTTGTTTCTTTGGAAAAATTCAAAATTATAAACCTAAATTTGTAAACTAGTTTGTATTTAAAACCCATGCGCATAGACATCATAACAGTTTTGCCGGAACTACTTAAAAGCCCTTTTGAAGCATCTATATTAAAAAGAGCCATCGATAAAGGATTGGTAGAAATTCATTTACACAATTTAAGAGATTATGTAACAGACAATTACAAGCAAGTTGACGACTATCAATATGGCGGTGGAGCCGGCATGGTAATGATGATAGAACCCATCGATAAATGCATTAGCAAATTAAAAAGTGAACGGAATTATGATGAAATTATCTATATGACTCCCGATGGAGAAACCTTAAAGCAAAGAATGGCAAACCACCTTTCGCTAAACGAAAATATGATTATCCTTTGTGGGCATTATAAAGGAGTCGATCAGCGTGTTCGCGATCACTTCATCACTAAAGAAGTTTCTATAGGCGATTATGTTTTAAGTGGTGGCGAGTTAGGAGCCGCTATATTATGTGATACGATTATTCGATTAATCCCCGGAGTTTTAGGCGATGAAGCAAGTGCACTAACCGATTCCTTTCAAGACGACTTACTTGCACCTCCTATATATACAAGACCCGCAGAATACAAAGGTTGGAAAGTTCCAGAAATTTTACTTAGCGGCAATACCCCAAAAATTGAAGCATGGCGGGATGAAGAAGCCTACCAACATACAAAAGAAAGAAGACCCGATTTGCTGGAATAACTCACACTTCCATAAATTCCTATCCTCCTCAAAATTAATGGTTAGGTTATTTCAGTAAACAAAATTTAGTTACATTTACACTTACCAAAAACCTAAACTTCTATTATCATGAGAAAAAATTCAATGCTTATACTTTTCACCACACTCCTTATTCTTGGATGTAAAAATGAAACCAAAGAAGACGTAAAACCTGATGTTAGTGCTGTTTTTCAATCCGTACTGAAAAACTACTATGAAGAAGGCTTGCTGTTAAATCCTGTACAAGCAACCATGGCTGGCGATAATAGATTTAACGATCAATTTCCAAATACACTTACAGATACCTATATAGATAGCTTAAAAAATTATTACACCAAGTATAAACAAGAAGTTGCACAATTTAGCGATGCCGATTTATCTGAAACGGAACAAATGTCCAAAGCTGTTTTGGCTTGGGAATGTGATATAAATACAGAATACCTTTCCTTTAACAACAACAAATTTTTTCCAATAGACCAAATGTGGTCTATAAATCTATTTTTTGGTCAATTGGCGAGCGGACAAAGTGCTCAACCATTTAAAAACATAGAAGACTATAACAATTGGCTGAAAAGAACAGATGGTTTTGTAGTGTGGTTATCCACCGCTGAAGAACGAATGAAAGAAGGAATGGCAGCAGGCTATGTCCTTCCAAAATCATTGATAGTAAAAGTAATTCCGCAACTAGAAGCAATGACAAATCCTGATGTAGAACAACATCTTTTCTATGCACCCATTAAAAACATTCCGGAAGATTTTTCAGCAGAAGATAAAGAAGCGCTTACAAAAGCATATACTGCAATGATTTCTGAAAAAATAATTCCAACCTACCAAAGTTTGTTAGACTTTATGAAAACTGATTATTTAGAAGCAGGAAGATTAACAAGCGGCATCGCTGAAACTCCTAACGGAAAAGCCTATTATGAGCACCAAATAAAAAAATACACAACCACCGACATGTCCGCTGAGGAAATACATGAACTAGGACTTTCAGAAGTGGCACGAATCTTATCTGAGATGGAAAAAGTAAAAGAACAAGTAGGTTATAAAGGCGAAATAAAATCATTTTTTGATTATGTGCGAAACAAAAAAGAACTGATGCCCTTTACCGATGCGCAACAAATAATCGATAATTTCAATGCCATCCATGAGCGCATGAAACCGCAACTCGAAAAATTATTTGACAAAACCCCAAAAACCGCTTTTGAAGTGCGACAAACAGAAGCATTCCGCGAAAATTCGGCAAGTGCTGAATACAATCAAGGTTCTTTAGACGGCACACGACCAGGTATTTTTTATACACCAATTCCCGATGCATCTAAATACAATATTTATTCAGATGAATCTTTGTTTTTACATGAAGCCATCCCTGGGCATCATTATCAAATTTCATTAACCCAAGAAAGTAAAGATCTTTCTAACTTCAGAAAAGTACTTTGGTATAGTGGTTATGGCGAAGGATGGGCTCTATACACAGAATCTTTAGGCAAAGAGCTTGGTTTATACACAGACCCTTACCAATATTTTGGAATGTTAGGCGCCGAAATGCATCGTGCCATTCGCCTTGTTGTAGATACTGGTTTGCATGCAAAAGGCTGGACACGAGAGCAAGCTATACAATATTCACTAGACAATGAAGCGGAAAGTGAAGAAGGTATTATAGCTGAAATTGAACGCTATATGGCAAATCCGGGACAAGCACTTGCTTATAAAATTGGACAATTAAAAATAAGAGAATTGCGAGGAAAAGCAGAAAAAGAATTAGGAGAAGCCTTTGACATACGAGAGTTTCACAACCAAGTTTTAGAAACTGGTTGTATTCCGCTGTCACTGCTTGAAACTAAAATTGCTAATTGGATCAATACCTCAAAAACCGTTCAATAACTATTGCTTTTCATTTAAAGAAAGAAAAAACAAAATTAAAATTGCAACATCATAAAATTTGATTAATTTTGCAACCGCATTAAATTAAATGCAATCACTTCAACCTCTGGCGAAAACCGTGCATGTTGTTTTGATTTTAATTCCAATACAAGTAAAAATGGAAGATTTAGTAAAATTTGTACAAGACGAATTTGTACCAAAAAAAGAATTCCCAAAATTTAGTGCCGGTGATACCATCACGGTGTATTACGAAATTAGAGAGGGTGAAAAAACAAGAACACAGTTCTTTAGAGGAGTTGTGATTCAATTAAGAGGATCTGGATCTTCATTAACTTTTACCATCAGAAAAATGTCAGGAACGGTAGGTGTAGAACGTATTTTCCCTATCAACCTTCCGACATTACAAAAAGTGGAAATCAACAAAAAAGGTAGTGTTCGTAGAAAACGTATTTTCTACTTTAGAGAGCTTACCGGTAAAAAAGCCAAAATTAAAGAAAAGAGAGGTTAATCCCTTCTTTTTACTAAAAATTAAGCCTCAATTATTGAGGCTTTTTTTATTAACAATTGTGAACAACTCAGGTGAATAAGTTGTTGATTTTAAACCGTATAAATAATTTGTTTTTTAGATATTCTGTTTTATATTTGAATATCAAAATTACAAATCGAAGCAGTTAACACTAAATTGAAATGTTTTTTGAGGTAAAGTAAACGTTCTTTATTTTGACTTGTTCATTTGTTTGAACTACTTTTTTAGCTTCTCGGAGTTTGAAAACGTACTAGAATGACAAAGTGTAGATGCTAGTTTTGTTTCACAGAAATACTCTTAGGATTTTTCCTGTAATTCAAAATTAAAATCTAGTGAGAGTATAATTCACAATACAGAATTTGTAATGATTCTGTCCTAGTAATCGCAAGATTAATTGGTAAAGAGTTGTAGTATCACAAATCAAAATTACAAATCGAAGCAGTTAACACTAACGAGAAATGTATTTTGAAATAAAGACACTTACTTTATTAAACTTTTCTTATTTGCCTGAAGTACTCTCCCTAAATTGCAAAATTTAGTTGTAGTATTAGAATAGAAAAGTTTAGGATGAAGACTTCGTTAAAATAGTCTTAGGACTGTAGTAAACAAAGTTAGAAATCCGATGAAATAGTTCACGACATAGGATACATAATCATTCTATCTCTGTAATCGCAAGATTAGTCGGTAACGAATTATTTTCAAGAAAGCCATCCATCTTTTAGACGGATGGCTTTTGTTTTATAAATGTTTTACATTTCTCTATTCCTTAACAAAAGAATACATGGCATTACTTTTAAAAAGCAGCGCAAAACCCTATCTTTGCAATCCTTAGATTTCAAGAAAGCCTTACTTTCTTAGAAAACAATGAAGTTCTATTTAAAAACCATTTGGCATGACAAAAAAACAAACCATTATCTACACGAAAACAGATGAAGCTCCTGCTTTAGCTACCTATTCCTTTTTACCAATTGTTCAAGCCTTTACGGCACCATCAGGAATACAAATGGAAACCCGAGACATTTCTCTTGCATCAAGAATACTAGCAAAATTTCCTGATTTTCTAAAAGTAAACCAAAAGATTTCTGACGATTTGAATGAGTTGAGCAAACTTGCAAAATCGCCCGATGCCAATATAATTAAATTACCAAACATCAGCGCATCCCTTCCACAATTAAAAGAAGCCATTCTTGAATTACAAACAAAAGGTTATGCCATACCAAACTATCCGGACGAACCGAAAAATGATATTGAAAAAGACATCAAATCCAGATACGATAAAATAAAAGGAAGCGCTGTTAATCCTATTTTAAGAGAAGGGAATTCCGATAGAAGAGCACCTAAAGCGGTAAAAAATTACGCAAAAAAACATCCACATAGCATGGGATCCTGGAGTGCTAATTCTAAAACCCACGTTTCTACAATGCAAACCGGTGATTTTTATGCTAATGAAAAGTCTATGACCCTTAAAAAAGCGGATACATTAACTATTCAGCACCTAAATGCAAACGGAAAAATAACCATTTTAAAAGAAAATCTAGCTGTATTGCCTGGAGAAATTATAGATGCTACTTTACTGAGTAAAAAAGCCTTATTACAATTTCTACAAGAACAAATTAAGGATGCTAAAGAAAAAAACGTATTGTTTTCCATCCATTTAAAGGCCACAATGATGAAAGTTTCTGACCCCATTATTTTTGGTCATGCAGTAAAAGTATTTTTTAAAGAAGTCTTTACAAAACATCAAGAAACATTTCAAAAAATTGGAATTGATGCAAACAATGGCTTTAACGATTTATTAAACAAAATTACCAGTCTTCCTGAAAAGAATAGAATAGAAATTGAAAATGATATTGCCACGGCATATAAAAATGGACCCGACCTAGCTATGGTAGATTCTACTAAAGGAATAACCAATTTACACGTACCAAGTGATGTGATTATAGATGCTTCCATGCCGGCAATGATACGTAATTCTGGGAAAATGTGGGATGCCAAAGGGGAAGCTCGAGATATTAAGGCCGTCATTCCCGATAGTAGTTATGCGTGCATTTATCAAGCCTCTATCGATTTTTGCAAAGCACATGGCGCCTTTAATCCTACCACAATGGGAACGGTATCCAATGTAGGACTAATGGCACAACAAGCCGAAGAATATGGCTCGCACGATAAAACCTTTGAAATAAAAGAAAACGGAAAAGTACAAGTAGTTAATAGTAATGGTACCGTTTGGATGGAGCAAGCAGTAGAAAGTGGCGACATTTGGAGAATGTGTCAAGCAAAAGATGCCCCCATTCAAGATTGGGTGAAACTTGCTGTTAAACGTGCAAAAGCAACAGGAGAGCCAACTATTTTTTGGTTAGACAATAAAAGAGCACACGACATTGAAATAATTAAAAAAGTAAACACCTATTTAAAAGAATACGATACTAGTGGCTTAGACATTCAAATCATGAATCCACTTGATGCTACCTCCTATTCTTTAAAACGTGTAAAAGAAGGGAAAAATACCATTTCGGTTACCGGAAATATACTTCGTGATTATTTAACGGATTTATTCCCTATTTTAGAAGTAGGAACAAGCGCAAAAATGCTTTCCATCGTTCCATTAATGAATGGTGGCGGTATGTTTGAAACCGGTGCCGGAGGATCTGCGCCTAAACACGTGGATCAATTTTTAAAAGAAAATCATTTACGATGGGATTCTTTAGGTGAATTTCTGGCATTAACCGTTTCTTTAGAGCATTTAGGAAACACAACAAACAATGCAAAAGCCATAATACTTGCCGAAACCTTAGATGAAGCCATTGAAAGTTTTTTAGAAAATGACAAATCGCCCTCTCGAAAAGTAGGCGAATTAGACAATAGAGGCAGTCATTTTTATTTAGCGATGTATTGGGCCGAAGCACTTGCAAAACAAAACAAAGACGAAACCCTAAAAACCATGTTTACCAAAGTTGCAAAACAACTAAAAGATAATGAAGCAACTATACTTGATGAGCTAATTAAAATTCAAGGAAAACCAGTAGAATTAAAAGGGTATTACAGCCCCGATGTACAACTAATTACTCAGGCAATGCGCCCGAGTAAAACATTTAATACTCTATTAAAATCCATAGCATAATCAGAAAGAAGTATATTAATCAAAAAAAGCTGCCAGAAATGTAATTGGCAGCTTTTTTTGTTTTAAAGAAAAATACTAATAAACTAATTGGCTATTTATATCCGCATTTACTTCTCTTTTACTGCTTGAAAAAACAAGTCCTTCACGCACCAAATAATAGTTTTCAGGATCTACAACTCTAGTAAAAGCTAATTTTGCAAATTGCAATTTACTGAAATCAAAAGAAAGAATATCCATCAACACTTTTATTTGGTAGACATCAAAATAGTTAAACTGTACCCCTTTTGCAATGCTTCAACTCTATCGGAGTCAAACCATTCCTCTGCTATTGACTATTTAAACCGATTAAACTGCGCATCATTCATAGAATTGGTAAGAACTGGTATAGTGATTATTTCTTCTTCGTAATATGGAATAACCTCTGTTACGAAAAAATTACCACTTCTAAAAATTGCAAAAGTAGTTGCTTTAAAAGCAAGATTTACTCCGCCGGAATATACCAGTTTACGATTTCTACCCTGCAATTGAAAAATTTGCGCCGGATGTAATCCTGCTCGTAAATCAGCTCGATACGATAGGTTTCCTACATAAAAAATGTAGGTGAAATAATTTCCTTGGGAAAATTCAATGTGTACACTTGACTTACCAATTTTGCTAAAACCCTTAGAGGCCAGAAAAAGAAAAAAAACCAAAATAGTACGTTTGTTTTCATAATACATGCCCTTTCTTTAAGTGAATACTCAGTTATTTAAAAAAAGTGCTCCCAATTGTTATGCTAAAAAAACATGAAACACTCTATGTATTTGAAATTCAAATGTTTATAATTTTATGATTATAAGTATTTATTAACATTTCTGTTTACACTAAAACGGTATATTTGAAACAAAAAGAAAATTGCAATACTTTTCAGCTTTTAGATTTTTACTTCTTACCCTACTTCTCTATTTCAATACTTTAGGTGCACAACAGCGATTTACCTTGAGCGGTACTGTGGTTGAAAAATCAAGCAATGAAACCCTAATTGGCGTTAATGTAATTTTCCCCGAACTCCAAACTGGAACTATTACTAATGAATATGGTTTTTATTCCATCACCCTGCCTGCGGGAATCTATAAAGTAATTTTTAGTACATTAGGATTTAAAAATGTTACCCAAAGCATAGAACTTACTGAAAACACCAAATGGAATCTCGAACTAGAAGAATCGACAGAAGAGCTAGATGCCATTGTAATCTCTCAGGATATTGAAAAAGTAAACATAAGAAATCCGCAAATGAGTGTTAATGCGCTATCTATTAATACCATAAAAAAAATGCCTGTTGTTTTAGGAGAAACTGACATCATTAAATCTATTTTATTATTACCGGGAGTTACTAGTGCCGGCGAAGGTGCCAGCGGTTTCAATGTAAGAGGTGGTGCTGCTGACCAAAATCTTATTTTACTTGACGAGGCTACCTTGTATAATTCTTCGCATTTATTTGGGTTTTTCTCAGTTTTTAATCCCGATGCCATAAAAGATTTAAAGCTTTATAAAGGAGGTATTCCTGCGCGTTTTGGTGGAAGAATTTCTTCGGTTTTGGATATTTACCAAAAAGATGGTAATAGAAACGAATTAAAAGGCACTGGAGGCATAGGTCTTGTTTCAAGCAGAGCTCTACTGGAAGGTCCAATCGTAAAACAACGCGGTTCCTTTTTAGTGGGTGGACGCAGCAGTTATGCTCATCTTTTTCTTCCTCTTTTTAACAATGAGAACATCGCTTATTTTTATGATTTAAACACCAAATTAAGTTACAAACTTAATAACAACAACAATCTGTATCTCTCTGGATATTTTGGGAGAGATGTTTTTGAAATAGCAGACAGTTTTAGCAACACCTTTGGAAATACTACCCTCAATTTGCGATGGAATCATCTGTTTTCTGATAAACTATTTTCAAATCTTTCCGTTATTTATTCCGACTACTATTATGGATTAACCCTAAAATTTGTGGAATTTGATTTTGATAGTGGCATCAGAAACATGAATCTGAAATATGATTTAAAACACTATGTGACTGATAAATTACAACTCAATTATGGCGTAAACGCTATCTATTACAAATTCATTCCCGGTGAAATACATCCCACTTCAGAAACATCGGGAATTAATGCACAAAAACTAACTGATAAATATGCTGTTGAAAATGCCACATATCTAGAAGCTGAAATAAAAATTACAGAGAAGTTGACAGTGCAAGCTGGAATGCGTTTATCTACCTTTAACCGATTAGGACAAAACGAATTGTATCTCTATGAAAATGACAATCCTATTACCTTTAATAATGACCTTAAAATATATCAAAAAGCGCCTGCAATAGATACCATAAGTATCTCTACAAGCAATACAATTAAATCATTTGCTCATCTTGAGCCACGCATTTCTTTAGGATATGAACTGAACGAGATATCGTCTATTAAAACAAGTTACCAAAGAATGGCACAATACATACATTTAATTTCAAACACCTCCTCGCCTACCCCTTTTGATGTATATGCGCCAAGTGGAAAGTATATTAAACCCCAACTTTCTGATCAGGTGGCAATAGGCTATTTTCGGAATTTTAAAAACTATTCCTTAGAAATAGAAACCTTTTATAAAGAAGTGCAAAATCGATTAGATTATACCGATGGTGCCGATTTGATAGCAAACAATGCTATTGAACAAGTTTTACTTTCCGGTGAAGCAAGAGCCTATGGTCTAGAAGTCTTATTCCGAAAAAATGAAGGTAAACTGCAAGGATGGATTGCCTATACCCTATCCAAAAGCGAACAAAAAACTCCCGGCAGAACGCCCGAAGAAATAGGCATCAATAATAGTAACTGGTACCATTCGGCCTGGGACAAAACGCATGATATTTCAGTTACCGCAAATTATACATGGAATGCCAAATGGTCTTTTGGTGCCAATTTTATTTTTCAAACAGGACAACCGGCTACATTTCCAAACGGACAATACCAATACAATGGCATTGTTGTGCCTACTTTTGAAAAGAGAAACAGCAGCAGGCTACAAGCCTTTCACCATCTTGACCTATCAGCTACTCTAACCCCTTCAAAAAACCAAGGCAGAAACTGGCAAGGCGAATGGGTTTTTAGCATCTACAATCTGTATGACCGGAAGAATGCTGCATCTGTTTCCTTTCGAGAAAATACCAATATCGGAAAAAACGAAGCCGTAAAATTATCTATTTTTGGTATTATTCCGGCAGTAACCTATAATTTTAAATTTTAAAATGAAACTAGTAAAAATAATAACCATCTTTTTGGCTATAAGTTTAAGCTCTTGTGAAGAGGTTATTGATTTAGATTTGAATGAAGCCAACCCAAAATTAGTAATAGATGCTTCTATCAACCTTGAAGAAGATGGCTCTACTTTTGCTTTTATAAAATTAACAACCACCGCCCCTTTTTTTAATACCAACATCCCATTTGTAGCAGATGCAACAGTGTCCATAACCGATGAAAACGGCATACAATATCCATTCACCCATTCAGAAAATGGCATTTACCTTGGAAATTTAATTCCACAAGATAGCATAGACTACACTTTAAATATAAACTATAAAAACGAACTATACACCGCTACCACGCACTTAGAAACTGCGGTTCCTATAGAATTTATAGAGCAAAGAAATGACGGAGGTTTTACAGGAAAAGATATTGAACTTAAAGCCTACTTTACAGACCCTGCCGGAGTGCCAAACTTTTACTTTTTTGAAGGATTATCCAGTAAAGGAGATAGTTTTGATGCTTTAAAAGATACCTTTTTTGATGGTAATTTAATTTTTGGATACTATTTAGTGGAAGATATTGCACCGGGAGATACTGTTCATTTTAATCTGTATGGCATTAATGAAACCAATTATAATTTTCTATTCACCTTATTATTACAAACTGAATCCCCAGGTGGCCCTTTTGAAACACAACCGGCATCGGTAAGAGGAAACATTACTAATCAAACCAATCCGGAGAATTTTCCATTAGGTTATTTTAGAATTTCAGAAGTATATCGATTTAGTTATACAGTTCAATAACAATGTGTATTTTTGTAGTATGGCATTCCATAAAACTACAGAAGAAGATTCGCACTACCACCATTTAGAAAAAATGGAAGTAGGCGCTTTGCTAAAAAACATCAACACCGAAGACAAAACCGTAGCTTTAGCAGTAGAAAAAGTTCTTCCACAAATAGAAGCACTTACCAAAATTGTTATCAACAAATTACGCTCTGGCGGAAGGTTATTTTATATTGGTGCAGGCACCAGCGGTCGCCTTGGTATTTTAGATGCCAGTGAATGTCCTCCCACATTTGGCGTTGCCCCAGATTTGGTTATAGGCTTAATTGCCGGAGGCGATTCCGCCATCAGAAAAGCAGTTGAATTTGCCGAAGACTCCACCACACAAGGCTGGGAAGATTTAAAAAACCATCACATCACTACTAAAGACATCGTTATCGGCATTGCCGCTTCTGGCACCACACCTTATGTAGTTAATGCACTACAAGAATGTAATGCAAATGGCATCACCACAGGATGTATTACTTGCAATGCAGAAAGTCCGCTTGCCAAAACAGCAAATCTAGCTATTGAAGTAGTTGTGGGTCCGGAATTTGTAACAGGAAGTTCCCGTATGAAAGCAGGAACAGCACAAAAGTTAGTTTTAAATATGATTTCCACAGCCACCATGATTCAGCTGGGCAAAGTACAAGGCAGCAAAATGATAGACATGCAGTTGAGCAACCATAAATTAGAAACACGGGGTATTTTGATGTTAATGAAAGAACTATCTATTAGCCAAGAAAAAGCAATGCAACTTTTACAACAACACAAAAACGTAAGAACCGCCATAACCATATTTAAAAATGAAACACACCAATAAAAATATTCTGGCAAAAGGAGTGAAATATCTAGCTCTAGCCCTACCTCTCATGTTTTTAGGACCCTATTTAATCACTTTAGGATTTTTAAACAAAACCAACAATACCTTTTATATTTTTTTCCCCTTAGGATTGGTTGTAGCCGCCGCCGCCATGTATTTTGCCTTCAAAGGCATACAAACCATAATGAAATCTATGTTCGATTAATTTTAGTTTGGGCAACTCTTTTAAAACCGAAAAAGGTTTTAAAAGACCGCGCTATCCGCTATATCTTTTTTTGCGAAAAGCAAAAAAAGGATGCCGCTACTATCGCTGTTGCGAGAAAGTGATAAGCTATTAATT
>Ga0210022_1000791_pt1 | contig 22262 bp, 17 predicted proteins | sample CryGeymeta201520_FD_183984 | JGI IMG/M metagenome (GOLD analysis project Ga0210022, IMG submission 183984) | Groundwater microbial communities from Crystal Geyser aquifers in Utah, USA - Crystal Geyser metaG 2015-20 (SPAdes) (version 2) | ecosystem: Environmental > Aquatic > Deep subsurface >... | reverse complement strand
ATCCTCGGAAAATCGAAAAGATTGATAAAGAAAACGTATTGCAGTCCCTCCTTTAAAATATACTTTTTGGGAGCCAGACAATTGATAAAGTTTTTGCAAAAATAATAACTGCCAATATTCCCGTTCAACCGTGACGCGATCAATTCTTTCTTTTTGTGACTTTTCCAAAATAAAACTATAATTTAACATTTTTTTTTATAAATTTAATTAAATGATCATCACCATTTTTAATAAAATAATCAAAAATAGGTTTATTATGTAAATGATTTTTTATATCTAATAGAGTGTTTAACGTTCTTAATCCATTGAAAGCAAAGTAAACATAATCAAAAATTGCTTTTTCTTTTGAAGCAATTAAAAAATCATCAATTTTAATATAATCTTTAAACTTACCCTTTTTAATAGATGAATAAGAATATTGTTTGTTTTTAATCATTAACGTCCGCTGTTTTGAAATTGTAATTGAGGTAATTCTATATGGAAACTGATCGATTATTCCGTAATAGGACAAGGCTGATTCAAGTGAAATATATGAAGGCGCAACTAAGAAATTGGCAACCGTGAATTCGTGAGGAGGATTTTCCGTTAATAAAAACTGATATTTATCACGAGCCAACCGTTCAACAATTCGATCTTTTCTTAAGCGGATTAAAAGATGTTTTGTTGTATTGTTGTTTTCTAACGAGAAAATTTTTTTTGTATCATTTATTGAAAAAAGTACAATTCTTTGACGACGAAACTCTTCAATAAACCGTAATTTAGTTATTCGGTTCACATCCATATGGTGTATATATTACTACACCTTTTGACTTCGTGTCAAGAGCAATGACCACAGACGTCGACCTACGAGGTCGACAGACTTGGCATCTAAAATAAAAATCTTCTATAATAATTCATATGTTCTCAAAAAGTATCTTTGTTTCCATCATCTTCATCTTCAACGCCCTGATTCAATTGGTGAGCCAAATTGCCATTACGCGCATTTTTGGCGCTAAACTTGACCTGGATATTTTTTTAGCAGCTGTTGCGATTCCAACCTTGATTGTGTCAACCGTTTATGCCACATTAAACGATGCTTTTCTGCCAATCTACGGACAGAAAAAAGTCAAGGATCCAAAAAACGCCACCACCTATTTATTCCAAACTTTGACCAATCTGGTTAGCCTGTCTTTTTTGATTGCATTGATAATGAATTTTCTTTCGCTGCCAATAAGCAAAGCTCTTTATGCCAGTCGGGGAGGGGAGTTTGTCAGCGCGGTTGCAGTCCAGATGAATTATATGTTTTACAGCATGCCTCTGGCAATTGTTGCCACCATTCTTGGGGTACATTATTATTCAAAAAAGAAATTCTATCGTTTTCCTTTTGCTCAATTAGTTGGTAATGCAACTAATCTACTAATGATTATTTTGCTACAACCTTTAATTGGAATCTGGTCTATGGTTTTTGCATTTGTTGCTAACCTCTTTTTCCAAATTACCATTCTTTTTCCGCTGAAAAAACTTTCCCTTCCTAATAACTATTCACTAATATCTAATAACTTCTATTTATTAACTCCTAATCTATCTTCCCTTCTCAAGCTTTTATTCTCATGGTTCCCCCTTATCTTGGCCTATTCCGCCTTTCGCAGTGAAACAGTGTTTGTCCGTGCTTTTGCATCCTCACTTCCTACCGGATATATGGTTTACCTAAATTTGATTTTGAAAATGTTCACCTTGACAACCGGGGTCGCAACAATTGGACTGCAAGTTTTGCTGTTGCCTCACTTAGTTGAATATTTTGCCGATGTCAGACATCATCCAAAAGCGATTTTGTTGGTTAATCAATCTAAGCTTATAGCACTGATTGTCTCAACTATTATTGCGTTTATTACAATGCTGATTGCCCCAATATTAATTAATCTGCTTTTTGTTGGAGGAAAGTTCAGTACTCAAGACGCTAAAATCACTATTTCCATGTTGCCATTGTTTGTGATTCCGGCAATTGCTTGGGGAAGTTATGGTGTGTTTTTCCAGCCAATTTTAGCTTTGAAAAAATCATTTCACCTGGCAGTTGTTTGCACATTATCACTTGGGTTGGGGTGGCTGGTTGGCGCTGTTATCAAATCTTTGGCTGGCCCACTTGCAGGAATTAGTGTGGGATTGATTGTCTGGCTTGGATTTGGGATAATAGGAACTGAACTCTTATGGCAAATATACAAAAAGAAAAATCTAAATTACCAAGCGCCACCATTGTCATCCCAACCTACCAACGAACCCATCTTGCCTTAAAACTTGCTAAACAAATCCGTTCTTTTCATCCGGATATCCAAATTATTATTGTTGAACAGGAAACTTCGGGAAATAAAAATCAAAAAGAAATTGATGAATATAAAATCGAGTATTATCAATTAGCAAAAGCAAATACATCAATCGCTAAAAACACCGGTATAAAACATGCAAAAGGAGAAATTATTATTTTTTTAGACGATGACGTTGAGATCACCAAAGACACAATTAGTAACCATCTAAAACAATATGTCAACAAAAACATTGTTGGAGTTGCCGGTCGAGTAATCAATGACAGTGATAACGTCCCGACTAATACCAATGTTGAAACCGGAAGAACTAACAGGTTAGGAACCAAGTTTAGCTATCAATTCTGGAGCACAAAAAAACAAACCGTAGATTTTGCGTATGGCTGCAACATGTCTTTTCGTAAATCCGCACTAAACAAAATTAACGGTTTTGATGAAAAATTTCCTAAAATCTTTGAAGAAGTTGATTTGAGTAAACGAGTAAAAAAATATGGTGATATTATTTTTGAACCCAATACTTTAGTCTATCATCATAAAGCGCTATCCGGAGGGATCCGTCCTGAAGAAAAAAACAATAAAAACAAACTTATTTTTGAAAACTACGGACGTTATTTAGCAAAAAATATTCTTTTTCCATTTTCACTAATCCCTTTATTTCTTCGAACTGTGTCTGCACTAAAGATATCTATTTCTACTATTGGTGCTTTATACAGTGGTTATTTTAAAACTATCACGCTTCAATTAATTAATTTATTGAAGCAGAACGTTTGGTTGATGTTGTTGTTCGCAATAATTATATTCCTGAGATTTTGGAAAGTCCCCAATTTTTTTCTTTTCACCTTTAGTGAAGAATGGCAAGGAACATTAGCTTGGGAGCAAGTAAAAAATTTTCATCCGATTTGGATTGGAGTTAGTCAAGCAAATATTAATTTCTATCTTGGATCTGGCTTTATTTATCTAAACTACCTTTTATTTTTAATCAAAAATGGAGACCTTGTTGTTCTTGCCTATTTTTCTGCCTTATTGGGAATTGCCACAGTTATTGTTTTATTTTTTGTTGTTAGAGATCTTTTTGATCGTAAAATAGCATTCATTACAAGTATATTTTATGGATGTTCTACGCTAATAAACTACTATGATAGACGGTTTTGGAATCCATCATTTATCCCTCTTATTTCTATATTATATGTTTATGCTCTAATTAAAACTAATAAAGATACGCGTTGGTTTATTCTTATTGCTATTTTAACAGCCGCTTCTTTTCATTTTCATTTATTATTACTGCTTTTCATGATTCCAACAATATACTCAGTCATTAAAAATTTCAGGAAAATCAAATGGTATACCTGGGTACTAATGGTGATTTTTTATCTAGTGATAATTTCCCCACTTATAGTTTTTGACCTGAACCATAATTTTGACAACCTGTTAGCTCCTTATAAAATAATTTTTGAAGGGAAAAAAACCGGACTTTACTTTTTTAGTTTTGAAAGCATTAAAAGTCATATTAACTCTCTTGTGTCGACCTTAGGAAGGATATGGTTTATCCGACTAAATTCGAATCTTCAAGATATTGTCCTGGAAACTAATACTTATAAAATACCGGGTAATATTTTCTTAGCATTGATTTCATGTGCTGCTCTCTTCTGGTTTTTTATTAAAAATAGAAAAAATGGATATCAGATTTTTTTTATATCAATCGTGTCAATATTATTCGCATATATCGTTTATCCAAGTTATAACCCGGAGTATTACTTAATGGGATTTTTGACTCTTTTCACAATTATTATTGGTTTTTTTCTAAATTCTTTACCAAAAAAGTTAATATGTATTGTTATTAGCTTTTTTATTTTGGCAAATTTGTTAACAGTGCTAACAACAACGAACGATTATGGACTAACAATGAAGAAACAGTTTATTATGAAAACAATGAGTTATGTTAATAATAAAACTTTTAGTTTGGAAACAGCAGGATCCTTACCTAATCCTCAATTTGCATATGCTGGTTGGAGATTGTTATTTAAAATTTATGGAAAAACACCCGCAAGAAGCAATATAGACACTGAATTGGGCTGGATTTACGCCGATGAAATCTCTAAAAGCGATCCTGAATTACACGTCATTGTTTCTGAAAATCCATTAAGTCTTAATCATAAATTAATTCAACAATTTCAGGAAGGAAAATATTATGGCTATATCTATCAAAATAGTAGATAAATCATGAACAAACTATACAATAAAATAAAATCAAATTGGTTTTTATTAATTATTATTCTTATTTCAGCCTTTTTCCGTTTCTACAAAATAGGAAAGTGGTTTACTTTTAATTTCGATGAGGAATACCAAGTTCTTCTCGCTTGGGAACAGGTGAAAAACTTCCACCCGATTTGGATTGGGGTGAGCGCATCCAATGTTGGCTTTTATCTGGGACCGGGAGTTACATATTTATGTGCTATATTACTTCAAATTAGCAAAGATCCACTTATTTTGGCCTACTTTGCCTCATTACTTGGAGTAATTACTACTTTGAACATCTATTACGTCACATCCAAACTCCATTTCCAAAAAGCTGGCATTTATGCAACTTTAATATATTCCGCCTCAACCTTTGCTGCTTATTTTGATCGGCGTTTTTGGAGCGCCACACCGATTGTTTTTATTTCTATCTGGTTTTATTTTAGTTTGGTTAAGGCACAAAAAAATATCCGCTGGCTTGTTTTAACTGCAATATTAATGGCCTTATCTCTTCATGTCCATCTCTCTCTTTTATCATTTTGGCCAATTGCATTATTTATTGTTTGGACAATACGTAAAAATATCAAATTGAAAAATTGGTTATTGATCATTGGTTCTTATTTATTATTTATCTCTCCTTTAATAGTTTTTGATTATTTTCATAACTTCGATAATTTAAAAATGCCTTTGCGTTTTGTGCAAAAATTTCTTTCCAGTAATCAAGGTGGTGGAAATGTTTTTGGGAACTTACCGGCTTTTTATAAAGTCCTATCCAACTTCTGGTTTTTACGGTTTAACACAAACATCCAAGAAGAGTTTGGATTGGGAATTCATGGCAACTCAAGCCCAGCATATTTAATGCTAATATTATTTTCGCTCGTAATAATTTTTTGGTTGGTTTATCAAGCCGTTGTTCAAAAAAAATACCGAATCTTACTTATGAGTATGTTGCTATTTATTTTTGCATTTTTAACTTACTCCGCCGGAACAGTTCAATATTTTCTTTTAGGATTTCTTGTGCTTTTTGCTATTAATGCTGGACTTTTCTTTTCTGCCATCCCGCAAAAATTATCATATGTAATTATTGGAGGTTATATTATTGCAAATTGCCTTGTCTTATTAACCACCACACAAACTCAGTATGGTTTAATGATTCGTAAACAACTAATTAAAAAAATTTATCCGTATATAAAAAATGAATCATTTTATTTGACAACACTTTCACCTGACAAACGCCAATATCATTCTTCAGGCGGTTGGCGCTATCTTTTTAAAGCGTATGGCAAAACCCCGGACGCATCATATGCAGATAAATATTTTGGGTGGATCTATTCTGATGAAATCAAGTCTAACCAACCTAAATTGAATGTGATAATTTCTGAATATAAACCGGATAAATTACCCGGGAAACCAATCGTTTCATTTCAATCAGGAGTTTATTATGGATATGTAATTAAAAATTGACACAATGTCATTCCCTCGCTCGCCTCGCTGAAGCTTTGGCGAAGCGGGTAGGAGGGAATCCAGACATAATATGCATTATTAATAAGGTAATAATCGACTGGATCTCCCCTGACGGGGATTGTAACCTATCTTCATGGGGATAACGCTTGATATAAAAAACATATGACAAAAATAAAAATGCTTCAATTAATTAATTTATTGAAGCAGAACTGGGCAATCCTGATTTTATTTGCTCTAATAATCTTTCCCCGCTTTTACAAGGTCGGGGAGTGGTTTTTCTTTGGTATTGATGAAGAGTATCAGTCACTTCTAGCACTGGCGCAGATCAAGGACTTTCATCCGATTTGGATTGGCCTTTCCGCTGCGAACACAGGTTTTTATGTTGGCCCGGGTTTGGTTTATCTTCACGCAGCGCTTTTATGGATCAGCCATGGTGATCCATTAATTTTTGCCTATGCTGCTTCAACAATTGGGGTGATCACAGCTGTTGTTTTTTATTTAACTGTAAAAAATTTGTTTAATAGAAAAGTTGCAATGATTACAACTGCTTTATACAGCTGTTCTGCATTTGTTGTTAACTATGATCGACGCTTTTGGAACTCAACTCTGGTTCCTCTGGTTGCAATATTAATTTATTGGGCATTGGTCAAACTTCAAAAGGACAGGCGTTATTTAATACTTCTGGCTTTTCTTTTGGGTTGCCTCTTTCACATCCACGCATCCTTGTTTTTATTTATTCCAATTATCTTATATTTCACCATAAAGTCAATCTATTCTACCTTTAAAAAAAACCAATCACAATTAATTTCTTTCCTATTCTTAAATCTTAAATCATTAATCATATTTCTCATTATTTACTCACCGCTTTTAGTCTACGACTTTGTCCACAACTTTGATAATCTAAAAACTCCTTTGCGAATGTTAATGCAAACGCAAGGATCAAGTGGAGGACTACCATTTATACAGCATTGGCAAGTTTTCAGACAAACCATTTCTCATTTTTGGATCAGCAATCTCAATCATCCATTTCACCAAAATATTATCGCATATTTATCAATCCTAACCATATTAATTTTTCTTTTTAAGATCAAAAAATTTCATGAAACTATCTTGGCAATTATTGTTTTTGTTTATTTACTGATGTTCTTTCTTTTTCCCGGTGCAGTTTTGGAATATTATTATTTAGGCTTTTTTCCTTTCTTTAGTTTGATCATCGCACTTTTCCTGAATACTTTTAATCAAAAAATCTATCTTCCCTTTTTAATAATTATTATCTTTTGTAATTATATTTTTTTTCTTAACCAAAATCCTGTCACTGGATTATCTGCGCAAAAAGAATTAATAATTGTGACATCAAAGGTATTAAACGGACAACCATATTATTTAGATACTACAGAAAATTATTTACATTTTGGCGGCTGGCGCTATCTGTTCACGGTATATGGACAAAAACCCGCCCGCTCCCGCGCTGACGATCATTTCGGATGGATTTATCCAAATGAAATCAGCAATCAACTTGTTAAAAAGAAAGTAATTATTACAACTCTCGGATACGTGATCAAGGGTGAAAAACCAAGTAATATTGTTCAGTATGGAAACTACCAAGCACTAATTTTTAATTTCCATAATTAATACTAAATTATGAAGAAACTTAGCTTTTTTCTCCCTTTTTTTCTACTCTTGATACTTGTTGTTCTTCAGATTCATAATTTTATTCTTTTTCCCGTAAGTCGCGGTTTTGATGCTTTAAACCATTTAGATTATGTTGGTTATTTGCGAACCAATCACTCTATTCCGATGGCCCATGAAGGATGGGAACTTTATCAACCGCCATTATATTATCTTTTATTATTTCCAATAACAAATCCTTTATTTATTCGTTTTTTAAATGGATTTGTTTTTGTTGGTTTATTAATCGCAGTATTTTTATTTTTTAAAAAAATAACAAAAAATACATTTCTTGGAATAATTTCAACAGTCATTATTGCTTCTTTGCCGGTTGTTATTTACTCACTCCCTGCAATTAGTAATGAATTATTTTCAGGAATGATTATTAGTTTTACTATTATGTATTACGTGACGTTTGCAAAAAGATTTGCGCTATTCAATCAGATTATTTTTGGATGTTTACTTGGTCTTTCACTGCTATCAAAAGCAACTTCATTCGTACTACTCTTCTGCATAATCGTCGATCAAATAATTCAACATAAAAATAATTTTGTAAAGCTAACAAAACATTTACTGGTAATTCTAGGTTTTGTATTAATTATTTCCGGATGGTTTTATATACGCAATTTATTAATTTACCAAAATCCGTTTACTACGTCGGTTGATTTTCCCAAATTTCACATTGTACAAGGTCCAGGATACAGGGACATTAAATTTTTTACTGATATCTCAGGCTTTCTTTCATTAGATTTATTTAAGGCACATCATTATTCATTATGGTCTGGCACATATTTCAGTTGGTTCTATGATGGACATAATGTTATTGTTCCAGTTCAAGCATTTTCAAAAGCAGGAGCCTTATTAGTAATCGCGTCTGTACCATTGTTCCTTATGTTTATTTTTGGACTAATCAAAGAACTAAGTAAAAAAGATAAGTCATATTTAATGATCCTATATCCAATTGTGTTATTTCTATCTTATATTGCATACACCATAAAACTCCCGTTTTATTCAAGCGTTAAAGGCGTTTTTTTAATTAGTTCAATTATCCCTTTTACTTATTTTGTTATCCGATTTTTAGCACCGTTAAAAAAATATTATGTTGTTTTTTTGATGTATATGTTATTTTTTGTTTTTATTGTGGTTAAAAATTTCTGGATATTAAAAGATTGGTATAATTAATCAATGAGACAAACAATAACCGCAATCATTCCTGCCTTTAATGAAGAAAAAAATATTGAGCGTTGCGTCAAAAGTGTTTTGTGGTGTGATAAGGTGATGATTTTGTGGATGGGCAATGATAAGACTGGAGCGATAGCTAAGGCACTTGGCGCTGAAGTGATTGAGATGAATAAAAATGCTAAGCCGGACTTTATTTCTGTTCAAAAAAATATTAATTGGGCAATTGATAACGCAACCACCGACTGGATCTTTCGCATTGACGCTGACGAAGAAGTCACTCCGAAATTAAATTCTGAAATTGGTTTTATTCTTAATTCTAAATTCATAATTCATAATTCTCCCGTTGCCTATGGTCTTCCCCGCAATCAATTTTTTCTCGGTGCTTTTCTCAAGGGAGGGGACTGGTATTATGACCGATTAGTGCGTCTTTTCCGTCCCAAATTCGCCCGATACGACCCAATTGTTCCCATTCATGAACAGTTCAAAGTAACTGGAAAAATTGGATATCTGGAAAATCGGCTTAATCATTATTCACACCCCACATTTAATGATGTTATAAAAAAGTTTCAACTTTATACTGACGCAGAAATACCGCAAATTAATAATCCTGTCTGGCTTGCTTTTATTAAAATGATTTTTCTCCCTCTTTATGTCTTTTGCAGATGGTTTTTTTGGCATCACGGATATCGCGATGGATGGAGAGGGGTAGTTGCGGGAGCGCTACGTGGCTGGTACGAATTCTTACGCTTTTGGAAGTTCTTATCTTGTTAATGCCAAAAATTGGCAACCTGCCCGGTTGCCGAATTTATGGTGAATAGATTCTTTCAACTATCCTAGAAAAGTCAAGAAAACTACGACCGCGAGAACTAATTGATATGCAGTTATTTTCTTCATTAATCATGTTAATTATTTTTTGTTCATTAATTCTTTTTTGCATGGCTTGATTTTTTATCACATAATTTTCAATAAAATCTTTTTCTAAATCACTCTTACTCAATCCTTGGCAGTTTTGAGTTTGTTTTGAAGTATTTAATTTGTTTAAAACATACATTGTCACTGAACGTTCAAATGTCACCGGAAAGACCACAAAAAACACTATATTAATAGAAAAACTCATCACTATCGAAGTGACTAATGTTTCAAAATTTAGTTTTGATTTATTACGAAAGGTAAGTAATAATATGAGAGTAAGGAATGTGGCAATAAAAAGTAATCCTAGTCCTCGATAAAACATTACGCGTTGACTAATGAGTAGAGGAGTGTGAAATAAACAAAGATAAATTGAAGTGAACAATAAAAAAATTCCTAAATACTCAAATATTACTCTTCTCAAAGAATTCATAAGTCTTAAATCATAAATCTTAAATCGTATCCTTAACCTTCTTTCCTTCCTAACTACTATCTACTAACTCCTAACTGATTTATTTATTATTCATTATCCCTCTCCTTATACAGCTTCTGGCTATCCTCTAAATGCTTTTGAGTATTAATTCCGATTCCCACATATTTAAAATCCACATCCAATGCAATTACAGTTTTATTTTGAACAATAGCCAAATCAATAAACTCATTAATGTAGTATTCACCAGACACCGAAGATTTATTTATCTTATTTTTATTTTCCAATAAAAAGTGATAATCAAAACAATAAAAACCTGCGTTTAGTTCCTGCACTTTTCGTTCCTCTGTCGTTGCGTCTTTTTGCTCAACCACTTTTTTTATATGCCCGGACAGTCCTCCACGCAAAATTCTTCCCCATCCTAATAAATCAGGATCAGAATATTTTGTTGTGATTAAAGTTACAGTGGCTTTGCGATGCTGATGGGTCTTTATCATTTTTCGAACCACTTCCGGAGTATAAAACATCATGTGATCGCCATAACCGACTAAAAGTTCTGTTGGACTTAAACCGCGTTTTTTTATGTCTTCCACCACTACCTGAACCGCATGTCCTGTGCCTAGTGGTTCTCCTTGATCAAGAAAATCAACTTGATAATTTTTTAGAGCTTCAATCACACTTTCTTTAAATACACCAACCGTCACAATCGTCCTATCAGCCCATCCTTTATATACTTCAACAGCATATTGTATTAATGGTTTTCCATTAAAAAGCAATGTAGTTTTGTTGCTTGTCTGAGCATTTATGCGCGTTCCTTTCCCCGCTGCTAGAATTGCACCAATTATCATATGTTAATAGCTAACTTTTATTATAAGTTTTTTCTAATTCAACTATTTTTAACTAATTTTGACTGATTTCAACCGTTTTAAATCTGCCTCAACCATCATCTTTACCAGTGCATCAAATGAGGTCTTTTTTTTCCATCCAAGCACTTTTTGCGCTTTATCAGGTTTTGCTTTTAAATTTGGCACTTCAGCTGGTCTTTTAAATCGAGGATCAATCGTCACGTATTTTTTCCAATCATTAATCCCAGCTACCAAAAAAGCTTTTTCTACAAATTCGCCCACTGAATGATTCTCTCCTGTACCAACGACATAATCATCAGGATTTTTCTGTTGTAACATTAAATACATTGCTTCAACATAGTCCCCAGCAAACCCCCAGTCACGCCGCGACTCTAGGTTGCCTAAGCGCAACTCTTTTGCTAATCCAAGTTTGATACGCGCCACACCATCGGTGATTTTACGCGTCACGAATTGAATTCCCCGAATTGGTGATTCATGATTGAAAAGAATTCCATTACAAGTAAATAGCCCGAATGATTCACGGAAATTAACTGTCATCCAATAAGCATAAACTTTGGAAACTCCATATGGACTTCTCGGATGAAAGGGTGTGTTTTCGTCTTGAAAACCATTGGTATTTCCCAAACCAAACATTTCTGAAGTTGAAGCTTGATAAAAACGCGTGATTGGTGAAAAGAATTTTATTGTGTTAAGTAAAAACAAAACCCCCACCGCGTTTACTTCAGTTGTCAATTTTGCCTGATCCCACGATCCACCAACAAATGACTGAGCAGCCAAGTTATAAATTTCTTCAGGTCGAGTATTTTTTACAATATTAATTAAAGAAGATTCATCGGTTAAGTCACCCTCAACAAACTCAATTTTGTTCATTAATCCCAAGTATTCTAAGTTAGAAAAGTTTGGATTTGAATAACGTCGTACTAATCCAAAAACCTTATAATCGTTCTCCAAAAGTAACTTTGCTAAATATGGACCGTCCTGTCCGAGTATTCCTGTCACTAATGCTGTTTTTTTCATTATTTAATATATAAATTAATTAATTAAATTCTCTTACAAAAGATTGTTTCAAATAATGTCATTGCGAATGAACCAGGCGCCAAATGGTGCATGGGAGTGTGACAATCTCGTTTTAAATAAAGCTTATCTTATATTAACGGGATTGCTTCGTTGTCCCGACGAAACGTCGGGACTTCCTCGCAATGACAGGAACTATTTAATCATACTAAACTTTCTCCCAATATTCTATTAATAATCCTCTAAAAGTTTTTTCTTTGCTCATCTTGTAACCAGAACAATAAAGAATTGTTTTATAGTCTACTCCATAAATTTCTGTGGTGTAAGGAATAATTATTAAATTATTATCCATATCTGTCAATCGTTTAATCGATTGTACATCAACCAAATGAATATCAAATCGGTAATAACTTAGGACGTCGCTTGAAGAAATCATCATGTAAACCTTTGCTTGTTTTGGTAAGCTATACGCCAAACTTTTCCAATCTTCCCGGTGAAACTGGGGTATTAATAAATAAACCAATGACCAGATCACAAAACCTAATAAAACTAATATTCGGATATAACTCGTTAACTCGTTAACTCTTGAACCCTTTAACTCTTTAATTCCTACACTTATTAAAACTGCCATTATTGGTAATAAATATATAAACCGAAAATACTGCAACATTGGCGTTACAAATGAAATTACCAAACCAATAATTATTGGAAATATCAATAACCAACCTAACATGCGGTTTCTAATTACACCCCTAAAAACAAAAAAACTTATTATTATAGCCCAAATTCCGGACAATACATAATAAACTATTTTCGGAAAAAAACTGATTCTCCCTGATGTAAACTTCAAAGGAATTAATAATAAATTCTTCAAATCAGCTTTACCTAAAACTGATTTCCAATTAGAAACCACATTCAACATTGACTTTGCATTATCCAGTTGATGAATGAGTAGGGGAGTCAATAATAATAAAATTAGAAATAAAAAAATAATGAAATAAAAAGCAGTTTGATAATTTTTTTTAAATAGAAAATAAATAATTAAAGTAGTTATTAATAACACCGAACCATAAAACGTAAAAACCGACAAAAAAACTAAGGTTCCAACAATCAAATAACTTTTGACTTTTGAATTATACTTTTGCCTGCCCGCCGTAGTCCCGCTCAGCGGGACGAAGGAGGGATTTTTGACTTTTGATTTTTGATTTTGGCTATAAGATAAATTGTCTATTACTAATAGTAAATATATTAATATAGTTAAAAATAGAGTTACCAACGAATACATCCTTGCTTCCTGTGAATAATAAATTGCCAACGGATTAAAAAGATAATATGCAGTTGCCCAAAATCCAGTTTCCGCATTGGAAACTTTCTTACCTGTTAAATAAACAACATACCCGGTTAATATTGATGCAATCACTGACGGCAAACGAATCGCAATTTCTGAAAATCCAAAAATTCCTGTCCAAAATTTCAAGAAAAAATAATATCCTGGCGGATGAAAGTCAAACGGTGAGAATTTAAATAAAATCTCCCCATAAGTTAAATGTTTCACTACCATCACGCTCGTTGCTTCATCCAACCACAACGACTGATTAATCGCAATTAGCCGAATCAAAAAAGCAAAAATAAATAATATCACCAATTTTATTTTCATATCCTTATTATACTCATCAATGTTATTCATTATTCGTTTATTTATTTTTTAAATTGATTATTGAATATTGATCATTGAAAATTGAATAAAAATTAAAAATTTCAAATTAAAAATTATCATTTCCTCCGACCTCCTAATTCATAACTCCTAACTTTTATGTTAAAATATTAATTCATGATCATCAGCATATTTTCCTTTCTCAACCGACCTACTAGTCGTAATGTCATTATAAACACCATTGGAAACTATCTTAATGTTTTTTTCACGGCTTTTTTTGCACTACTTCTAGTCCGCATCATGTCACCCGCACAGTACGGAGTTTTGAGCGTTCTTTTGGGAATCGCCTATGTTTTGGCTAATCTTCTGGACTTTGGCACCACTGCTAATATTTATTCTTTCCTTCCTGTGCTTTTAGAAAAACCTACCGCACAAATTCATCGTTTTATCAAAACCACTTTTTATTATCAATCATTATTCTCGTCGGTTGTTATTGCAGTTTTATTTATCACCTTTCCCTGGTTGGATAAAAACTTTTTCAAAACACAAGCGCCGCTTTGGGAACTATATTTAACCGCCATAATGGTGATGTTTTTAATCTGGCAAAATACCGGTCTAAACATGCTCTTTGCAGCTAAAAAATTTCTTAAGGCAAATATTTATTTGAACACTGCCAACTTCATCAAAACCGTAATTATTTTTTTGGTCGCATTGTCAGGAAATATTTCGACCGGAGCTATCTTGCTAGTTTTTGGTGTTGTTGGCCCAGTGATTTTTTTCACATTTTTATTCTTGGAAAAAAAGCCATTGGTTTTAACTGTTCTGCAGTCTGAAGTTAAAAAAGAAGAATTTCGTTTCGGATATACCTTAACCTATTTTATCGCATCTCAGTTTTATAATTTGTCCCTACGTATGGACTTGTTTCTACTTTCATATTTTCGTACCAAAACAGAGGTTGGCTACTATGGTCTTGCGCAAAAAATTATCCTAACTGTGATGTCCACCATCACTAGCATCACACAGGTTTTGTCACCAATGTTCTCAAGCGCCAAAACCAAAAAGGACGTACTTCATCTTTTCAAAACCAGTTTACTCTATCTTCTTCTTCCTTGCGGTCTTTTTGTGGCACTGTTTATTCTTCCAAGCCAAGTCTATGATTTGTTTTTTACCTTAAAATACGCTCAAACTGCCACAATTGCAAAAATGTTAAGCTTGCCATATATCTTATTTACCCTACTTAATATTCCACTTTTATTTTTGCTCTATACTGTCAAAAAACCGTTGCCAATTCTCATTACAAATATTGTTGTTTTTATTATTATCACTTGTGGAAACTTCTTTTTGATCCCAATTTACGGAGTAAAATCACCGCCAATTATATTCTCCATTGCCCTTGTTTTTGCAGGCATAGTTTTGTCACTAACCAGTTTTCAATATTATTGCCAACTGAAAACCACCAAATAAGAAGATTACTCTGAAGGTTTGCCAATACGCGTAGTAATTTGATTAAAACCATTTTTTGTTTGACTTGTAATGCCAAGTGTTGAGCCAATTGTTCGCGCATAAATTTGAGAAATCGCCAATCCACAATGTTGTATTCCATCTGAATCTACTGGAACAGGAAATATTCGTTCAGGATTTAAAACGGGCGTAAACAAGTTACATGCAGGATTAATTACGGAAATACCGTTCATATCCACGCTAACAAATACACCAACTGGAGTTGTTTTCCCAGCGTCTGTATGGGAATATTTGTAACGTTCTTTTTCCGCGTTATGAAGTAAGTTAAAAATAATTACTGTCTGTGCGCCGTTCATCTTAAGTAACGCGTCATCTTTGACTATTAAATTTTCCGAGGCAATTCCTGCTGCCATCATTATTTTCCTTAAATCAGTTTTCGTTTCCATCAAATGACGGAAAAAGGCTTCGTTTGGATGATTAAGAAACAGTGCGGATCGAGCTAAAATAGGTGTCAATTCAACTTGTGCTAAATACTTTGGAAAGTCAGAAGGGGATAGATATTCAAGAGGTGAGTCTTTTTCTTTTTCATCACAGTTTGATATTGTGTTTCTTGCCACCTTTGCAATATTAGATAAATTACGCAAAACACTCATAGTCACTTTAAGATTGTCGGGTTTTTCAAGCCAATCTCTTTTTAATTGAGTATATGAGCTATGAAGTTTTTCATTATAAAAACCAATGCTAAAAATATCTGCGAAGGCATTTTTTATGTCATGCCAAATAAAACACTCTCGAAATAGTGGATTTATTTTCAAATACTGTTCGTGCTCAAGTTGATATTGAAAAACTCTCTTTGATATTTCTGGAGTTGTTTTTCTTACTTCTGCCATTACTATAGGTTATAAAATATAAGACTATAAATCAATTACCACCACCAGAGGTGGTGGTATGATATTAGCCTAAAAGGCAAAATAATAATGAGTTCGTTAAACGCTTAAACTCATTAACTCTTATCTTATTGCTTGTTAAATGAACTTTTTATTTCTCAACCGCTTTTTCAATTTCTATCGCTTACTCAAAATTGTTCTAAATATTATTTTACTAAACTGGTAGAACCTTTTTGAGCGCTCACCGCCAGAGGCGGTGGATATAATTGATTATACCATATAATACGTATTTTTTATGTATTCAATTACATCATCTACCTTCAAAGTAAATTCGTCTGCAGATGATAGTAGGGTGGTTTATTTTTATACCTCCGTACTGCCATGGCAATTATTTCTTCAATAAAGTCACCATAATCCATTCCCACCATTTTTGCACAGTTAGGAACACAATCGCCAATATTAATTGACGGATTAGGATTAAGTTCCAAAACATAGGGATTGCCGTTTTCGTCCACACGCAGTTCTACTCGACCATAATCATGGCAGTCCAGGATATTATACGTATCAAGCGCAATTTCCGAAATTAAAGATTCCAATTTTTTATTAATTTTTGGTGGGCTTTGAATCGTGATATATTTGTCATAGATTTCATCAGTTGACCACTTTGCGGCAAACGGATAAATATGCCAATAACCTTTAGGCATATCTTTGAAAATTGAACGTGACAGGGGAAGGACCTGCAAATCAATCTCATCGCTTCCGATGATCGAAACGTCATATTCATCACCCTCAATATACTCTTCAATCAGGGCTGGGCGTCCAATTTTATTTATCACTTTATCCAGCTGCCGCTCCAATTCTTTTTCATTTGTAACAACAGACTCATTTGTTATACCAATTGAATTGTCAGTGTTTCCTGGCTTCACAATTAAAGGATATTTTAGCGTTGTGTCAATCTCATCATCCATTGTATAGGCATAGTCCCAACGGGGAGTGGGAATTTCATGAAAAGCCAAGAGTTTTTTCACGCGAATTTTATCAATGCAAAGTGCAAGCGTAAAAGGGTTTGATCCTGTATAGGGAATTTGCAATGTGTCAAGAATTGAGGCAACATGTGGCTCCAACAAACTAGAATCATTTATCCGCTCGCAAACATTAAAAATGATATCAATATTGGAGCTACGCAGTTCGTTGAATGCTTTTGGCAGATTATTAAAATCAAAAAAACTAACTTTGTAGCCACGTTCTTCAAGTGTTGTCCGAATATTGTTTCCAACAGACATTAAATCCTGCTCAACAGATCCAGACTCGCCATCATAAATATTACCGGCAATCCCAACATGAAGTTTGCGTTGATTTTTTTTGGAAACCCTTCTAATTGTTTCCATTTTCATCGCTCCAGCAAGTAGATCTTTTCGAAGTGCTGCACTGGAAAATGAATTTTTTCGCATAGTTTTACCAATTGAAGAGGCTGGATCAAACTTTGCCACCCGATAACTGACATATTTTATTGCTTCTTCCATGTTGTCTTCCGCGTCAATTGCATTTTCCCCGGTGACAGAAATCCATCCTAAATATTCATAACCCTCCGGAGGTGCCAACATCACGTCACCAATTTTTTTCTGGAAATATATTTGGTCAACATATTTCAATTTATTAAGTTTTTTTGAAACGTCCAACTCCATTAAAATTCCTGAGTTTGAAGATAAAAAGTCACGACTAACATAATATTTATTAGGAGTCGCTGGTTTATTAATTTTTATGTAAATATTGCACGCAATATTTAGTGCATTTTCAATCAAATCAACTCCCCAAGCTCCTTTTACCATAGAATAAAATTCATCTCCACCCATACGTAAATTAACCTCTAGTGGATAGGCGCCGTGAATAGTTGATTTTGCTTCGAAATGAATACATCCGTTTTGTACTCCTAATTTTTCTAGGGTTTCTTCAGTCATAATAATTAACTCTTGTTGTTCTTTTTTCGGAAGATTTGAGGGAGTTTGTCTGCCTGTCTCAACAAAAAAAGGCTCATCAGTTTGGTCATTATCAGAAATTGTATAAAACTTAATTTTCCCGTTTTGAATTAAAATATCAATGTCCACTTCATCACCCTCAATATACTCTTCAATCATCACGTCCATTCCGTCGTTTAGAGCCGATTCAACCTGAACTGATAGATTGGTTTTCACATATTTATATGTTTCTTCCAGCTCGCTTTTTTCCTCAACCTTCACTACATAAGCACTACTTGATCCAAAAACCGGTTTAACAACCACTGGAAAATGAAAACGTTTTTTAACAAAGTTTAAATCATCTTGATTTTTGATTGTTTTATACTGCGGGTATGGCAGATCATTATCCTGACAAAATTTTCTAAAAATTCCCTTATTGCGTGTTTTTTTAGCAATTTGATAGGGGATACCAATAAGCTTTAATTTTTCGGCAATTTTTGCAGTCAAAAGAACATCGTCTTCCCAGTAGGTATAAACTCCTGATATTTTTATATTAGGATTATCACTGTTGAAATTTTCAAGTGCTTGAAGTGATGCTACATGATTGTTTGTATCTGTAAAAATCCAATGATCAACATAAGGTGCTGCCCAATTTTTTTCTTTGTTAATCATCACAATCTTTATTCCAAGTTTTTTTATTTTTTGCAAAATAAATCTTTTTTGCGCATATCCTGTTCCCACAACAAGAATTGTTTTTCCTTTTAAATCATTCTGTTTATTTTTCATGTAGTTGAATGGCCATTTGTAATTGGTAATAGTTGTTTCCCAGCTGCATCACGCATCGTGTTTAACAATAATCGACGGAGTATGTCAATAAATGGAATTTCATACATCTCCATCATGTAACCCATTGCGCACTTATTTTCAGCCAGTCCAAAAGCTGGATTACTGTTTGAATCCAAAAAATAGTACCGTCCAGAACTATCAACTCGAATATCAAATTTGCCGTAATCCGACATTTTGGTAATTTCAAAAGCTTTTTTTACATACTCCCGAAGCAGGAGATCTTCGAACTTCCGGTAGGCAATGTTTTCATCTGTATCCAACCACTGTAGTTCAAACGATGCAAAACGATATTTCCCTGTATTCTTTTTAATTATTTTTTCTCCCAAATAAACTTTTTTATTAAAACCTTCAAATAATAGTGCTGTAATTTCCTGGCCAACAATAAACTCTTCCACCATTACTGGCTGGTTATAAGTTTCAATTAAATACTTCAAACGTAGTCGTAGGTGCTTTTCGTTTTCGGAAATTGAATCTTTGGTAATTTCAACTGCGCCATGAATTTCGTTAAGTTTTGATATTAATGGAAAACGCAGGTTGTAATCTAGTGGATCAACATGATTATAAAATAGTTGATAATTAGGAACCGGAATTCCATTTTGTTGCATAAGCTTTCGTACTAAAAATTTATTATATGATAGTGATTCTCCTAAAATTCCTGAACCAGTATAAGGAATTTCTAAAAACTCTAACATTGCCGGGATCGTTGAAGCAAGATATTCATTACCTTTAACAGATGCAACTAAATTTATCACCATATCTGGTTTTTCACGGCGAAGTTTAAATGGTAAAGTCGGAGTTCCTGGAAATAAAAATGTTTTTATTTTTAATCTATTTAAATATTTCGCGATAACGCTTGCCTCTTTAAATGCATCTTTTTCTGTAATATATTGATCGTCGGTGGGAAAATATTCACGCTTAACATCACTATAAATTAGTGCTACTTTTTTTGGAAGATAATTGTTATTTTCAGGAGGCGGCTTTTTATTTTTTTTCTTACTTATTTTTTTTTCCATTTTATAAACATTACCATTATGTTTTTTTTTCAATAAATGTCAAGAGGCAAATGATAAAAAATATAAAAAATGGAAATGAAAAATCTTTTCGGTACTATTCGTACACGGTTTGAAAAGCGAATTTTGGAAGACACTGATTTTCTAATTCTAAAACTTCGTTTTAGAAAGAAAATCTAGTGAGCGGGATAGGGGAATCGGACCCCTGCCGAAAGATTGGAAATCTTTCGTTCTACCATTAAACTAATCCCGCGATTACAAACACACTCAATTATAAATTAATTCTAAATATTAACATCTCATCTGCTCGTCCCGCTAAAGCGATACCGTGACGCGAGGACGTAGACCTCGGGAACGGAAAGCTTTTATGGGACCATTAAACTAATCCCGCAATTAAATAAAAATTCAAATGTCAAATTTCAAATACCAAATCAAGTTCAAATCACAAAATTCAAAATGAATGCATTTGAAATTAATATTTTGTTATTGATTTGTTATTTGACATTGAGATTTTAACATTATAATTATACCAACGTTTTATATTTTTTTCCAAATATATCCTGCCAGTAAAAACATAATCATCGCAGCAATAATAAATGGTGTATCTTTGCCGAAACGAAAAAATAACTCGCCACCAAGAGCTGGCCCAACAATTCTTCCCATGCTTCCGGCAGATTGCAAAAATCCCAAAGTACCACCATACTCTTCTTTCGGGACATTTTCCGAGGCAATAGACTGAATCACTGGATTAGTAAATGCGTTTCCAAAAGAAAGAATAAATAAAGAGATATAAATTAAAAATTCCGGCCTTTGCAGAAGGGGAATGGACATTAGACCAATTGCAGTTAATACAAAAGCCGTCCGTAAAATTGTTTTTTCTGGAAATTTTTTTATTATAAAAGGTAAAATTCGTAGTTGAATTATTACTACAATAATTCCAATATACGTAAATAACCAACCATTTTCCGTTGGACCAAATTTATATGTCCTTTGAGTCCATAACGCAAATATTCCCTGCTGAATGGACACTGCAGTATTAAACAGGAAAAACGCCACAATCAATAAACCGATTGGTTGAATGGACAATACTCGTTTTAATTCTGTTAAATTGAGCTGCGCCCGAGGAGATTTTGCAACAACTTTAACATCAACTGATTCCTTAAGAAAAAAATATGTTGTAACCACGGTCAACATTGCAATTCCAGCGGCAAAATATGCCGGAGTTGAATAGCTAATTTTTGCCAACAACCCACCTAAGGCCGGACCAAAAATAAATCCCAATCCAAAAGCCGCTCCAATCATTCCCATTCCCTTGGCACGATTTTTTTTATCAGTGACATCAGCAATATAGGCTTGAGCAATGGAAATATTGCCTCCGGTGATTCCATCAACAATCCGAGAAATAAAAAGTAGTAGCAAACTTCCAGCCAATCCTAAAAGCAAATATCCAACTACACTTCCAAACTGCGAAATCATTAAGATTTTTTTTCGACCATATCGATCAGAAAGTCTCCCCAAAATTGGCGAAGCGATCAACTGAAAAAAAGAATAACTTGCCGTCAAAAGTCCGATTTGAAAAGGATTTGCCTGATATTTTTCCGCAATATAAGGAAGTAGAGGTAATATAATTCCAAACCCCAACAGGTCGATTAATACAATTAAAAATATGGTTAATAGGTTTTTATTTTTCATAATCATAATGCTTCAATTAATTAATTAATTGAAGCATGTAACAATAATCGGGAAGTCTATTATACCTTAAAATTACTCTCCCTAGTAACGACGAAGTTTTGGAGTTAACCAACCTATTAATCCCACTGACAACATTGTTGTAGCCCCTCCGATTGCTACAGATGGTGCCACGCCAATTAAATTCGCCAGCCATCCCGCCTCAACTTCACCCAGCTGCGGACCTCCCATCACAAAAATCATATTAACTGAAGATGTTCGTCCTCTCAAACGATCTGGAGTGATCACTTGACGCAATGTATTTCGTATTATGCTACTTATCATATCACCGGCTCCGGCAACAATCAAAAAAATACAGGCTAATATAAAAGACTGGATGATAGCAAAAAAAATCGTTGCCAATCCATAAATAAATACAGAAATTAATAGAACTTTTCCTTGTTGTCTTATTGTGCGCATTGAAGCCAATACAATTCCAGCAACCATAGATCCAAGAGATGGTGCTGCATATAGCAAACCTAATCCTTGGGCACCGACAGCAAAAATCTCTTTTGCAAAAAACGGCATCATGGTGATTGCAGAGGCGAAAAACGTCGCAATAAAATCCAGAAGCATGGTTGAAAAAATTATTGGGCTGCGATAAATAAATCCAAATCCTTATTTTACCGTTTTAATATTAAACGAAACTATTTCTTTAA
>Ga0210022_1000778_pt1 | contig 22499 bp, 26 predicted proteins | sample CryGeymeta201520_FD_183984 | JGI IMG/M metagenome (GOLD analysis project Ga0210022, IMG submission 183984) | Groundwater microbial communities from Crystal Geyser aquifers in Utah, USA - Crystal Geyser metaG 2015-20 (SPAdes) (version 2) | ecosystem: Environmental > Aquatic > Deep subsurface >... | reverse complement strand
CCTGCCAGCCACCCACACCCTGCCGGGCTGGGACGAAATCGAGCTCGCCTGGGACAGCGCCGCCGAGACCTTCCGCCTGCTGCTCACTCTTCTAGGAGAAATGCACAAAGCCGCCAGCCAGCTCTATTCCAACGGCATGGAAGCAGTGGAGGATGTGGTGGGCAGCCTCGGCAGCATCTTCCGGCGCATGAGCGAGGCCGAGGCGATGGTCAGCGCGATGATCTTCAAGCCGTCCGAGGAATACGTGTATTGGGTGGAAGTCAACCCGAACGGCAACCGGCTGGCACTCCAGGCTGCGCCGATCCGCGTCGGTCCGTTGGTCGAGGAACACCTCTGGCACCAAAAAACCAGCGTCATCCTGACTTCCGCCACCCTGACGGCCAACGGCGAATTCACCTACCTGCGCAACACCCTCAGCGCCGACGAGGCCGACGAGCTAGCGCTCGGTTCGCCCTTCGATTACGAGAGCGCAGCCCTGCTCTACATCGCCAATGACGTGGCCGAGCCGAACACGCCCGAGCACCAGTCACACGTGGATCGCGCCCTAATCAGCCTTTGCACCGCCAGCGGCGGCCGGGCGCTGGTGCTGTTCACCTCGTACGCCCAGCTCAAGCGCACCGCTCGCAACATCCGCGCGCCGCTGGCAAAGCACGACATCATCGTCTACGAACAGGGCGAAGGCGCCTCTCCCAACGCTTTGCTGGAAACCTTCCGCAGCTCCGAGCGCGCCGTGCTGCTTGGCACGCGTTCGTTTTGGGAGGGCGTGGACGTGCCCGGCGAGGCGCTTTCCGTGCTGGTGATCGTCAAGCTCCCCTTCGCGGTGCCGACCGACCCGCTGGTAGCGGCCCGTTCCGAGACCTACGAAGATCCGTTTTACGAATACCAATTGCCCGAAGCCATTCTGCGTTTCCGCCAGGGATTCGGACGCCTGATTCGCACCCAATCGGATCGCGGCGTGGTCGTCATCCTCGACCGGCGCGTGTTGACCAAAAAGTATGGGCGCGCTTTCCTCGACTCGCTGCCGCAATGCACGGTGCGCGCCGGCCCGCTCAGCGAGCTGCCCGACGCCGCAGCCAGGTGGTTGAATCTCTAGCAATACGCCTATCCTTTTTCCTTGAGCTGATCGAAGAACAAGAAATTATGCTTGTACTTGGTGAGAAGATCATCGAGAGCCTCACGCAGCAATACAGCATCGCTGACACCCTGCTCCTTGGATAGTTCAGATAAACGCTCCAATTGGGTTTGGGTATAGTGAGCGGTCTTGGGAAACATGCGTTCCTCGAACGCCAGGATGATTTTGTTGCGGCCGGTGCCTTTGGCGCGGTAGAGCGCGCCGTCCGCTTTGCGAAGCAATTCGTTCTTATCGCCTGCGTCAATGGGGAAAGCAGCCACGCCACCAGAAATGGTCAATTTTGTCGAGAACTGTTTATCCCCATCTGAAAATTGAGTGAGTTGTTCCGTTGCCGCTCGGATTTCTTCCAGAATCAGAAAGGCCTTTTCGCGTTCCATATCGGGGAAAATAATGGCAAACTCATCTCCGCCGTAACGGACAGACGAACCACGCTCACCCACTATTCTGATCGTCACCGCTGCGATGCCTTTCAAGACAGCATCACCGCCAACGTGTCCAAACGCTTCATTGATTTTCGAGAAATTGTCAATGTCGAAAAAGGCCAAATATGTGATAAATTGTCAAGAATCGTGATGATTGTCACTATAAGTTCGCAACCCGGCGTGATATTCTTCTTGTAGATATTCACCTATTCATATAAGTCAAATACCCTATGTCAATATTAGCCCAAGAAGTCACCCAACTCCACGCCGACATCTGCTCCGCACTGGCAGATCCCCGGCGGATTTTGCTTTTATACGCCCTCGCAGAACAACCCCGAAACGTGAACGATCTGGCAAACGAGATCGGCATCAGCCAACCAGCCACCTCGAGGCACCTCAAGCTGTTGCGCGAGCGCGGACTGGTCACAGCCACGCGCGACGGCGCCAACGTCGAGTACAGCATCAACGATCACCGCCTGATCGAAGCCCTTGACCTGTTACGCGCCGTGCTGCGCGAAAGGTTGGCCCACAGCGCCAGCCTGGTTGACGTAACTGACGTTACATAGAAACGAACGTAGAGGCGGCTCCTCGCGAAGCACCCTGTGGGCACGCCGTCGGGCATGGGAGCCCGAACCACTAACTAAAAAGCATTGCCCCTAATCCTCAAAAGAACGAAAAACTCGTGGAGGCTTGCATGCACAATAAAAAATTCATGATCTTTCTATTCACCCTTGGCCTGATCCTGGTTCTCGGCAGCGCCTTGTGGCTGGCAACTGCACAACCCGTCAGCGCAGCGTGTGGCTCGCAAACCTCTTCTTGCAAGAACTGTCATGAAATACAGGCGCAGGACTCCGTCAACAACGATGGCACAGCCTGGCACACGCAACACGCCTTTGGGGATTTCTGCTATTTGTGCCACGCCGGAAACAACCAGGCGACTGACAAAGCCGCTGCACACACCGGCATGGTGGCCCCCCTCTCGGATATCAACGCCAACTGCCTGGGATGCCATCCTAATGACGCCATGCAACTGGCCCAGGTCTACGCGACCACGCTGGGCGTCGAGGTCGGCGCCGGTGGAGGCGGCAGCGCAGCCACTCCTGCTTCCAATCAGCCTGCGCAGACCGCAGCGCCAGCCGCAACCGAGGCCGCACCTGCGGGCATGGTGGTCGAATCGCCAGATGTGATTGACTACGTCCAGCAGTACAACGAAACCGTGCTGGGTGAGAAGCCGGTCAATTGGGGCAACGTCATCGCGGGCGTGTTGATCGCACTCATGGCGCTCGCAGGCGGGGCGTTCATTTTCATGAACGAGAAAAAACGACGGGCAGCCGCGCAACCGGTCGTTGCCAAGCCGGAAGAGGCAGCGCCCATTCATCTCGAAGATTACCCGCAGGAGGTGGTCGCTCTCTTGCCGCAGATCGCCGCGCTGAACCCGAGGGGTCGAAAAGCCTTACAGATCTTGCTCAAAGACCCGGATGCTGCCTCTGAAATCCTACATGGCCTATCGCGCTTGGATCCTGATCTGATCAGGCGCGTAAAAACTTTGGATCGTGAAGCACAGGCATTGCTTCAAGCTCTGGCTGGAGATTAATTCACCCAAAAAGGAGGAACACCTATGAAATGGCTTATCAACCAAATCCGCAAGGAGGAATGGTCGCCTTATGCGGCCGGCATCCTGCTCGGCATCGTCGGCATATTGACGGTGGTGCTGAGCCAGAACCTGTTGGGCGCCTCGGGCGGATTCGAGAACCTGGCCGCCTACATCGGAAAGGCGATTGACCCGAAAAACATGTACTTCAATTATGTCATGCCAGCGGCCATCACCTTCCCCGTCGTCCTGTTGGTCGGCATTTTCTTCGGCGGCATGTTGGGCGCGCTGTCCAGCGGCACGTTCAAATTCCGCACGATGGACGACGAGCAGTGGAAACAGGCCATCGGCAAGCAGACCTGGAAGCGCTGGCTGCTGCTCTTCGTCGGCGCCATCATCCTGGAATATGCGGCTGGCATCGCCGGCGGCTGCACCAGCGGTCTGGCCATCTCCGGCGGGATGCTGCTCGTCCCGGCGGCCTTCCTGTTCATCGTCGGGATGTTCGCCTCTGGCATCGTCACCGCCCTGATCGTTTACGGAAAGAAATACTAACCGAGGAGGCTGATATGAACTATGTAATCGCTATCGTGCTCGGCGTGTTCTTCGGTTTCTCGTTGAACAAGGCCGGCCTGACCAAATATAACAAGATCGTCAATGTCTTCCGCTTGAACGACATGGCCGTGCTGAAATTCATGATGACGGCGCTGGTCGTCGCCATGATCGGCCTGTATGGACTGAGAGGGCTGGGGTTGGTCGCCTTCCCGGCCGTACCCACCACCTACGTGGTCGGCAATATCGTTGGCGGGTTGATTTTCGGGGTCGGCATGGCCCTGGCGGGTTACTGACCAGGCACCTGCGTCGCTGGTAGCGGCGAAGGTAAGCTGGACTATTTGATCCCCGGCCTGCTCGGTTTCTTGACCGGCGCAGTGCTCTACGGCCTGACCTATCAACAAGTGTTCCCCAAAATCTCCGCAATTGCCAACTACGGCAATGTTGTCCTGCCAGACTTGTGGCACATCAATCCCTACCTGGCAGTACTCGTCTTCACGATCATGGCCCTCGTGCTGTTCTACCTGATAGACCGCGCCGGCCTGCAGCGGAAGAAGAAATAAACCATAAGGAGCCAGCCAACGACCAGTCAGGTTGGCTGGCCCCTGGGAGTAAATTATGCCGAATACATTATCACGACGCGACTTTCTCAAAGTCGGCGGCGCGGCGCTCGGCGCATTGACCGTCAGCCGATTCGTACCGCCCCGCGTCGTCGCAGCGGCGCGGACCGCGGGCCTGCTCGACCAAAACGGCGACGGCTACATCCCGACCATGTGCGAGATGTGCGTCTGGCGCTGCGGCGTGCTGGCCAAAGTCGAGGAGGGGCGCGTCGTCAAACTGGAAGGCAATCCCGACCACCCGAACTCGAAAGGCAAACTGTGCGCCCGCGGCCAGTCCGGCCTGATGAACACCTACGACCCCGACCGGGTGCTGACCCCACTCATCCGCGTCGGACAGCGCGGCGAGGGCAAGTTCCGCAAGGCTTCCTGGGACGAGGCGCTGGATGTCGTCGCCGCGAACATGCTCAAGATCAAAGAGCAGTACGGCGCGCAGGCGATGATCTTTTCGTCCACGCACAACCTGTCCCAGGTGCAGTTCGAGAACCTGCTCTATGCCTTCGGTTCGCCCAACTACGGCACGCAGCGCAGCCTGTGCTTTAACGCCATGGTGACCGCTTTTTCGCTGACGTACGGGATCGAGGAACCCAGCCGGGATTACACCAGCGTCAAATACATTCTTCTTACCGGGCGCAACCTGCTGGAGGCAATTTCGACCTCGGAGACATCCGATTTGATGGATGCGGTCGCGCGCGGAGCCAAACTGGTCGTTCTCGATCCGCGCTTCACGAAGACCGCCTCCAAAGCGACTGAGTGGCTTCCCATACGTCCCGGCACCGACCTGGCTTTCATCCTGGCGATGATCAATGTAATCGTCACCGAGAAATTAGGGGATTGTGAATTCACCGCAAGATACGCGGTCGGCTGCGACAAACTCCCTGCTCACATTGCCTTTTACACCCCTGAATGGGCGGCAAAAAAAACCGGCATCGAGGCAGATACGATCCGCCGCATCGCGCGCGAGTTTGCGGCTGCCATGTCCGATGCGCTCGCCCATCCTGGCTGGCGCACCTCCAATTTTATCAATTCCTTCCAGACCGAGCGGGCAATTGCCACGCTGAACGCCATCGTCGGCAATGTTCTCACACCCGGCGGCTGCCTGAACGCAGAAAACCCCGAAGCGTCGGGCATCACCCTGGGAAAACCGTCCCAACCTCCTTATCCACGCCTCTCATCCCTGCGCCTGGATGGCGTACCCTGGAAATATCCGTTGGTGCCGCTCAAGTTGGGCGTCTTTCAGGAGCTGCGCGACGCCGTCCTGACCGGCCAACCCTATCAGGCGCATGGCTGGTTCATTGCTCGACAGAACCCGGTGCTTTCCCTGCCCGACCGCCAGAAAACGCTGGAGGCTTTCGGCAAAATGGATTTCATCGTCACGGTTGACATTATCATGAACGATAGCGCCTGGTTCTCGGACGTGGTGCTGCCCGAAGCTTCCTATCTGGAGCGCTACGATCCGCTCCTGCCGGTCAGCGGCAAAGTTTTCATCCGCCAGCCGGTCATCGAACCGCAAGGCGAAGCCCAGTCCGCGCTGTGGATCTACAAGCAACTCGGCGAACGGCTTGGCCTGGGCGATTTCTTCCAATATCAAGATGAGGAAGATTACATTCGACAGCAGCTTGCCCCGTTGGGGAACTATTCGTTGGAAGAGCTCCGCCTGCACGGTTATGTTGAGCCTCCCGCCAAGGAAAAATCACAAGAGATCACTTTCAACACGCCCAGCGGAAAGGTAGAAGTTTATTCTGAAACACTTGCCAATGCCGGCTATCCCGCCCTGCCCACCTGGGAAGAACCCCCTTCCCCCAATGCAGATCAGTTTTATCTGCTCACAGGCAAAGTCGGCCAACATACCCAAATGGGCACGCAGAACAACCAACTGCTTCACAAGTATGAAGACTATCCCCGACTGTGGATGAATCCCGAGGCTGCTGATAAATTGGGCCTGAAGGATTGGGAACTGGTCGAAGTGACCAGCGAGGTCGGTTCTGTGAAAGTACCTGTGCAGGTAACGCCAGCCATCCGCGCGGATTGCGTCTACTTGACCCCTGGCTATGGGCATCTCTCCAAGGGCCTGCGCACTGCTTACGGGGACGGTGTGAGCGACTCGGTGCTCCACGTTACCTACGTGGATCCCGTCAGCGGCGGCCAGGCGCTCAGCCAGACGTTCGTCACGGTCAAGAAGGCGTAGGAGGTGAGACATGGCTGACAAAAAACGCTACGGATTTGTAATAGACATTTCGCGCTGTATTGACTGCCGGGCTTGCCAGGTGGCTTGCAGCCTGGAAAATAGCGTCCCGCTGAACCACACCCGCATCTGGATCCACGACCAGGGTGTGCAGGGTACGTTCCCCAAACTATCCCGTACCTTTGTCCCATATAACTGTATGCACTGCGAGCATCCGCCGTGCATCGAGGTGTGCGTCAGCGGCGCGACCTACAAAGACCCCAATAACGGACTTGTCCTGGTTGACCAGGAGGCCTGCATCGGCTGCGGTTTCTGTGTAGAGGCCTGTCCCTACGACGCCCGCTACCTGGACGAGAAACTGGGCGTGGTGGACAAATGCAACGGCTGCATCCAGCGCGTCGAGATCGGCCAGAAGCCGGCCTGCGTCGCGACCTGTCTCGGCGGCTCACGCCTGTTCGGCGATTTGAACGATCCGGCCTCGGACGTGTCCATCGCCCTGAAAAACGCGAAATCCCTATTCCGCCTGGATATCGAAGGCAAGGACATTGACACCGACCCGAATATCTACTTCATCAACGCCCCGCAGAGCCTGACCAGCCTGGTCACCAGCGATGCATTCAAGCAGCAAGGCCAGGCAGTGCCGCGTGAACCGAAATACACCATTTCCGAAGAGGGCTGGAAGAAGGTGCTCGTCCCGGCCATCGCGGCTGGCATTGGCGCTTCGTTCCTGGTGCAAGCGACCTACTTCACCAAGCAACTGATCGAGGGCGAGAAGGAGTTTGACGAATGAGTAAGCCACGAATGGGCAGCTACAAGAACATTTCCATTGTCGAGCGCCGCCGCCTGCGCGAGAAAAAATACAAGAAACACAACCTGGCCAACATCCTGACCCACTGGTTCAATGTCGGGATGTGGGCGCTGCTCCTGCCGACCGGCATCGCCATCATCTCCTCGCCGCGCCTGGGCCTCAGCCCGGTCTGGATGCAGGAACTCTTCCGCAACATGTTCGGCGGCGCCGCCAACCTGATCAAATTCCACTATACCATCGGCTTTCTGTGGATTTTCGTCCTGCTCTTCAACGTGCTGCTCGGCTTCCGCAAGTACTTCGTCCCCTTTGCGATCAGCCGCATGTTGCTGGATAAGGATGACATCCAGTGGCTGAAGACCAAGCCGTTGCAAATGCTCGGCCTGATGAAAGACAAGACCCTGCCCCCACAGGACGCCTACAACGCCGGCCAGAAGCTCTACATGTACGTGGTCATCCTGGGCACGCTCGGCATCATGGTCAGCGGGCCGGTCATGGCCCTCAAAACGCTGTTCCCGCCCATCGTCAAACAAATCGCCCAGCCGCTGCATTGGGTCTCGGTCTTCGCCATCGTGGCCGGGGTGATCATCCACGTCTACATGGGCGCCATCTTCCCCGAAGAGAAAGAAGCCTTCTTCTCGATGTTCGGCGGCAAGGTCTCAGCCTGGTATGCACGCGCGCACCATGAGAAGTGGTACTGGGAAAAAGTGCAGGAAGAGATGGATTGGGAAGAAGAAGTGGCGCGTGAGATAGAAAGCGCAGCGGGCGCGGATCCTCAGCCTGCTCCCGCTAAATCGGGCGATTAACCCCCTGTTATTCGCGAACAAACCTTCCCACAGTAAATGGCTGTGGGAAGGTTTTTATGAGGTAATCATCCGTTCAAATACATTGCAGAGGCAAGAAAAGCATCTTCCGGTTTTCCGGTAAATTCGCCGTTGGGGTAAGTGGACAACTCGTATTTGTCATGGCTGTATGTATAAAAAGCAAAGCCCCATTCATCATCCCCGAAATAACGCAACCGGCACAGGTGGGTTGGGGTTTTGCGTAACCGTTCGAGAAATTCCTCGCGTGTTTCGGGCCAGTCGGCAGGGGGCCAGCCCTCGCTTTCAACCGGCTCAATGTAGGCATCAATGTAGCAAAATTGGCCGCGAAATCGGATGTCGAGGCGGGTATACTGCCCCTTGAAGTTCTCTTCGGCTACTTTGTTGATGCGTTTGATGACATCGGCTTGAACAGCGGCGGGAATTTTCTTGCCGCCTGAATCGGGATCGAAAACCCAGGTGTAATTTCGAGGGGACATTTCGCTACTCCATCAATATAATTCGTAGAAATCGTCCGTACCAAGTGTGGGAATCAACGTACGGGCCAGTTGGTCAATTTTACCAGAGTGACCAGCGTAGATCCAATCGTCAATGCTGCCCCGGTAACACCAGCGTTCGGCGTGGTATTCGCGCCGTTCGGGATCATCCAGGATGAATTGCATAACGGCAGTGAATTGGGTGTAGCTCTCCATTTCAACTCGAAGGCGATCTTCGAATGTTTCTTGAGCCATTCCCATCATTACAGATAACGCTTTCAAGCCTTCAATGTCTGGGCCAACCCCCTCGTAAATGACAATCCGATCATGCTTGACGGCAAGTCGGTAGTTCCGCCCCTTGGGGTGACGCTGCAAGGCCGCCTCCACGCTGGCGGCTTCCTCGGCTGGGATCAGGCGCGGCCGGGCTTTGACCAACGAGACGATCCCATTGACGCTCTCCTCGATCTCGTATCCCGGCGGGATCTCCGCAACCGGTTCACCCTTTTGCTCGCGGGCGAAGTAATAACGCGCTTTTCCAGTTTTGGTTGTGCCTTTGCACAGGAAGTAGGTAAAACCCTTGCGGTTGGTGTAGGTGATTGGCATGGTTTTCTTCTATCAGCCTTTCAACGCTTCATCGTGGTTTTGGTAGCCCTGGCTACCATTATTTCCATTCCGCAGCACAGATAAGTTTAGCGGCGGTAATTCGCTGAGTGAACTCAACCCGAAATGCTGGAGGAAATCGGGCGTGGTGTCATACAGGATTGGCCGCCCAGGCCCTTCAGCGCGCCCGAATTCCTGGATCAGTCCCTTGCCAAGCAGGCTCTTCATCACGCCGTCGCTGTTGACGCCGCGTACCGCGTCCACTTGCGGACGGGTGACCGGCTGCTGGTAAGCGATGATCGCCAGGGTCTCCAAGGCGGCGCGGCTCAAGTGGCTGGTCATCTCCAGGCCGAGGAAACGCTCGATCAACTCGGCCGCTTCGGGGGCGGTGGTCAGTTGGACGCGTCCGGCGTGGCGCTGCAGACGCAGGCCACGCGTCCGCAGCGCCGCGTCCAGTTCATCCAAACCCGCCTCTACCTCCGCAGCCGAGACTTCCAGCGCAGATGCCAGTTGGGATGGCATTGCAGGTTCCGCGCTCACAAAGAGCATTGCCTCCAATGCAGCAGTTAGATCCATCTGCGGGGTGTTTTCAGATTCGCTCATGCTATAATAGCTCCCGTTCGGAGAGAGTATCTATGATTGCTCAGAAAAAACTCGTTTTCGCTTCGCTGGCGCTGACGCTGGCGACCCTGGCCTGCATGATCAACATCGGCGGGCCGGCTTACCCGACGCCGGCCATCCCGGTCTCGACCGAGGCAATCGAAAGCCTGAATCAGGCCATCCAGAAGGCCGTGGCTGCCGGTGTGGACTCGGGCGTGATGACGCTGGCCATTACCGAAACCCAACTGACTTCGTACCTGGCTTTCAAGCTCCAGACCCAAAGCAGCCCGTTCATCACCAATCCGCAAGCGTACCTGCGGGACGGGCAGATCCAAATCTACGGGACAGCCACACAAGGCTATTTCCAGGCTACGGTCAACTTCATTTTGATTGCCGGAGTTGATGAACAAGGACAGTTGACAATCGCGCTGACCTCCGCCGACTTTGGCCCATTACCCGTCCCGGATGGCTTGAAAGAGGCCGCCACGGCCATTATCCAGGAAGCTTACACCGGTTCTTTAGGCCCGGTCGCCACCGGCTTCAGGTTGGACAGCATCCAGATCGCAGATGGCGCCATGGTCATCGTTGGACGGATGAAATAGCGATTGGATTATACCAGTATCCGCATGGCAAGGATCTTTACAGCACGTGTAGGACAAATTGATAATTTGTCCAACGGGAATTGCCGTGTAGGACAAATTGGCAATTTGTCCTACCTGCCATTCCTAATCTTGATGTGCCTGCTGATCCTAACCGGCTGCCGCCCGCCGCAGGTCTCGCAAGCGGACATTACGGTCAACATCGAGGCAGATGGCGCGACGCAGCCGGTCAGCATCCCGGCGGGCAGCACCGTGCAGCAAGCCATCGCGGCTGCCGGAATCACGTTGAACGAACTCGACCGCCTCGACCCGCCAGGATATACCGTCCTTTCAGAGGGCGATTCGGTACGCGTACGGCGCATCCGCGAGGTATTCGATACCCAGCAAGTCGTCATCCCCTTCGAGCATCAAGAACTGCGCAACGAGTCCCTGCCAGAAGGAGAGGCGCGCCTGATCCAGGCCGGCCAGAACGGGCTGAAGGAATTGACCTACCGGCACGTTTACGAAGATAACCTTGAGACGAGCAGCTCGGTCATCAAAGAGATCATTCTACAGCCTGCCGCTCCGGAGATCGTCATGCTCGGCGTGCAGACGCCTTTCGCGCCCCTGCCCATTCCCGGCAAGCTGGCTTATCTCTCCGCAGGCAATGCCTGGCTGATGGAAGATTCGACCGCCAACCGCAAGCCCCTGGTCACCAGCGGCGACCTGGACGGGCGCATCTTCGCCCTCTCACCGGATGGCAACTGGCTGCTCTTCACGCGCAAATCCTCGCCAACGAATACTTCGCTCAAACCCCTGCAAGAAGAGATCAACACCCTGTGGGTTGTCAGCACAGCCAGCCAGACGCCGACGCCGATCAACTTGAAAGTCTCCAATGTGGTACACTTCGCTGGCTGGGTTCCCGGCCAGGCCAATACGGTCAGCTACTCGACCGTCGAGCCGCGCGCCACGGCCCCGGGCTGGCAGGCCAATAACGACCTTTATATCATCACCTTCAGCCCAAGCGGTGTGGTGATCAAGCCCAAGAGGATCGTCGAGGCGAATGCAGGCGGGATCTACGGCTGGTGGGGGACGACTTTCGCCTGGTCGCCGGACGGCGCGCCCTCGAACTACGGGGGCACGCAACTGGCTTACGCCCGGCCGGACGGCGTCGGCTTCGTGGACCTGGAAACCGGTACGCTGAACCCCTGGCTGGACGTCACCCCGCTCGACACGCACAGCTACTGGGCCTGGATCCCCAGCCTGGCCTGGGGCGCGGACGGGGAGACGCTGTTCGTCGTCACGCACGCCCCGCCGACCGGTCTGGTCAGCCCCGAAGAGTCGCCTTTCTTCGACCTGATCGGGCTTTCGCTGGTCAACAACGCCAACGCCCGCCTGGTTCAACAGACCGGCATGTTCGCCTATCCAGCCGTCTCACCGCTGCGGGTGAACGGGCCAGAGAAGGCTTACCGGGTCGCATTCTTGGAAGCCGTTTTCCCCGCTCAGAGCGAGACCAGCCGTTATCGCCTGGTGGTAATGGATCGCGACGGCTCGAACCGGCAGAGACTCTTCCCAGCGCAGGGGTTGACTGGCCTCGATCCCCAGACGCCGGTCTGGGCGCCGGAAGCGACCCCAGGCGAGGGCGATTTCCTGGCCATCCTTTACCAGGGCAACCTGTGGCTGGTTGATATTGGCAGTGGCCAGACACAGCAAATTACCGGAGATGGGCTGACAAGCAGGATTGATTGGAAATAACTATCATGTCATTGCGGGCCGCCGTCCTGCCTGCCATGGCAGGTCAGGCCAGGGAGCGAAGTGCAGCGAAGTCGAAGGGGGCGGCGAAGCAATCCCCTCGCACGCCGGGAGATTGCTTCGCTCGCTGGAGAGCGCTCGCTCGCAATGACACAAAATAGAGAGGAACCATGCGTATTCTCATCACCGGCGCGGCCGGATTCCTGGGTTCACATCTGTGCGACCGCCTGCTGGCCGAAGGCCACGAGGTGGTCGGGATGGACAATTTCATTACCGGCAGCTCCGATAACATTGCCCACCTGTCTGGCAACGAAAAATTCACCTTCTATCGGAATGACGTTTCGAATTACATCCTCGTTCCGGGCAGGATTGACGCGGTGCTGCACTTCGCCTCGCCAGCCAGCCCCAACCCAGCCTCGCCGTTCGGCTATCCCAACCTGCCCATCCAGACCATGAAAGCCGGCGCTTTAGGCACACACAACTGCCTGGGGCTATGCCGCGCCCAGGGGGCGCGTTTCCTGCTGGCTTCCACCAGCGAAATCTACGGCGACCCGCTGGAACACCCGCAAAAAGAGACTTATTGGGGGCACACCGACCCGGTCGGCCCGCGCTCGATGTACGACGAAGCCAAGCGCTTCGCCGAAGCCCTGACCATGGCTTATCATAACTACCACAACGTGGACACGCGCATCGCCCGCATCTTCAACACCTATGGCCCGCGCATGAGACTGGACGATGGCCGCGTGGTGCCTAATTTCCTCCAGCAAGCCCTCCAGGGAAAGTCCCTCACCGTCTACGGCGACGGCTCGCATACCCGCAGCCTATGCTACGTGGACGATCTGATTGATGGCATCTACCGGCTGCTGATGTCGGATGAACACATGCCGGTCAATATCGGGAATCCGGTCGAGATGACCGTGCTAGAATTTGCAGAGAGCATCAACCGCATTGTCGGCAACCAAGCTGGCATCGTCTTCGAGCAAAAAGACCGCCTGGGGAATGACCCTCAACGCCGCCAGCCCGATATCACCCGCGCCCGCGAAATCCTGGGCTGGGAACCGAAGATCAGCCTCGAAGAAGGCATCCGCCGGACAATCCTTTATTTCAAACAAAAACTGGGACTGGCATGATTATCCTGACGGATCGTCAAGAACGGACGCGCTTCCTGCGTTTCATGTCGGTCGGCGTTGTCGGCGCGGTGGTGGACTTCGGGGTGATGAATCTGCTCACCCGGCTGTTCGACACGCCGCTGGTCATCGCCGGGACGATCTCCTTCATCTGCGCTGTCATCAGCAACTTTATTTGGAACCGCTACTGGACGTATCCGGACTCCCGATCCCGTCCGATCGTGCGCCAGTTGGCAATGTTTTTCGGCGTCAATGTGGCCGGGGTCGCCATCCGTATTCCCATCCTGTGGTTTCTCGAGCCGCCCATGCTCAAGTTCTTTCAAAACATGTCATTCCGGCAGTCATTGACGCCCGATTTCCTGGCAAAGAATTTCACGCTGGCTTTCGCCGTTGGCGTGGTCATGCTGTGGAACTTCTTCGTCAACCGCTATTGGACGTATAATGATGTAGACTCCTAGCTATGGAAAAAAGACAGCCCATCATCCCCATCTACACCTCACGTGGCGACGCCGAGATATTTCTAGCTTACCCACACCTCTTCAATCTGCAGGGCGAATGGATCGGCTTTGTAACCCCCGAGCGCGAGGTCTATTCCGTGCTTGGCTTTTACGTTGGCTACCTCAATAACGACCCGCGCCTCTTGCGCAAGCGTGTGCTCGAAGTCTCCAAACCGAAGCTCACGCCGCCGACCCGCCCCCAAAAAGTTTACCCACCCGCCACATTCCCATTGGCGCCGCTGATGAGCGAACTTTATCAAGACACGCTGGATGTCCTCCTCGAAGAGCCTGAACGCCTGCACACGGTGGATGCAGGTGAAATGCGAGAGGACATTGATTAGTGAAACACATTTACGTTTTACGCAGTACGCATTACGCAGAACGTAAAACGTAATTCGTAAAACGTAAGAAGCGACTGCCCATGCCCGACACCTTGCCTCCTAAGCCCATGCGCGCCTCGCGCATCACCATCGCCCAGTTGATGCAATTGGAACAAGCCAATCCGATGGGAAACGTGCACGGCGGCTGGATCATGAAACTGGTGGACGAAGCCGGCGCGCTGGCAGGTATGCGCCACGCCCAACAGCGCGTGGTCACCGTGGCGATTGACCAGATGGTTTTCCGCCAGCCCATCCGCATCGGCGACCTGGTCATCTTGAACGCCGAGGTGACATATACCGGGCGCACCTCGATGGAAGTCGAGGTGCAGGTCGTGGCGGAAAACCCAATCACTGGCGAGCGGACGCACACCAACACAGCCTATCTGGTTTACGTGGCGCTGGGTGAGGATGGTAAGCCGGCGCCTGTGCCGCCGCTTATCGCCGAGAACCCGGCCGAGAAAGCCCGTATGCAAGCTGCCAAAGAGCGGCAGCAGAGGCGCCTGGCGCAAAAATAAACCGATTGCTTCCTGCGCTGTCCCCGGCGCAGAGTTTACGAGGAAATCGCCGCCGAAGCTTGCCCTGAGCGTTCGCCTGAACCCTTCGGCAATGCTCAGGGCAGACGTTCACGCCGAAGGCCTGTCGAAGGGACGGCGGCGTGAGCAAGGTACAGGTCAGCATGAGCCTTAGTGAATTGCCCCCGCTCACTCCCCCCGAAGAGACCGAGCCCAAAGAGCGCGTGGCGCACCCGTTCCGCAGCCTGCGTGAGCTGGTGGACTTTGTCTCCGGCAAAGCCATCCCGCCGGTCAGCGCTGAAGAAGCCGGGCTGGCCGAGGCAATGCCCTTCCCCTTCCTGGCCATCGTCGGCCAGCGGGAGATGAAGCTGGCGCTCCTGTTGGGGTTGGTCAACCCGGCCATTGGCGGAATCCTGCTGGTCGGCCCGCGCGGCACGGCCAAGACGACCGCCGTCCGCTCGCTGCTGGATCTGCTGCCCAAGGTCGAGCGCAGCCTGTGTCACTACGGCTGCCTGCCCGAAGACATCGAAACGGGCGGCCTGGAGGCGGTCTGCCCGGATTGCGCCAGGAAGTTCGCCGAGGGCCAACCGTTGACCGCGCCCGACCGCGTCCGCTTGATCGAGCTGCCGCTCAACGCCCGGCTGGAAGACGTGATCGGCGGGATTGACCCCCTAAGTGCAGGGGCTGGTGAACAGGCCGCCATCCATGAACGGTTACGCATCCGGCGCGGCATCCTGGCCCAGGCTGACCACAACCTGCTCTACATTGACGAGGTCAACCTGCTCGGCGACGACATCGTGGACGTCATCCTGGATGCTGCTGCCCAGGGCAGCTACACCGTCCGGCGCGGACCCCTCTCCGCCACCTACCGCGCCCGCTTCGTGCTGATCGGCTCGATGAACCCGGAAGAGGGCAAGTTGCGTCCGCAGATCCTGGATCGCTTCGGGCTGCGCATCATCGTAAAAGGGTTGGAGAAACCCGGCGAGCGGCTGGAAGCCTATCGCCGCGTCCGCTCGTACCTGACCAGCCCGCGCCAGATGGCTGCCGGTTACGCCGAAGAGATGTCCGCCGCGGCAAACGAAATCCAGGCCGCCCGCCAGCGCCTTCAAAAAGTGGCGCTGCCGGACAAGGTGGCAAAGCCTGCCATTAAACTGGTGCAGAAAATGGGCATTGACAGCCTGCGCGCCGAGATCACCTGGTTCGAAGCCGCCCGCGCCTACGCGGCCGCGGATGGGCGCGAGGCGGTGACATCGGAGGATTTGCAGGCCGTCGCGCCGATGGCGCTGCGGCTGAGGCGGTCGCAATTTATGACGGAATATTTCAGCAGCCAGGAGGGGGAGGAAGAGGAGATGGAGAAGTTGCTGGAAGGGTTGGGAAAGAAAGGGAGAACGAGGAAGAAGTAAAATGCTCACCCATCGCGAACGCCTGCAAGCCTGTCTCGCCGACGACCCGGCCTTAGATCGCCCGCCGGTCGCCCTGTGGCGGCATTTCCCGGTAGACGATCAGTCGCCCAATTCGCTGGCCGCCTCCACGCTGCACTTCCAGCGCACGTATGATTTCGACCTGGTCAAGGTTACGCCGGCCTCATCCTTTTGCTTGAAGGATTGGGGCGCACAGGATGACTGGGAAGGCAACCCCGAAGGGACGCGGCGTTACACGAAGTACGTGATCGAAAAGCCGCAGGATTGGGAACGCCTGCCTGCGCTTGACCCCTCCGCGCCGCATCTTTCCGGACAACTGGCCTGTTTGCGCCTCCTGCGCGGCGAACTCGGCCCGGACGTTCCCCTGCTCCAGACCATTTTCAGTCCGCTGGCGCAGGCCAAGAACCTGGCCGGTGGGGACAGGCTGATCGTCCATCTCCGCCAGCATCCCGAAGCCGTTCTTAAAGGCTTGCAGACCATCGCCGAGACTACGCGCCGCTTCGTCGCGACCGCCATCGAAACCGGCATAGATGGGGTCTTCTACGCCGTCCAGCACGCCCAAGCCGGCTTGCTCACGGACGATGAATACAAAACCTTCGGCCTGCCATTCGACAAGCAATGCCTCGACCCGGCGAAGCCCCTCTGGTGCAACCTGCTCCACCTGCACGGCCTCAACATCTACTTCGAACTCATTACGCAGTACTCATTACTCGGTACTCCATTCCCCATCCTCAACTGGCACGACCGCGAGACGCCGCCATCCCTGCGCGAAGCCCAGACTTCCGAAGTCTTGAAAACTTCGGAAGTCTCCCCCACCCTGTGCGGCGGGATCAGCCAAAAGACCATCGTTTTGGGCAGCAGTCGCGAGGTCCAGGCAGAAGCGGAAGATGCCATCCAACAAACCAAAGGCCGCCGGTTCATTCTTGGCACGGGTTGCGTAGTGCCGGTCATCGCGCCGCATGGAAATCTGCTTTCGGCAAAGAAAAGCGTAGAAGACTGGTAATCTTCTGTTTTGTTTGCTATACTTACGATATATGACAATGGAGGAACAATGGTAAAGACAATTGAAGCATTGTTTGACGGAATTGTTTTTCGCCCTGTCGAGCCAATCACACTCAAGCCAAACACGCGCGTGCGAATCACCTTCGAAACCCCGCGTCTCGCAAGGGAAAAGGGATCTTTCTTGCAAGTTGCATCCTCGCTGAAATTAGAGGGGCCTCCAGATTGGTCCACTAACCTTGAAGATTATCTGTATGAAAAGGGCGGGCGTGAAGGCTGAAATCTTTCTCGATGCCGCGTACGCAATTGCGTTAGCCTCACCCAATGACTACTTTCACGAGCAGGGTGTTCACTTGGCGCGCCAGTTACAACAGTCCAAGACATGCCTGGTGACTACTCGGGCTGTAATCCTGGAAATCGGAAACGCCCTGTCCAAGAAGCGCCATCGTCAAGATGCTGTGACGCTGCTCACCGCCCTCGAAACTGACCCTAACGTAAAAATAATCCCGCTCTCAGAACAACTCTACGATAAGGCATTTCTCCTGTTTCAAGATAGGCCAGATAAAGAATGGGGGCTAACAGACTGCGTTTCTTTTGTCATCATGACCGAGAGAAAGATCGGCGTGGCATTGACGACAGATGTTCACTTCGAGCAAGCGGGGTTTCAAGTGCTGTTGCGTAAAGAATCCAAGTAATGGGTAGTTTACGCGTCATCTCCGGCACGGCCAAAGGCCGCAAATTGCGCGACGTACCCGGCGACACCACCCGCCCGGTGACCGATATGGTGAAGCAGGCGCTATTCGACATTCTGGCCGGTGACGTGGTGGATGCCGTCTGGTGGGATCTGTTCGGCGGCACAGGCGCGATAGGGATCGAAGCCCTGAGCCGCGGCGCGGACTTCGTCCGCTTCAGCGAGTTGAACCGGGCCGCCATCCAAACCCTCCAATGGAATTTGCAGCACACCGGTTTCGAGAATCAGGCCGAAGTCCGGCGCGGCGACGCCTTTGCCATGCTGGCCTCCCCGCCCGACCGGAAGTTCGATTACGTTTACGTCGCCCCGCCGCAATACAAGGAAATGTGGTCGAAGGCGCTGCTGGCGCTGGATGCCAACCCCGGTTGGCTGAGCGAGGGGGCATGGGTCATTGTGCAGATCCACCCGAAGGAATATCGCCACCTGGAATTCAAGAACCTGACAGAGTTTAAGGAACGAAAGTACGGAAGTACGCTGTTGGTGTTCTATGAAAAGGGATCGGAGGTTGAGGGTTGAATCCGGCGCAAATTGATTGTATACTAAGAATATAAGTTCAAAAAAGGAGGCAGAATGTTCAACAAGATTTTGCTAGCCGTAGATGGTTCGGAGCACGGCCTGCACGCAGCACAAGTAGCAGGAGAGCTGGCCCGCGCCATGAAAGCAGAAAGTCTGCGCATCGTCGTTGCCTATGACCCAATTCCACCCTACCTGGGCGAGCCGAACCTTCAGCAAGCTATTGAGGCGCGCCTGGTAAATGCCAACGCCATTCTGGAAGCGGCAGTAGGTGCAGTTGGAAAAGTTCCTGCGAAAATTAACACGGAATTGATCGAGGGTTCGCCTGCGGAGGCGATTCTCGAAGTAGCCACTACACGCTCCAGCGACGTCATCGTGATGGGATCGCGTGGTCGAGGCCGCATTGCCGGAGCACTGCTGGGAAGCAACAGCCAAAAGGTGGTCTCCCACGCGCCTTGCCCGGTGCTAATCGTCCGCTGAGTGCGCTCGGCCCCGGCATCCCCACGCTGCAACCATCACTTCCACGGCGCGATGATGAGCACATTGCTCTCATCCGCCGCGTGACCGAGATAGGGTAAGCCCCAGGCTTCTTCGATGGTTTTCAGCAGCGAATAGTGCGTGTACGGCGTGTCGTCTCGAAAGCCGTTCTTCGCTAGCGGGGAGAGCAGCACGGTAGCGACGCGTCCGCCAGCTTCAGCAGGCAAGCCGCAACAGGAATGGCCGCCCTGCCCCTCGTCCCAGGTCAGGATAATGAGATAGGGTTCGCCGTTGGCGGTAGACTCAAGGGCGGCAATCAGCTTTGGCACCCAATGCCCCAGCCAAGCATCCGCAACCGGCAGGTCACAATCGTGAGCATTGTTGCACTGGTTCGGGACGATGAAGGCGAAATCCGGCAGCGACCCGGACCCCAGGTCCGCTTCGAGCGCGGTCAGCGGCACTACGCTGCGTGCACAGCGCGCCTCGTCCAAGCGGATAGGGTCGAAATAGATGAATGGGTTGTGCTTCTGGACGTAAATGTGGGTATCGCCCAGGTAGCACGGACGCGGCATGTCCTCGAAGTAGCCTTTCCACGTCCGCCCGCTGACTTCGATCTGGTCGGGCAGGCTGGGAGCGTTGACGAAGCAATCCGAACAGGAGCGGTCTATCCCAAAGGTATCGCCGCCCAGCAGGGCAATATAATTGGGGAGGCTGGGGTGCATGAGGGCATAATGCTGGGTGAGCAGCGTGTATTCCCCCGCCCAGCGGTTGAAATTGGGCATCTGCGTGTTGCCGACAACCAGGCCGAACTCGCGGTTCTCAAGTACGATGATGACAACGTGGGCGAAATTGGGAACGAGCGGGCGCGGGGTGGTGAGAGTGAGCGTGGATGTGGGCGTAAGGGTGAGCGTTGGGGCAGCCGTGGGGAACGGCATCGGCGTGGGAGAGGGGGAGGCCGACGGGGTCGTGACCGGAGCAAATCCACCCTGGACGGGCGCGCCGCAGGAGGCCAGGAAAATAGCTGCCAGGAATAGCGAACAAAAACGGGGCATATTGACCTTTTGCAATTATACACAGCGAGAGCGTTTCGAGACAGGCGGCGCAAACACAAAAAAGCGAGGAGGCCTACATTTCCTGGTGTTGCCGCTTGCATCCGAGGGGGGATTGTTGTATAGTAATAGCAATCGTTGCAGGAAGGATGCTCTGCCATCTAATAACCTGACCAATTTTAGTACGTTATACGGGCCGCCCATAGTCCATTGGCCCACAAAAAACTTACCGAAAAATAAACACGATATTTTCGGTTTCCGAAAGAGATATTATTATGGATAATGTAGAAACAAAAGCTTTCAAATATACAAAATTGATCTATTACACAGGCGCAATAATCCTTGCTGTAATATTAGAACTATTATCAAATCGACTTCCACAATCTGATCCTCTCAAAGACTTTTTTCATGATGCAGCCATTGCAATTCCAATCGCCGTTGCTGGTTTATTAGTAGCAGCACTCACTAGATATATTTTGGATTCACATGGTGAAGAAAAGTCTAAGCTATCTAAAATTACATATTTGTGGCAAGAATTAGGCCTGTTAAATATGGCAAAGGATTGGAGAGAATTTAGAGAGCATACTCAGATAGGGCTTTTGTTTAGGGACCGTTTAAAAAAATATGACAAAGACGCCACTTGGTATATCGTAACCATAAGCCCTGAAGCTTTTGTTGGTGAATTCTTCCAAACTGTGATCATTCCTGCTATAGAACAAAATGTGAAAGTCAAGTGGTCATACGTTAGACTTCCAGAGGTAGATGAAGGGGAAACCGGTAAAACTCTAAGAGATTGGGCTACCTCGAAATTTTCAGAATGGACACCGAATATAGAAAAGTTGCTGGAATTTGCACAAAACAGTCTAAAAAATCATATTGGAGAAATGACTCGTATTATTGAACAAAGGATTGAGTTGGGAACAATTGATCCAAAAAATTTTGAACTCTATGAAAGTTCATTACCGACAATGTTTTTAGCATTGATTGCAATTTCAGATAAACCTAAAGCTACAGCCAGGTTTATGCAATTAAAGAGTGTTGAAAAGGGAATAGCACTTATATATCCGTATACAATGTTTCCTGTTCCAGATCAAGATGAATGGGGTATGCTTCTCTCAAGTCCTGGCAAATTATATGAACAATATAAAGAATCAACTATTCGATTCTTTAGTGAAGGCTTGACACGAGGGCATCTGGTTAAAGTATGGCCGAAAAGTTAGTACTTCTATTTGGGTAGGATTACTCATATGGCCTTAAAAAAAAGGATCGCTTATCTAACTGGTTCGCGCGCTGATTTTGGTCAGATGACCCTAATACTAAAGGAAATTTGTCTTCATCCCGATTTTGAATTACTTCTATTTGCTACCGGGATGCATCTAATGAAGGAATTTGGCTCCACGATACAAGATGTCAAATCAAAATTTGACATCGTTGAAGAATTCCCGGCTACCTTTACATCAGATGATAGATTTTCTATGGCGAAATTCATATCTGATTGTGTATCATACAGTGTGAACGCAATAGGTAGATATCGTACAGATGCAGTAATAATCTTAGGTGACCGACCAGAAGCCTTAGCATTTGCAATAGCTGCTTCTTACAATGCAATTCCAATAATCCATCTTCATGGAGGGGAAAACACAACCACCGTTGATGATAAGGCGAGGAAGGCAATTACCATGCTGGCTGATTGGCATTTAACAGCCTCTGACGACAGTCGCCAGCAACTCATCTCTATGGGTATTAGTCCGGGCCGAATTGAAACGGTGGGAGCACCGGGTTTGGACCATATTAGGCTCATACCAAAAAACAATAAAAAAGAGCATATTGTAGTACTGCAACATCCAGATGAACAAGAGAATCATTCTTATACACAAATAGAAACTACTTTACGGGCAGTTATAAGCTTCAATTTTCCAGTGATTGTCATTTTTCCAAATGCAGACGCTGGTGGAAGGGCAATAATTGAAATGATTGAGAAGTACTCTGGTCTTCACCAAAATATAAATGTTACGAAAAGCTTAACGCGAGAGGCGTTCTTAGAATTGCTTCTGAAAGCAAAAGTACTAGTTGGGAACAGCTCATGTGGAATTATCGAAGCTCCATCTTTGGGCTTGCCAGTAGTGAATATTGGTCCAAGACAAGAAGGTAGGTTAAGGGCTCCAAACATTATAGATGTCGATTATGATTTTGTACAAATTAAAAAAGCCATTCATAAGTCATTGTACGATAAAGAGTTTATAGATTCCTTAAATGGGTTAGACAATCCATACGGTGATGGATACACAACGCCCCGTGTGATAATGTTTCTAGAAAGAATTGTGCTGTAGTTTTTATAATAATCATGATTTACCAATTGTGGGCTAACCCCGTTTACACCTGCCCTCGCTTTGCTCGGAGGGTACGCTGCGCGATTTGCATAGATTGGATTTGGTTGGCAAAAGCTATGAGTCAACGCCGCTCGGCAGGTGAAACTCTCATTACCCCTTTCATCATTGGTAAAACAGAACAGGAGGTTCCCCCATGCACCTCACCACCCTCAAAATCGAAAAACCCGAAGCGGTCAACTTCATCCTCGGCCAGACACACTTCATCAAAAGCGTGGAAGACATCCACGAGGCGCTGGTCGCGATGACAGATGGTTT
>Ga0210022_1000777_pt1 | contig 22524 bp, 20 predicted proteins | sample CryGeymeta201520_FD_183984 | JGI IMG/M metagenome (GOLD analysis project Ga0210022, IMG submission 183984) | Groundwater microbial communities from Crystal Geyser aquifers in Utah, USA - Crystal Geyser metaG 2015-20 (SPAdes) (version 2) | ecosystem: Environmental > Aquatic > Deep subsurface >... | reverse complement strand
TCTCTTCTGGAAAGTACTTATCCGACTGCTGCTTCACTATTGAAGATCTTAGCAGATAAGGACATTCCAGTAATAGCGGGCGGGGTATTCGCAACTTTTGCACCGGAGATCCTTCTTTCCACTAAGAATATTAATATGGTCTGCATCGGAGAGGGTGAGGAGGTGCTCGTTGAAGTATGCAAGCGGATAGCGGCTGGCGAAGACTGCTCAAACGTTGATAATTTGTGGTTGAAAAAGGATGGAAAGATAATTAAGAACAAGCTGAGAAAACTCGTTGACATAAATCGTCTTCCGATCCCGGATTACAGCCTTTTCGATCTGGATAGGTTTTACCGCCCAATGGCCGGGAAGGTGTATAAGACCATACCGATAGAAACAAATAGGGGGTGCCCTTATCACTGCACTTTTTGTAATTCTCCATCGATTGCTGAATTATACCGGGAAAACGGTTCTGGAAGGTATTTCAGAAAGAAAAGCATGCAGACCATACAGAAAGAACTGAGGTTTTTGATCGATAAATGGGATGCAGAATACGTCTATTTTACTTCCGATACTTTCCTGGCCATCTCCGATTCCGAATTTGATACATTTATAGAGATCTACAGGGAGTTCAAGCTCCCTTTCTGGTTGCAATCGAGGGCTGAAACAATTACGGAGTACAAGGCAAGGAAGCTCAAGGAGGTCGGTTGCCACAGGGTATCTCTCGGGCTGGAGCACGGCAACGATGAATTCAGGAAAAGAGTGCTCAAGAAAAAGTTTGACAACGAACAAATCATCAAGGCTTCAAAGATCTTTGCTGACGCAGGGATCCCCTTAACTGTAAATAATATTATTGGATTTCCTGATGAAACCAGAGATCTGATTTTTGATACGATTGAGCTGAACAGGAAACTAACCTTTGATACTTCGAATTCTGCTGCATTTGCCCCTTTCCATGGAACGCCCTTGCATGAATTATGCGTGGAGAGGGGGCTTATATCCTCGGACTTCAGTCCCGGATCGGTAAATGTGGATGTTTCTCTTGATATGCCTCAGTTGTCCAAAGAGGAGATCAAGGGATTGAGAAGAACTTTTGCCTTATACGCAAGAATGCCCAAGAAGTATTGGCCTATGATCCAAAGAGCCGAGAAGTTCGATGAGGAAGGGAACCGAGCCTTTAAAGAATTGAAGAAAATTTATCAGAACAAATATTTTAACGTTGACAATGACCTGGATTGAAGGAGTGCTTTTGAAAAGAGTCGATACGATTTGTCCTGTGAGGATACGTGTTGTATGAACACATTAAAACCTCACCTAAAAGTGGGTATCATCGGATATGGTAAAGTCGGTAAGATACGCCACGAGTGTATGAAGCATAATCCTTGCCTTGAATTAATAGGAATTTGCGATATTAACCCAGGTGCATTCCAGAATTCCGGAGTAAGGTACTATTCTGATTATAAGGAATTATTGGATGAATGTCCGGATTTAATCTTTACCTGCACTTATAATTGCTACATCCCGGGTATCAGCATAGAGGCAATAAAACGGGGGATCCATGTATTCAGTGAAAAACCACCTGGGACGACGTTGGAAGACGTGAAGAACATATATGAAACTGCAATGGAGCATCCGCAGGTTAAGGTTAAATTCGGATTTAATCACCGTTACCACCAGGCGATAATTGAAGCAAAAGCTATTGTGGATAGCGGACGATTTGGAAGGGTGATGTGGATGCGGGGGGTGTATGGCAAAGCGGGGGGGGCGGGATATGATTCTAATTGGCGGAACAATAGGGATCTGTCAGGTGGCGGTATTCTTATAGATCAGGGAATCCATATGCTGGACCTGTTCCGCTATTTTTCCGGAGAATACGACGAAGTCAAAAGTTTTGTCGGTCGGTCCTATTGGCAGGTTGATGTCGAGGACAATGTTTTTGCGATATTGCGCAATAGCAAGACCGATCAGACAGCCATGATACATTCATCGGCCACGCAGTGGCGGCACAAATTTCTCCTGGAAATCTATATGGAGAGGGGCTATCTGGAAATTGATGGTATTTTATCTTCGACCCGCACCTATGGCCGGGAGACTCTGAAAATCGCAAGATGCATATTGGATGACAATGGATATCCATTACCAAACCCTCAGGAAACCATGACGTATTATGATAACGATAATTCATGGTCGGATGAAATCAATGATTTTATAGACTGTATCGTCCAGGATCGGCCTGTGCATAAGGGAGGCGTCGAAGATGCTGTTAAGACAATGGAACTGGTCCAAAGGATATACAATGATGATAAGTATATTTCAAAACCTGCTTGCCATGAAGGAATAGATATATGAAGAGAGTTGTATTCTTAAATGACTTGAAAGAATCAGACATCAGACCGGAAAGCATTTATAATGAGTACAAAAAACTTCTCTCTAAGGATATAGGAAAGTATTTTTCAGACCGATCTATGCTGAAAGAGATTGTTTGCCCGGGTTGTTCAGATGAGAATTCCGACATGGCCTTTAATAAGATGGGCTTTTCTTATCGTTCATGTAAGAAGTGCAGTTCGCTTTTTGTTTCTCCGCGGCCAGATGATGAAGCGCTGAGAAATTTTTACCGGAATTCGAGTGCAGGCCTTTTTTTAAGAAAAACCTTCCTGAAAGATACATTAGATTCTCGTTCTCAGAAAGTATTTTCTTACCGGGTTCAATGGATTGTTGGATTAATTGAAGAATACATGCCCAGTGCAGAAGTGGTTTTGGATTATTGGACAAGATATCCGACTTTCTTGAAACAATTGGATGACGTTGGACTATTGAGATCCATCATATCCTTCATGCCGGAATGTTATGAGCAGGAAGGCCTGTTGCCTAAGAACGTCAATGTCTCCATCGATGATGGTATTGTGGAAGATAGCGTTGATATATTCGTAGTTTTTGAGGTTGTAGAGAGAATATCTGATCCGGAAAAAATATTTGTGACAGCACGTAAGGCCTGCAGAAAGGACGGCCTGTTCATCATGACTTCAACGACATCCAGCGGCTTTGAATATCAGGTGTTAGGCGAGAATTCTCCCAATGTGATTCCGCCAGACCGGATCAATCTGCTTTCTTTGGAAGCTTTGAGGAGCCGCATAGAAAAGGCCGGGTTTGAGATTATTGAGATCAGCACGCCTGGAAGGCTTGACGTAGAGATGGTGAAAAAGGCATATGAGAAAAATCCGGATATTCCGTTAGATCCATTCTGGAAATATCTTTTCCGTCATAGGGATGAAAATGCAGTACATGCATTGCAGGAATATCTGCAGCAGTTCCAACTCAGCTCTCACGTACGCATAGCGGCTATCAGGAAGTAAAAAAAAGAATATAGGGAGGAGAAATCCATGCAGTCCAACAGACTCACTGAGTTATTTTCAAAAAGCGATTCGTCCGCAGGGTATTATGGAAATTACTGTCATTATATAACAAAGCTTATGGAATCATTAGACTACAATGCCGTTTCGGAAGTGTCAAAGTGTTTCCTTAGTGCCCGTGAAAGAGGTTCCACGATATTTTTTGTGGGTAACGGCGGTAGTGCCGCCACCGCATCACATTTTGCTCAGGATTTGGCGGAAGTCGGGAGGAAGGCCAAGGTGAAAAGTTTTAAGACATTGAGTCTGACAGATAATGTTCCCTATATCACTGCAGTGGGGAATGACTATGGCTACGACAAGGTATTCTCCATGCAGTTGAAAGAGTTATTCAATCCTGGAGATGTTTTAGTAGCCATATCTGCTAGCGGCAACAGTCCTAATGTGATTGAAGCGGCGAATCTGGCAAAAGAGAAGGACGGCCCTACAGTAGGGCTAGTTGGATTCGACGGCGGCAGGTTGGGAGAGTTGTGTGACTATATCGTACATGCTGTTTCAAACAAGGGAGAATACGGCCCTGTTGAAGACATCCATATGATCTTAGACCATATGATCACGTCACATTTAACCTTTGCTCTTCAAAATGGAAAAGGATAAAAGGTGAACCAGAAAATACTACTTGGTCCGTCGTCTTTTGCCCAATTGGACTCAGCACCTATGGACAAGCTTATTAGTGCTGGTTTTGAAGTAGTCAACAACCCATTTGGTAGAAAACTGACTAAGCAGGAATTGTTGGATCTATTGCCTGGCATAACAGGTATTATTGCAGGCCTTGAACCTTTGGATCATGAAGTCATGTCCAAATCGAGCCTTAAGGTTATTTCGCGTTGCGGATCAGGGATGTCAAACGTGGATTTAGATGCAGCCAGGAAATTTGGGATACAAGTCTTCTCAACACCCTTCGGACCTACATCAGCGGTAGCCGAGTTAACTGTTGGGGCCATGTTGAGCTTGCTCAGGATGGTTCCTCAGATGGATCGAGATCTTCATGATGGGAAATGGACCAAGAGGATCGGTGCTCAGCTTGAAGGCAAAACTGTCGTCATCGTCGGCTTTGGGAGGATCGGCAGAAAAGTAGCCTCATTACTCCAACCCTTTCATGTCAGGCTGATCGCTGTGGATCCTGAGTTGAAAGAAAAATCGGATGGTGCAGAACTACTCCCTCTCGATAAAGCGCTTTCCATGGCAGACATCATAACTATTCACTCAAGTGGCGAGGAACAGTTGATAGGTGAAAATGAATTTAAATTGATGAAGGAAGGCTCTTTTCTACTCAATGCTGCAAGGGGTGGATTGGTCAATGAAGAATCACTCATACATGCTTTAGAAGGCGGTAAGGTTGCAGGTGCTTGGCTGGATACCTTATGCACTGAACCCTATGCGGGCACTTTATGTAAGTTTCCCCAAGTCATACTCACACCACATGTTGGTTCTTACACAATGGAGTGCAGGCGATCCATGGAAATGGAAGCAGTAGATAATTTGATATCTGCTTTGTTGGAAGTTTAATACATGTTGTCAGATATTGACCTTTCAAACCTTCTGCTCATAGCGAAAGAAGCTGCGCTTCAGGCAGGTAAGTTCCTTTTAGAATCCAAATCAAATATTTTACAAGTCGATTCAGAGGCTGGAAAAGATATTAAAATACGATCGGATATGGAATCTGAGGCTATTATTCTTGACCATTTGAAGAGGGAATCGGAATTTTCAATTTTGTCTGAAGAAAGTGGAATGTTTGAAGGGAAGGACCATAGACTCATTTGGATCGTTGATCCTTTAGACGGGAGCCTGAATTATTTTAGAGGGATTCCGCTCTGTTGTATATCCATCGGTCTGTGGCAGGAAGATAAGCCCGTGGCTGGTATTGTATATGATTTCAATCGAACTGAAATTTTTGCAGGTATCGATGGTGAGGGGGCGTGGCTTAATGGAGAAAGGATAGCTGTCAGTTCCATACCCGATAAGGAAAAAGCGGCTCTCTGTACCGGTTTTCCAGCAAACACGGATTTTTCAACTGAGAGTTTGATGGCTTTTGTTCAGAAGGTTAGAGAATATAAAAAGGTTCGGCTTCTTGGCTCTGCGGCATTATCTCTTGCGTATGTCGCCGCTGGAAGAGCGGATGCGTATATGGAAAACGATATCATGCTCTGGGACGTGGCTGCCGGAATTGCTTTAGTGAAGGCATCAGGTGGATTAGTTCATTACACCTCTACGGGGCGGGAGAATGCCTTTAGAGTCCAAGCTTCAAATAGAAGCCTTGCCTCCTGAAAATATGCAGCATTGCAGGAAGTCAGATAGGTTCTGTCTATAAATGTGAACATTTTGGCAAGAAAAATATATTCAATGCATATCGGCTGGGAAACTATTAGCAGAATGCTCAGATATTCCATCGGGCATCCTCTATTTTCACACTTATTATTGAAAGAATCTCTTTGTGTCTTTTGTTATCATGAGGTATCTGATCATCAGAGTTCTTTTTGTGAGAAACACAACCTGAATGTGTCACCGGAAATATTTGAAAGACAATTAAACTTTATTGGGGACTATTTTCATTTCCCCACCTCAACTCCTTGAAGGAGACTATACAACTCCCGCTGCATTGATAACATTTGATGACGGAATGCAAGGCTATTTCCAAAATGCGGTTCCGATACTAAAGGAATTTAGTATACCGTCCATTATTTTCCTCAATATGGCTCCGATTGAGGGTGAGATCTTTTGGCTTGGTTTGGTAGCATATTTGACAGATGATCCTTTATTCAGGGAGTTTGTACGAAAAGAGTCAAACGACGATGGGAATGCCCCCTTGTTTTTACGCTGCAGCAAGGAGATCGTCGATGATTATCTTTTTTCCCGGCCAGACGGTCATCTGCTGGACGCGGCAAGACGATTCTATGGAGCGTTCGCGACATTGGATGATTTGAGATCTGTCAATGGAGACCCCCTGGTATATTTCGGAAATCATCTCTACAATCATTACAATGCACTCAAATTAAGCCCGGAGGCATTGCGGGAAGAGTATCTTTTAAACGAGGAGAAAATACTTGGCTACTCGAATGGACTGTCTATGTTTTCCTATCCCTTTGGCCAACCCGGGACCTGCTTTAACGAACAGGTTACAGATCTGATCTTCTCGTTTGGAGCGCAAGCGATTTTCTCTTCCAGTGGAAGACTCAATAGAATTGGACAAGGCAGGTTTTATGACCGTGTTGCATTAGACGAGAAAGCCGAATCGATTAATGATCTGTTTTTTAAACTTCGATATTATCAGTTAAGAAATCTGGTTCGCACAGCATGAAACGGAAGCCCATGGTCACAGTTTTGATGCCTGTATATAACGGTGGCGAATACCTCAGGCTTTCCATCGAGAGCATTCTGGCGCAGACCTACAAGGATTTTGAACTGCTGATAATCAATGACTGCAGTACGGATAACTCTATGGAGGTTGTGCGGTCGTTCAATGATGCAAGGATTGTTGTGCACAATAATGCTGTCAATATGGGGCAGACAAAGTCTTTAAACGTTGGGCTCAGGCTTGCAAAGGGCAGATATATTGTGGTCAATGATGCGGATGACCTCTCCCTGACGCAGCGAATAGAAAAACAGCTTGATTTCATTATGAAGCATCCCGAATATGCTGTCGTAGGCACATCGGCATTCATCATGGACCGTTCGGGCAGGATAAGACGGCATTTATTGAAGTCTACGGACCACATGGGAATCCTTCTATGTATTTTAAATGATACCCCGGTTATCCATGGCAGTGTCATTATGGATAAGAACGTTATAATGTCTCAGGGTGGGTATGACGAGGAGTTCAGGATATGCCAGGATTATGCGTTCTGGTCTTTTCTGATACGAAAGGGGTTTCAGATCGCCAATATCCCGGACAGAATGGTAGTGATACGCCATTATATGGATTCGATCAGCTTTAAGGAAAAAGACGCCCAAACCCTTGAAAATGGAAAGATCATATACGAAAATGTTATCGCCATGACTACCCTGAAGATAACACATGAAGAAGCCATCAGGCAGAGAATGTTTTTCGCCGCACCAGAACGTCTTGATAAAGGGGACTTTAAAAAGGCGGAAGAATTATTCGTGAGTGAATATAAGAATCTTAAAAATCAGGGCTCGTTCGATCCGGGGTTTATTTTGCAAAGGCTGAGAAGCAGAATGGTCAAGCCTTTTTCAAAGCTGGCAATAGCCGAGTTTAAAAGCGGAAGGCTGAAAGAGGCCCGCGCAACGGCAAGGGATTTTATCAAGCGTTACGGCTTTAGTTCCATACCGTTCATGATATGGATGGCCTCATACAGCAGTAAAATTGTACTGGATGTTATGCTCGCCTTTTATGAAAAATGGCATGAGATATTAGTACGGCGATCGGCTGTATGGGGCAGATAAAAATACAGGGGTAGTCTTCCGAGCAAAGTATGGACAGTAGAAAAAGAATATCCCCATATTTCATTCTCATAAACGGAGTGGCGATTCTACTCTATTTCGATATCGTGAACCATTACTGGTTTGTGAAGCTTCTTGGCGGGTATCTGATAAGGATATGGGTGCCGCCTTTCTTGCTGTTCCTCTTTGTGTTGATACAAATGATGGTCAAGGGAGCAAACATATTCAGCATGAGGCCGATTAATGTTCCCCTTTTTTTTTACGCCTTATTCGGGTTAGCGGCCATGCTGTTTAACGAATCGCTCTTCGGAGCCATAAAATATTATCTTATCATGATCGCTCCGGTATGGTTTTATGCCGTACTGACAGACGGGCTGAAAGACAACATGGATGTGGCAAGGATGATGAAAGTATTGTTTTTCTGCGGGTTTCTTTTCTGTATTCAGACCGCCTATTATCGAATACAGTCAGCGGAAACTCCTATACCGGAACAGGATATCGTCACCAGCGCTGGAAATGTGATAGGCTTCGGTGGAGTGACGCCGGCCAAGGTGAAAAAGGGAGAATCGTTTGTCGAGCACTCAAGAGGCATCCTCAACGTGGAACATGGGAATTACTGCGGCATGCTTACGCCGCTGGTGCTTTTCGGACTGATGTCTTTTGTGTGTTCACGTGGAAGAACAAGGTTTTTTTATCTTGTGGTGAGCTTTCTGATGCTTGCTCAGATCATTGATACCATGTCGCGGGTTGGAATGGTCACTGTTGCAGTGGGCATTTTCATCCTCGGGTGGTATATTTTTCAATATAAAAAGAGAGAAAGACTTAAAATTATAATTACTTTAAGTTTTATAATAACTGCCGCTATCGCATATTTAATCGCCTTTGACAAGATGGTTGCTGTCATCCGTTTTCTCGACCTTGTTCCCATGTTTGAACTTCCATCTTTTTTGAGAGAATATAAGGGTCTTCTGCCACATGTTGATGTTGTTGATCCTCATATTGCAACGATGGGTGAAAGTTTTAAAACTTTTCTTGCGAGCCCCTTATTTGGTTCGGGTTTTGTTTTTAAAGGAGAAGGAACACAAGAGCTCAACCGGTATTTGTTCATTCTTGCCTCAGCAGGTATCTTTACATTTATTTCATATATTCTATTTTTTTGGGGATTAATTGTTTCGATAAGAAAAACAATGTTGAACTTTAGGCCTCTTAAATCGTACGAGCTTAATTATGGGTATCTGTTTTTTGCTTTTGGCATTGCGTTTCTTTTGAAATTTAGCAACCAGGGCCAGGAGCTTTTCTATTACTGGATTATTTTTGCCATTGCTTCGGCATGGGTAAGAAATACTAAAAATGAACGATTAATCGTGGCTGATTATAATGTCAAAGCTTAAAATATTGTTAATAGAACCGCCCGCGGTATCACCATTCGGCAACCAGCGAATATTCGGAGGTAACGGGAGCAACAAGAGCGATTTTAGAAAACCGCCATTGGATTTGATGATGATATCCGGGTACCTGAGGAAAGAAGGATACGATAATGATCTACTGGATGCAAATGCTTCAAGAAGAACGATTGATGATGTTAAAGAAATCATAAAGAAAACATTGCCGGATGTTATCTTCTTTTCAACCTCGACGTGTACGATCTATAAAGATCTTCTTGTAGCAAAGGTTGCCAAAGAAGCGGACCGTTCTATTGTTTCAATCGCTATTGGCACCCATGTGATGGCTTTGCCCGATGAGACTTTACGATCATCCAGCGATCTTGATGCTGTTATTTATTCCAGTGAATGGGAGCAGGCAGCCCTGAATGCAGCAAAAAATCTATCAGATTTGAAGAAAGCAAAGGGTATTATATTCAGAGATAGTGATGGGACTATAGTAAAGACCAGCATTCAGCCTCCATTAGTTGATCTAAATGATCTGGGATTCCCAGCCCATGATAAGTTGGAGCAGGAACTATATGGAGATCCTACATCAAAACGATCACCCAAGACAATGGTGATGGGACAAAAGGCGTGTATCAACAATTGCAGTTTTTGTTGTCAGCCGGCATTCTTTGGGGCACCAGAACTCAGGAAACGCTCTGTTGAATATTTTCTCGAAGAACTCAAGTGGGTTCAGAAGCTTAGCTTTAAGGAGGTCATGTTCAATGACGCCACCCTTACAGCTGACACCGATTGGGCGTCCTCTTTATTCGAAGGGATGATCAGAAGCAATATTGATCTTACCTGGAATTGCTCTACCAGAGCAGAGAGAGTGGATCATGAAATATTACGCCTTATGAAAAAAGCAGGCTGTCATACGATTGCCCTGGGTATGGAAAGTGTCGATCCCGTTGTTTTGAAGAACATAAGGAAAAACATAAATCCTGAACAAATCAGAGAAGCAGTCTCTCTAATCAGGGAGAGCGGCATGAATACCATTGTTTTTTGTGTTGTGGGATTTCCGGGTGAGACTAAGGATAGCATTAAAAGAACCATCTCTTTCTTGAGCTCGCTGGATACAACGTATATCACACTGGGCATTGCTGTGCCGGCACCCGGTACAGATTTTTTCCGGTATGTGGAAGAGAAAAACTATCTGCTGACCAAAGACTGGAGCCTCTATGATCCCATGAAAAAGCCTGTGTTCAGTTATCCTCAGCTTTCATCCGAAGAAATAGCATATTATTCAAGATATGGTCTTAGGCAGTTCTATCTTAGACCAAAGTATATTTTGAACAGGTTAAAAACTGTAAGAAATGTTTCTGAAATAACAAATTACTTCCACAACTTTATAGGATTCATGAGGCGGTACGTTTTTGTCAGGAGGTAGGAAATACAGAAAAAATGAAGATTAGAAAGAAATATCGTATAGCCTATCTTATGCATGGGGCCAGAAACATCGGTGGCGGTGAAAAAAGTATATATTTATTAATCAAGCACTTGAGTAGAGAATATTTTTCACTCATTGTATTTTATTCCCATGAAAATGATATGATAAAACAGCTTAGAGAAGAAGGTATTAAACTTGTATGTATATCCCTGAATGAAAGAATAACCTCCGTATACAGGGATGAAATTAAGAAAAATCCCCTAAGTTTGCTTATTTATATTTGGCATTTAATTTTTGGAATTTTTGAGATCAGGAAATGCTTGAAGAAGTATCAGATCGATATTCTTCATCCTCATGATAATCTGTCAAAAATAATAGGTGGATTAGCAGCAAAAACAGCAGGCGTTAAAGTTGTTGCTCACTGTCATGACATCCTTAATAAGGAGAAGATAATTGAGAAGCAGCTCATTTTTTATCAGCTTGTATTTATGAACAGGATAATAGCCGTTTCTGAAAATGTTAGAAGGCAATTTCAGGTTTGGAATAAAATACCTGACAAGGTCCAGACGATTTATAACGCGATTGACTTAAATTTATATAATCCAACACTGTCAAATCCCGATGGTCTGAAAAAAGAGTTTGGAATCGATGAAGGAGATATTGTTATAGGAATAGTAGCAGTATTTGATGATTGTAAAGGGCATCTCTGCCTTTTCCAAGCTATTAAGAAGCTGATTTCCGAAGGTATGAAAAATATTGTCTGTCTGGTAGTCGGAGATGGAAGGAAAAGAGAAGAACTGACTGATTTTGTTAAGAAAGAAAAGTTGCAAGACTATATCATATTCTTGGGCTACAGGAAAGATATCCCGGATATTTTAAGAATCATAGACATTTGTATTATTCCATCTTTACAGGAGTCTTTTGGAATGGTTGCCCTTGAGGCAATGGCAATGAAAACCCCAGTAATTGCAAGTGCCGTAGGTGGACTTCTGGAAGTTATCGAAGAAGACAGGACAGGTTTGTTATTTCCTAAGGGAGATTCAGACGCGTTGTGCGAGAGAATACGATATCTAATGGAAAACCCAGATCTAAGAAGAAAGATAGGGGAGGCGGGCAGAAGAACGGTTGAAGAAAAGTTCGACATAAACAATAATATTAGAAAAGTTGAGGCCCTATATACTGACGTTCTCAAAAATAGCTAGAAAATTACACAATTTTATTTTGATTCCTTTTGCATTTAGGAATTGGATACAAGTGTTAGGATATGTTCTTTCCATTTATTTATTTAAGAAGTCATCGGGAAGAAAAACAGCAACACTATTATTGAGAACTGGTCAAAAAATAAAAATACGATTGAGCAATATATTTGATTTAGGTTCAGTTTTAGAAGTCTTCCAAAGAAAGATATATACGCCGAAGATATTCAGAATACCTGATAAAGCGACTATAGTTGATATTGGAGCCTCCATTGGTGATTTCAGTATATTTTGCGTTTCCTCCTTTTCAAATTGTAACTGCTATGCTTTAGAGCCTGACCGTAGTGCATATGACTTGTGTACAGAAAATGTTCTTCTAAATAACATGAACAACAGAATAAGAATATATCCATTGGCCGTTTCCGATCAATGTAACGAGATAAAGACAGGAGACAATGTACATAAATCTGTTTCCATGGAGAAACTATTTAATGAGAATAGCATTGATAAATGCGATCTCCTAAAAATGGATATTGAAGGAGCCGAATACAAGACACTACTTAATACACCTCTTGAAATTCTGCAGCGGGTGAATGCCATAGCGATGGAATGCCACATATTTGATAATGTCGAGCAATTAAGTGCTTTGAAAGGATACCTCAGCGAATCAAATCTACAGGTAATCACAACGGAGATAACGGCTCATAATATTTGTTACTTATATGCCTACAGGAAGGAGGTGGCAATTTAGGTTCAATAGAATATATGGAGATTATGAAAGATATGTAACAGGCTAATCTTGTATTTTAGAGGAGAAGAGGTTGGCCTGTCGATGCTGATGAGGGTAATACGTGACTTTTGTCTTGTCTAAGATCCTTTGGATTATCATCGTCCCGCTGAATATTATAGTTTTCTTCATTCTATTCGGCCGATTGATACTTGCAGCAAGGCCTCGATTTGGGAGAAGACTGATCAGTATTGGCTTGATCCTATTGTTCTTATGTGGGCTGGACTTCCTTCCAAAATTTTTGACAAGCATTTTAGAGAATAGGATTCCTGCTGGACAGATTCCTGAAAGAATTGACGGCATTATTGTTCTTGCCGGCATGGTCGATATGGAAGCTTCACGAAAAGGATACGTTGAGCTTACGGAACAGTCTGACAGGATTGTGGAGGGGGTCATCCTTGCAAGAAAGTATCCAGAGGCTAAACTCGTGTTGACGGGGAGCAGTGGGTTTCTCGTCGAGGATCCACGTTTTATAGAGGCCGATTATTTGAAAAGGCTTGCCGTTTCGCTGGGAATAGAAGAAGAAAGAATAATAATTGAACGTAAAGCAAGAAATACCCATGAGCATGCATGCGCGTTGGCCGGATTGCTGTCTGGTGACGGTCAATGGATACTCGTGACCTCAGCCTTTCACATGCCTCGTTCAATAGGGTGTTTCAAGAAACAAGGCTTAAAGGTAGTTCCTTTTCCTGTAGACTACCAGGCCAAATCAGAGGAATTCAACCATTTATCCCTTGCGTCCTTTCTGCCGAGTGCGGGAAACTTAAGTCGATTAAGTATTGCCCTTCACGAATGGCTGGGCCTCATTGCATATCGTTTGATGGGATATACAGATTCTTTATTTCCGAGAACAGCATAGGAATACTCTTGAATTAAATATATAGGAGAAGATTGCATAGAAATGAGAATACTTTGTCTCAATCCCCCATTTAAAACAGAACATGGCCGATTCTCAAGGACCTCTCGTAGTCCGGCTGTGACCAAGAGTGCGACGATTTATTATCCCATATGGTTGTGCTATGTAGCGGGGGGACTGGAGAAGGCGGGACATGAGGTGAAGGTGATTGACAGTTGCGCCTATGAATACAACCTGGAAAAGACTCTTCAAATCGTTTCTGACTACAAGCCTGAAATGGTTGTGCTCGATACAAGTACTCCGAGCATCTACAGTGATGTTAAAACAGGGGAGGATATAAAAACAATACTCCCTGACTGTTTCGTGATTCTGATGGGAACCCATCCGACAGCGATGCCTGAAGATACGATGGAGGTTAGCCACGCGATAGACGCTGTTGCTGTGGGAGAGGCCGACTACACAGTCAAAGAATTAGCGGAAAAGCTGGCTGAGGCAGATCTGAAAAAGCTGAAGATAGATCCAACATATAGGGATCATGTCTTAGGGGGAATAGATGGATTGGCCTACCGGGCCGGCGACAGAATTAATATTAACCAAAGAAGAGCATTAATCGAGAATCTCGATGAGCTTCCCTTTGTGAGTCAGGTTTACAAGCGGCACCTCGATACAAGGAAATATTTCTTCTCAGTGAGCGATTATCCTGAAGTGCAGATCATGACAGCAAGAGGGTGTATTGCACGATGCACGTTCTGTGTCTATCCTCAGACGATTCATCAGTTCAAATACCGAACGCGCTCACCGAAGAATATAGCGGATGAGTTTCAGTGGATCATGGAAAATATGCCGGAGGTGAGGGAAATCGGCATTGAGGATGATACATTCACGGGCAGTGAGAAGCGGGTGGTTGATTTTTGCCGGGAGTTGATAGAAAGAAAGATCAGAATTAAATGGTATTGTAATGTTAGGGCCGGCCTGAAGTATGAAACGATGGTATGGATGAGAAAAGCGGGTTGCGTTCTTATGACCGTTGGGTATGAAAGTGCGAATAAGGACGTTCTTATGAATATCGAAAAGAGGATCACTCCAGAAATGATACTTGAATTTTCTCAGGATGCAAGAAAAGCCGGATTGCTTGTACGCGGGTGTTTTATGGCAGGGAACAGGGGGGAGACGAGGGATACACTCGAAGAGAGCTTACGGCTGGCCTTGAGGATGATGGATGACACGGTACAATTTTTCCCTCTGATGGTCTACCCTGGCACAAAGGACTATGACTGGGCAAAGAGCGAGGGTTTACTAACTGCAAGAAATTTCTCTGATTACTTGACTGAGGATGGATGCCATAACAGTGTTCTGAGAATGTCCGACATGAATTCAGAAGAAATAAGACGGTGGTGTGACTATGCCAACAGGAGATATTACTTAAGGCCAAGGTACCTCGTTTATAAACTCGCCCGACAGATTAAACACCCGTCTGAGATTAAGACGACGTTGAAAGCCACAAAGAGATTTATTAAATTCTTAGCGCCCTGGAGATAGGATGTTTGCTTTTTTGGTTTTCTCATTAGGTGTGATCATATATATATTCGTGGGATACCCTATTACCCTTGGGGTTCTATCTCTTCTGTTCGGCAAGAGAGTTGACAGGAAAGATATTACCCCGAACGTAAGTTTAATCATTTCTGCCTATAATGAAGAAAGAGTGATACGACAGAAGATAGAAAATTCCCTCAACCTGGATTATCCCAGGGAAAAACTTGAAATTATTGTAGCTTCGGAATCAACGGATAAGACGAATGAGATAGTCAAGGAATATAAAGATAAAGGGATCATATTATATGCTTATGAAAATAGAGAAGGGAAAAGCGCGACTCTCTATCGTACGGTCCCACTCGCCAAAGGCGGGATTATTGTCTTCTCGGATGCCAATGCAATGTATGTCAAAGACGCGATAAAAAAGATTACAAGGAATTTCAATGACCAGAGGATCGGTTGTGTCAGCGGCAGGCTGCAATATATTAATCCGAAGGAGTCCTCAATTGGAGAAGGTGAGAACAGTTACTGGGAGTACGAAGCCATCCTGAAGAAAATGGCAAGCAGGCTATTTTCCTTAGCGGGGGCCGTGAACGGGTCAATACTTGCCGTGCGGAAAGAACTGTATAATCCGATTGATCGATTCCGAGGGGATGATTTTGAGATTGCGAACCGTATCGAGATCAACGGGCACGGTGTTATTTTGGAACCGGAGGCCGTCTCTTTTGAAGAGTCTTCGGAGAATTCCAGGCAGGAGTTTAAAAGGAAAGTGAGGCTGGCTACGTGGAACCTGAAAAGTTCTTTGCTTCTGTTAAGAGAAGCATTGCAAAAGAGGAAATATCTCACGGCGTTCCTTTTGTTTTCACACAGGTTCCTCCGATATACCACACCCATATGGCTGGTCATTCTGCTCTTGACCAACATATTCCTACTGGATACTTGGCTGATCTATTTCCTCTACCTTCAGATAGCCTTCTACTTCCTGGCTTTTATCGGGATGGTGCTTGAGAAAAAAAATCATAAGATCAATTCATTTCTTCTGATTCCATTTTACTTCTGTATGGTCAATTACGCTGCCTTTCTTGGCCTTACAAAGAATCTGTCCAAAAGGACAGAAGTGCTCTGGGAAAAGGCGCGATGAAAGCTGTGATTCTTGCAGGAGGGCGGGGAGAGAGGCTGGGGAGTTTGATTAAAGATATTCCGAAGCCCATGATTGAGATCGGAGGCAAGCCCGTTTTGGAACATCAGATAGATTTGTTGCGGAGTTACGGGATAACGGATATTTATATCTTGACCGGATATCTCGGGCATGTGATTAAAAATTACTTTGGTGGCGGAAAGTCCTTCGGCGTTACGCTATCGGTTCAACAGGAAGAAAAGCCGCTCGGTACCTCCGGGTGTATCCGGGTTTTAAAAGATAAACTGACAGAGAATTTTTTGATCCTGTATGGCGATGTCATGCTTGACTTCGATATTGATGCGTTCATTAACTTCCACAACTCAAAGGGTGGAAGAGCAACCTTAGTCGTCCATCCCAACGACCATCCGTATGATAGTGACCTTTTGGTTCTCGATGAAGATAAAAGAATTGTTGATATCCTGTTAAAAGATCGTAAGCCTGAATATTACTCAAACCTTGCGAGCGCTGCCGTGTACATCCTCTCTCCCAGGGTATTTGAATATTTGCCTGAAGGGACATCTGATTTTGTAAAGGATATTTTCCCAAAGATGTTGCACAATTCTGAAAGATTATACGGATATAAATCTGCGGAATACATTAAAGATATGGGTACCATGGACAGGCTTGAAAAAGTAAACGAAGATTTTCTGACAGGAAGGATTAAAAGGCTTTCAAAAAAAAATAGCCGTCCGGCTATTTTTTTCGACAGAGATGGCACTTTGGTGAAGGAGGCTGCGCTGTTGCATACTGTGGAAGAGCTTGAGATATTTCCGTTTGCAGCCGGGGCATTAAGAAAAATATCGGAGTCTGATTTTCTCTCCTTCCTCATTACAAACCAGCCCGTTGTGGCGAGGAACCTGTGCGATATCTCGACGGTTAAACTGATCCATTATAAACTTGAGACCCTGTTGGGTGATGAGGGAGCCTATCTAAACGATATTTACTTCTGCCCGCACCATCCGGATAAAGGATACCCGGAGGAGAATCCGCTCTACAAAATTGTTTGTGATTGCAGGAAGCCGAAGACAGGCATGGTTGAGAAAGCCGCAGGCGATTACAACGTAGATCTGAAATCATCCTGGTTGATCGGGGATACCACTACAGATATTCAGACGGGAATGAATGCCGGCTTGAAAACCGTTCTGGTGAGGACCGGACGGGGCGGCAAGGACAAAAAATATGATGTCTTGCCCGATTATGTATTTGATAATATGGCCGACGCAGTGGATTACATCTTGGATGGGACAAAGAAGTATGAAACGGTCGGGGAAAGCATCCTCGATAAGGTCTCTGCAAATCACAAGGAGAATCCATTTATAATTACGGTTGGCGGGCCTGCACGTTCAGGTAAATCGATCTTCTCTGCGTGGTTGAAGGATCATTTGCAACGGAACGGCATATCCTGTACAATCATTGACCTTGATAACTGGCTGCTCGGGGTTGAACAGAGACAGGTTCACATGACGGTTAGAGACAGGTTCAAATATCCTGATATTGAAGATGATCTCAATCGATTGTTAAAAGGCGAGAAGATTTTAATTAATCACTATGACCCTTATTCCAGGGTTATTACGGATAAGCAGGCCTTGTCGTTGAAGGATGAAAAATGCGTTATCGTTGTCGGTGTCCCGGCGTTGGACATAGCAGCATTGAGGAAGCGGTCGAGCCTGAGGATCTACATGGAGGTAGATGAGGCAAGGAGAAAGGATAGGTTCTTCTCCTTCTACCAATGGAAAGATCTGGAGGCAGGAACTATCGCTGAATTATATGAGACAAGAATGAAGGATGAATATCCTATCATTGAAGGTTCCAAAAGATACGCTGATTATGTGATTATATAGTCTTGTATAAATAAGGCTATATATTGTCATTCTCCGGCTTGACCGGAGAATCCAGATTCCTTCTCTGGATTGCCCGATCAAGTCGGGCAATGACGACAGAGCAGATAAGTATAATATGCAATGTTAAGAATAATATTTATGTCGTTTTAATTATGCAATGATATATAGCAGTTAGGAAGAGTTAAAAATGATTATCACCAGGACACCTTTTCGAGTCAGCTTTGCCGGCGGCGGCAGTGACCTCAAAGACTTCTACTCACGGAATGGCTATGGCGCTGTGGTCAGCACTGCGATTAAAAAATACATGTACATTGTGATTCATCCTTATTTCCACGATAAAATCAGAATCAAGTATTCCAGAACAGAGGATGTAGAGCATGTGGATGACATTCAGCATCCTGTTGTCAGGGAATGCTTGAAACTAGTTCAGATAGATAAGGGAATTGAGATCGCCAGTTTTGCCGATATTCCTGCCGGTACGGGACTTGGATCCTCGAGTGCTTTTACAGTAGGTTTATTGAACGCCCTATATCTATACAAAGGAAAGGTCGTTCCCAAGGAAAGACTTGCCCGGGAGGCGTGTGAGATTGAGATCGACACCCTTGGCGAACCGATTGGAAAACAAGACCAGTATGCAGTGGCCTATGGCAATATTAATCACATCAGGTTTAACAGAGACGAGACTGTGGACGTAAGTCCTATATTCCTGTCTGATGAGTCCAGGCGCCAAATAGAGAGCAATCTTTGTTTGTATTACGTTGGAGGCAAAAGAAAGGCTTCTGATATTCTTATGGAGCAGAAAGCGAATATGGCTCAGAAAGATAAGGTCGGGGTGTTGAAGAAAATGGTTCTTCTTGCAGATGAATTGCGGCACGCCTTGGAGGTCGATGAGATCAGTGATATAGGCCGTTTGCTGGATCATGGATGGACATACAAGAAGGAACTTGCCGGTGGGATTACAAACGATCATATAGACGAGCTGTATGGAAAAGCAAGGAAATCAGGCGCTGAAGGAGGGAAGCTTTTGGGCGCGGGGGGAACGGGCTTCCTGCTTTTGTACTCAAAGAATCATGAGAGATTAAATCAGGAACTCGGATGCCGATTTCTACCGGTAGCCATGGATCGAGAGGGGACAAAGGTGATTTTTTATGACTGAGGCACCAGCAGAATTTTTCAAGAGATACAGTCGAGAATTATTTTCTATTCTGAATGGAATCGATGCCGCGGAGTTTGCATCCTTTATAGAGGTATTGAAGAAGTCTTATGAAGACGATGCTCAGGTGTTTGTTTGCGGGAACGGGGGGAGCGCCTCCAATGCTTCACATTTGGCCTGTGACATAAATAAGGGTGTGAGCTATGGCAGAAAGAAAAGATTCAGAATGATAAGTCTCAGTGACAACATACCCACGATTATGGCTTACGCCAATGATGTTTCATATGATGATATTTTCATGGAACAGTTGAAGAACTATATGAATCCAAATGATTTGCTCATTGGCATATCGGGTAGCGGCAACTCTGAGAATATTCTTAAGGCGATCAGGTATGGAAACGAGAATGGAGCGATGACCTTCGGTATCTGCGGCTATGGAGGGGGAAAATTAAAAGATATTGCACAAAAGTTTCTTGTAGTGAATAGCGAAGATATGCAAAAAGTGGAAGATGCCCACCTCATAATTTTCCATACCGTAATGCAGTGGTTTATGATGGATCTATGATAGACATTTTGAGAGATATGATTCTCAACAGGTTACTCTATGGGTAATTCCCTCGTAGTAGGCGCAGGCAGCTTTATCGGCCGCCATCTGGTCGACAAATTAATCGGGAATGGTGAAAATGTAAGTGTTCTTGTCCGGAGTACGAAAAACCTTCCTGACGCGTGGAAAGGTCTTGTCAATATACATATATGTGACATAACGGAAAAGGAGTCCATGGCCGGAGTTTTTAAGGGCGTAGAAGTGGTTTTCCACCTCGCTGCAAGAGTTCATGACGTTTTTGAGGGCACAAACAGTTCAAAGGAACATCTGGTCACGAACGTAGAGGGAACGAGAAACCTGCTGGATGAGTGTAAGGGGGAGGTCATAAAACATTTCATTTTCTTCAGCACCATCAAGACCATGGCTGAAAAAAACAATGACACCATGGATGAAGGGTTTGTTCCAGCCCCCCAAACCCCATACGGCCAGAGCAAGCTTGCTGCTGAAGAACTGGTTTCGGAATACGGCAGGAAGAATGGGTTCATGACCACATCCTTACGTCTTCCCATGGTTTATGGCCCTGGAAACAAAGGAAATATCTATAGGATGATTGAGGCCGTGGATAGAGGGCGGTTTATTATGGTAGGACGCGGTGATAATAAAAGAAGCATGGTTTTTGTGGAGAACGTGGTCGATGCCGCTCTATCCGTAGCCGGGGAAAAGGAAGCAGACGGCAAGGTCTATATTGTTACGGACGGCATCGATTATACGGTCAGGGAATTATACGAAACCATTGCAAGGGGGTTAGGGAAAAAACCCATTGCTTTTCACATACCTTTGGCTATGGCAAGAGGAATCGCAAGATTAGGGGACCTGGGGAAAATAATTTCTGGAAAACCATTGCTATTTGATTCAAGTGTAGTGAAAAGACTGACCAGCCCCTTTACCTTCTCCTCCGGGAGGATTCAGAAGGAAATAGGGTTCAAGCCGAAATACAACCTCTACAATACCGCAGAAAAAACCATAAACTGGTACAGGGAAAACAAGAAATACTCTTCTCAATCAAGATGGAGGCCAGATGCATTGGCTTAATCTTTCCCTGGTGATCACCATAGTGTATGCCATGAGCTTAGGTTGTTCTCTGCTGATATATCGGTATGGTCCTCTTGTTGGACTTGTTGACAAGCCGAATGAGCGCAGTTCCCATACGTTTCCCACGCCAAGAGGGGGGGGGCTTGGGATCTGGCTGGCGTTTATTGTTATGGGGGTTTTCTTTTCTCAGAGTCAGTTCCTTACGATGCTCGCTGGTATAGCAGGTTTGATCGGCTTATTAGCAGATCGCTTTAATCTTGTACCAAAGGCCAGATTGATATCTCAATTCATTGTTGCCATTTTTGTTGTGGGATTGTTACAGGATCCATCTGTATCTGCAGCTTCTCTGGCTTTGTTTCTGTTCTGGGTTTTATTTATCACAGGAACCGCAAATTTTTTTAATTTTATGGATGGCATCAACGGAATTGCCGGACTGACGGGTCTCGTGGCGTTCGGTTTGGTGGCTGCTTTCTCACGTTATATCGCCTATGATTCTGACGTTACTCTGCTTGCCCTGGTCTTATCTGCCGGATGTCTGGGGTTCCTGCCGTTTAATCTCCCTAAAGCAAAGGTCTTCATGGGCGATGTGGGGAGTATTTTTTTGGGATTTGTCTTCGCTTGTTTCGTGCTGAAATTGTCCACGAATATCCATGTGTTCCTCTGCCTCATCATGTTTTTAAGCCCGTTTTATGCCGATGCACTCGTTACATTATTTTATAGATGGCGGAGGGGAGAAAACCTGATGCAAGCCCATAGAAGTCATCTGTATCAGTATATGAGTAACGAACTGAACTTGCCGCACTGGAAGGTTTCATCCATCTATGCTATGATACAAGCAATTTTTGGCCTCCTGGCGTTACTTGCGTATAGGAGTGGATTGATGTGGCAGATCTTGCTTCTGGCCATATTTGGAGGGATGTTTCTACTCACTTATAAGACACTCAGAGGAATCAAAACGAATTTTGCGACATCGAGGGAGGCGAGCCTATGATCCGGTCTTTCCTGCTCAAGAAAACGACGTTCAGAAGGACCCTTCTGTTCTTTCTGGGTGATGGTATCTTGCTTGCACTATCTCTTTATCTCGCTTTCTATCTGCGTTTTGACGGACAAATCCATGGGGTATATTTCCGCCAGATGCTGTGGTCTCTGCCTCTGTTTCTCCTTGTGAAATATGCCATCTTTGCGTCCTTCCGGCTCTACAGAATGAGCTGGTCCTATGTCGGGTTTTATGAGATCGTAGACATCCTCAAGGCAGTGACGGTTAGCTTCCTGTTGCTTCTGGGTCTGATTTTCATCTTTTGGACCCATCGACTCTTTCAGGGCTATCCACGCTCTGTTCCGTTTATTGATTATGCATTGACGCTCGTGTTCATCGTCATGTTCCGTGCTTCCAAGAGGTTCTACAGCCAGACTCTAAGCGGGAGGAAGAAGGCCGGAACCAAACGGACTCTCGTCATCGGGGCGGGCAATGCCGGGGAGCAGATCGTCCGGGACATGAGAAGGCAAAAAGAGAGTCCTTACACGCCGGTGGGATTCATCGATGATGACCCTGCCAAGCGCGGGGTCTATATTCAAGGTGTCAAGGTTTACGGAAATCGGAAACACATCGCCAGGACGGTGGACAGGTTGAATGTTGAGCTTGTCCTGATTGCCATTCCATCCGCGTCATCGCGTGAAATCCGAGAAATTCTATCCGTGGTGCGACAGGCCCATGTCAAGGAGATCCGGATCATTCCCG
>Ga0210022_1000764_pt1 | contig 22725 bp, 24 predicted proteins | sample CryGeymeta201520_FD_183984 | JGI IMG/M metagenome (GOLD analysis project Ga0210022, IMG submission 183984) | Groundwater microbial communities from Crystal Geyser aquifers in Utah, USA - Crystal Geyser metaG 2015-20 (SPAdes) (version 2) | ecosystem: Environmental > Aquatic > Deep subsurface >... | reverse complement strand
ACATTAATTGTTTTCAAACTTTTCAATCAATCTCTCCATCTTCTCCGTATTACGTTTGATTTCATGCAGTTCGTGATCTCCCATGAAGCTTTCGATTGCCGACTTAATATTTTTCAGATGATTTTTTAGCATTAAAGATAAAAACAAAAATGTATCCTCCTGTTTTTGATTTATTTTTCCCTCTAAATTCTTAATTCTCAATTCATCATTCTTAATTCTGACGTATTCTTGTCCCAGTAAAAGCGCAAACGGTGTTAAAAAAGCAAGAGAAAAAACCGGAATTAAAGTGCCAACTTCTTGATTTGGAGGAATAGAGAACATAAATCCAACCATTAGAGTAAAGGCAGTGGTGATAGCAATTATTGGCTCCATCAGTAAAGTCAGAGCGAACAATAAAAAATATATTAAGAAAAAAAAAGGCGAGCTGGTATTGCCGGTAGTACCGACGATCAAGAGGATTACGAGTGTAAAAATCACCGATTCAAGCAAACGACCGGCTTGGTTAATCAGGCGGCGGGATAGAAACATAAGAATAAACAGAACTGCGCTAATCTGAAGGTCATATTGGGCAAGATTAGTTTTTGGAAAAAGAAAAGCGATAGCAATGGTAATGATTAATATAATTGAATGAACAACCGGCTTGGACATAAACTCAGTATAGACTAAATCTAAAATAAATGTCAAAACTCAAATGTCAAATAACAAATCAATATCAAAATTCAAATGATAAAACTAAATCCATCGTAAATCTTAAATCATAAATCGAATATAATTATATTTCCTCAATCTCTTAGTTTTTTTGTGTTACAATATAAACTACCTTATTCTTATGGCAAATAATATCCCAAAAATTCAGGCACCGGTGTTTCGGGATGTGATTGAGGAGTTGAAAAAGGTAACCTGGCCAACAAAACAACAAACAATCAGACTAACATCAGTCGTGATTATCATCTCCTTGATTATCGGATTATATATCGGTATAATTGACGTTTTACTAACCAAAGGATTGGAGTTTTTTACGAAAATAAGATAAGATAGTAAATTCAAATGACAAAATCCAAAGAGTCAAATCAAGTCCAAATGACAAAGATACAAAACTACAGATTTATGATAGGATTTAGTTTTGAGATTTGAATTTTGATATTTGTTATTGATTTGTAATTTGGTATTTGGATTTTGAAATTAGTATTTTAGATGATATAGATGTCTTCACAACAAATTGCACAAGAAAAACAAGAGATTGAAAAAATGCAGGATGCACCACAAATTGAGACGTCGGCAAAATGGTATGTGATTCATACACAAACCGGATATGAAAATAAGGTTAAGCAAGCGCTTGAACAGCGAATAATCAGTTTAAGTGTGGAGGATAAGATTTTTTCGGTAGTGATTCCAATTCGCGAGATTATCGTTGTTAAAAAAGGAAAGAAAAGTAAATCAACTGAAAAGGTTTTTCCAGGTTATGTTCTAATAAAAATGATTCTTGATGACAATTCTTGGTTGGTGGTGCGCACAACCGAAGGTGTGACGGGTTTTGTTGGCGCCGGTCTTAGGCCAACTCCAATATCTGAAAAAGAAGTGCAGGCAATCATGAAGTTTGTGCAACAAGAACAACCGAAGTTTAAAACAAAGTTCTCAATTGGTGAAGCAGTTAAGATCACCGAAGGACCGTTTGCTGACTTTTTGGGAAGCATTGAATCAATTGACGATGAACGCGGGAAGGTTAAGGTTTTAGTTTCAATATTCGATCGAGAAACACCGGTGGAACTGGATTTTTTGCAAGTGGCGAAACTTTAATTATTATAATGATTATAACCGTTATAACAATTATATTATGAAGAAAATCAAAACACTTATTAAACTAAATTTGCCTGCTGGCGAGGCGACACCAGCACCACCGGTTGGACCGGCTCTGGGTCAACACGGCGTGCCAATTATGGAGTTTATTAAAGAATATAATGCACGAACCACTAAACAAAAAGGGCAAATCATTCCGGCTGTAATTACGGTTTTTGAAGATCGAACATTTACATTCATCACCAAACTTCCACCGGTTACAGCTTTGATTAAAAAAGCGCTAAATTTAACAAAAGGTTCAGGTAAACCAAATACGGAAAAAGTGGGGAAACTAACAGTAGCACAAATTGAAACCATTGCTAAAGAGAAATTGGCAGATTTGAATACAGATAACTTACCAGCAGCGATGAATATTGTTCGAGGAACTGCAAGAAGTATGGGAGTGGAAACGGAAGGATGATACGAATAAAACAACTTATGCGAATGATGCAAATATACGAATAATTCGCGTATGCGCGGCATTCGAATTAATCATTTAATATTCGTATCACATAAAATTATGGGAAAAGTAAAGCCGAGAATTCTTGGTTTGGAGGATGTAGAAAAAAAACAAAAACAAGAACAAAAACAAAAAGCCAGTGAGAAAAAATTGAATAAACAAAAAAAATCTCCTGTAGGGGTCGGGCTTGACCGACCCGTTTCAGTTGGGCGCGACCAATCCGTTTCGATCGAACATGCCCAACCTATGTCCGACACCGCGCCAAAAAAAGAAAAGAAACAACCCACCAAAAAAAAGACTGTACGTCGACGTGGAGAAAAGTATCAAAAAGTTAAGCAAATGGTTGATAAAAATAAACGATATTCTTTAAAAGAAGCATCTGCATTAATCAAAAAACTTAAAACAGCAAAGTTTGATGAAGCAGTTGAGTTGCATTTAAACGTGGAAAAAGTTGGATTGAAAGGTGAGATTGATCTTCCTTACTCAACCGGAAAAATAATTAAAGTGGCTGTTGTAGATGACGCTTTATTGGCAAAAATTGAAGCTGGTAAGTTGGATTTTGATATTTTGGTTTCGCATCCTTCCTTTATGCCAAAACTGGCAAGGTTTGCAAAGATTTTAGGTCCAAAAGGTTTGATGCCTAATCCCAAGAACGGAACGATTTCAACCACACCTGAAGAAGTGGTAAAAAAGTTTGCAAAAGGAGTTTTGCGTTGGAAAACAGAACCAAAGTTTCCATTAATTCATCAAATGATTGGTCGGGTTTCTTTAAGTGAAAAACAAATTGAGGAAAATGCTGCGGCTTTTTTAAGTGCTGTTGGTAAACAAAAAATTCAAAAAGTAGTGATTAAACTCACGATGAGCCCGGGAATTAAGATAGACCTAGAAAAATTAGGTTAGGAAATTCCAATTTCAAAATTCAAATAACAAATCAAATCCAAAATTCAAAACTCAAAAGTTCAAATAAGATCATAAATCTAGAGTTTTGCATTTTTGTTATTTGAGCTTGATTTGAATCTTTGAATTTTGTTATTTGAATTTAAATCTTAAACCTCTTCTTTGCAAGTGAGACGATTATGTTAGTGGCGTCCTCAAGATCCATATCTTTTCCTGTACGTATAACTAAATCATAGTGATGAGCTTTACGGACATTGTGCTTAAACAATGTTTTTGTGAATTCCTCACGGTTTTTATCAGACTCTTCAATATCAGTGATTGCTTGTTTTTTAGTCATTTTTTCATACTCCATCATCCATTTTATTCGTTGATCCATCGAGCAAATAATTCTCACTTTCAAAGCTGATGGTGAGAGAAAATTAACACCACGTCCCACAATTACAGCATACCCACGGTTGCCAATGGTAGAAAGAATTTTTAATAAATGTTTGTAATATGAATTCAAAGTAAGGTAATTTTTACCAAGTGTATCGGCAATGACTTTGTTAACTAATCGATAACGTTTTTCGTCAACTTCATTAATTAATTCTTTTTCTAAATGGGTTTCTTTAGCAATCTCATTAATAATTTCTTTATGATATATTCGCCATGGTTGACCGAGCTTTTTAACAATCATGTTGGCAATAACTTTTCCGCCTGATCCGCGCTCACGAGAAATCGTGATGATAGGAAGAGGTTGATTAAAAGTCTTAAATACTACAGGTAGTTTGGGTTGAAAGCGAAAACAGTTTTTTGAAATAAGCTGAAATAGCTTTTTCATAAAACAGTATATAATGATTATAATTGTTATAAATTTTATAATAGTTTAAAGAAAATGCAAGATCAACATAGTCAGTTTTGGCAGTATCTTTCTCAAACTCAAAGGGATTTGATTTTAGAAGGTAAGTATCTAATGGATGATATTATTTGTGATCACGCATACCAGTTTAAAGATTACTCTTTTTTAATTTTTCCATTTGCCAAAGCTTATGAGGGATTTTTAAAGCAAATATTTAAAGATGCCAAGCTAATTACTCATCTTGATTATATTTCTGATCACCTACGTTTGGGTAAGTTGATGTCACCGAATCTGGCTGATAGGATAGGGGATAAGTCTTTGTACTTTAAATTAGTTAACATCTATGATATTGAATTTGCAGAGAAAATATGGCAGACTTGGAATTTGGGACGAAATCAAATTCTGCACTATTTTCCGCATAATTTAAAGGCGGTTAGTTTTAGTGAAGCGCAAGAGATTGTTGATAATATATTGAAGACAATGGAGATGACGTATGAGAAGTTAAACCCAAATGTCAAACAAATAATCAATAATTAATAAACAATAAATTATCAATTATTAATTTTCAAATGATCATTTTCTTTTATTTGTTTTTTATTGATTGATAATTGATTATTGAACATTGATCATTAAATCGTTTTACTGTAAAGTTGGTCTGTTATTTGTCTTTTGTCATTTGTAATTATTTATTATGATTGGTCTAACATCTATCCAAGTTTCCGAACTTCTAAAGCAATATGGCTTAAATTCCATTAAAGAGGAAAAGAAAAAGCTATTAGTCATTAAATTTATTGAACAGTTTAATAACTTCTTAACGATTCTTCTATTTATTGCTGCGGGTCTTTCATTTTTAATTGGAGAAAAGATTGACGGCGGACTAATTTTGGCAATTGTAATTTTGAATGGCATTTTTGGTGTTTATCAAGAGTTTCAAGCAGAAGAATCTTTAGCAGTATTAAAAAAAATAACAGTGACAAAAGTACGGGTGATTCGTGATGGAAAAGAGCAGGAGATAGACAGTATTTACTTAGTTCCAGGAGATTTGGTAAAAATTGAGGAAGGAACGAAAATATCTGCGGACGGAAAACTGCTTGAAGTGGTTAATCTGGAAATTAATGAATCAATTTTAACCGGCGAGTCTTTAGCTATAACCAAAAGAATTAAAGATGATTTGTTTTCAGGAACAATTGTTTCACGCGGACGCGGGATATATCAGGTAACCTTAATTGGTATGCAAACACGTTTTGGCAAAATTGCAGCTTCACTTAGTGGAATAAAAGATATTAAAACACCACTACAAAAAAAACTTGAAGATTTGACAAAATTAGTTGGAATCATAGGTGTTGTTGCTTCAGTGTTTGTTTTTGTGATATCAGTTTTACAGGGTTCAGCATATTTTCCGGCATTTTTACTGGCAATTTCACTGGCTGTGGCAGTTGTCCCGGAAGGATTACCGGCAGTGATGACAATAACATTGGCAATTGGTGTCAAGGTGATGGCAGATAAACGTTCAATTATTCGTAAACTTTCGGCAATTGAAGCACTTGGAAGTGTGACGTTAATTGCCACTGATAAAACCGGAACCTTAACAACCAATAAAATGAAGGTAAAAGAAATCTATGTTGATGATCAGATTTATGAAGAAACAAACTTTCCGCGTTTGGAAAACCACCCATTTAGATTAATGGTAGAAAACGGAGTGTTGTGCTCAACTGCATCACTTGTTTACGTGCATGATCACGGAAGGTGGGATGTTTTGGGAGATCCAACCGAAGGTGCACTGTTATTTTTGTCGCAAGCAGTTGGACTATCACCGGAGGAAATGCGAAAAGAATGGAAAATTATTGATGAAGTACCATTTGACAGCGTGTCGAAAACAATGACCGTTTTGGTTCGATCTGTAGGGGTCGATCGTGATCGACCCACCTCAATCGGGCTTGACCGACCCGTTTCCATCGAGCGTGACCAACCCATTATTATCAATCGTGACCGACCCATTTTATTTATCAAAGGTGCGCCAGAGGCAATTTTAGAGCGTGTGTCATTTATTCAAAAAGGAAACCAGATTGAAAAATTAACATCAGAACATCGGGCAAAAATTGAAAAGCAAATGCAGATGTGGACGAGAAAGGGTTTGCGTGTATTAGGATTCTCCTATAATAACCAATTATCAATGAACAATGATCAATCAATTATTAATAATTCAATGATCAATGAAAATTCAATAAAAATTGAAAAATTGGAAATTGATCATTCTTCAATTTTCTTGGGTTTAGTTGCCATTCACGACGCACCCCGTCCGGAAATAAATGATGCGGTGGCACGGGCAAAACAAGCTGGAGTTAAAGTGGTAATGATAACAGGTGACAATGAACAAACTGCTGAAGCTATTGGCGTCACCGCGGGAATTATCGATAATAATGAAGATATTATCACAGGAAAACAGTTGGATGAATATTCAGATGAGGAGTTGATGAAAATTTTGCCACAAACACGAATTTTTGCTCGAACCACTCCTTTTCAAAAACATCGGATTGTCCAGTTGTATCAAAAACTTGGAGAAATTGTAGTGGTAACTGGTGATGGTGTGAATGATGCTATTGCTCTAAAGCAAGCAGATATTGGTGTTGCCATGGGATTGGTTGGAACTGATGTGGCGCGTGAAACTGCAGACATGGTGATTACTGATGATAATTTTGCTTCGATTGTTAACGCGATTGATGAAGGAAGAAATATCATTAAAAACTTAAAAAATGCGATTAAATATTTACTTGCATGTAATTTATCTGAAGCAATCTCCTTAATTATGGGATTATTTTTAGGAATCCCACATTTATTTTATCCAATTCAACTTTTATATATCAATCTTGTTACCGATGGCTTGCCAGCACTGGCTTTGGCCTTTTCACCGCGAGATCATCACCAAATGCAGCGTCCACCGGATAAAGAACTGAGTTTACTTCGATTTGCAGAAAAAGAATATATTGCGATTGTGGGCATAATTACAGCAGTTTTAGTTTTATTAGCGTATTTTATTTTTAGTTGGTTGTTTCCAAAAACTGGACAAACAGCGGCGTTTACGGTTTTAACTTTGATTCAATCATATATTTATATTGATCTATGGTTAAGTCATCAGTCACTGCATAAAAACCTTCATCTTCTTAAATCAAAGTTATTTGCAATGGTATTTTTTGTACCTTTTATCTTGCAGTTTTTTATTGTTAAATCAATCTTGATTAGCCGTTTTTTTAAAGTTGAACTACTTTCAATCTGGCAGTTTATTATGCTCTCTGTTTTTTCCGGATTTGTTTGGATTGGCATCAAACTCACCAAAAAAGCCGTTCATGTGACTGCGTGATTAAAACTGAGACACGCGATTTGATAAAAATCTATACCAAGAAATTGTCATTGCGAGTCTCGAATTAGTCGGGGGTGGTAATTCCGTTACCAATAGGACAAATATTAATACTAATTTAAGAATCTCTTTGAAGTGGAAATAGTTTTTCTTTAGGTGGGTCAGAGAATCTTTTTTCTGATTCTACCATAATTCTTGTTGCTAATTCAGCGTCTCCATGAAGAGATGCGAATATCGATAGTATCGTGACGAGAGTTCTGTGTATTTGTGAACCCAACGAAATATCTTCAGCCTGATATTTATTTAAATCGTTAGAACAAGTTTTAATGAATCGAACGCCGGTAGTTTCACTAAGCTCTCTTATTCTTCGTGCCATAATATTTCTTATTGCTTGGTTTCCGGCTGAAGTAAGAAAATCTTTTGCGTCGACTAATACTTGGAGTTTATTTTGTGATCGAAGTGCGTCATTAACCATTCTTAATGCTTGGTAAAAATCAACATCGGGAGGAGCTTTCAGATAACATCTTGTTTTCAGCGCTCCTCCAATCTGCTGCAATTGGGCACAACACAATTGTTTTATGCAGTTTTCGACTTCCATTAGTATTCCCGATTCGTGTAATCCAAAATCACTTGCTAAGGCGACTGCTTTTGCTAGTAAGGATGATAAAAAATAGCTACTATCGGCTACGGTATTTTTAATAAAAGGAAGAACTATATTACTAAGTAGTTGTCTTGCTTGGATGCGTCCTTGCTCCATATCGGGTGCATAGTAAACTGTCTCAGTTAATATTTCGGCAATTGTAATTTTTCTTACAATATCATCTTCTTCGCTTATGATTTTAGGATCGGGTTTTTTTAAGAATGCGGACATCAGCGCATTATATGCTTTAGGGTTAGTTGCGATTACATCAGCTCCATATGAAACAATATTATCCAATAACCAAGATTCCTCTTCATAACGTCTCAATTGGTAATCACAGTCTTCATATTTGAAAGTTGTTGAACCTATCTGTGAAGTAGCAATTAAAACAAGTGTTTGTCTTAATTCATTGTTTGGACTTAGTAGAGCACAGACCTGTCCAGGGAGTAATTTTCTTTGAGTTGGATTTTTAGAATCTTCTAATAAGCGATTTAAATTTTCAGGAATAGCTATTTCTCGACTTTCTGGATACCATTGTAACTCTGATAAATAATTCCATTCAGCTCTTTGCTTCGTATGATTTGGTATACCCATTATAGAATCTAGTCCGGGCTTTGATAAATCATCCGGAAGAGGCTCTTCAGACTGAGCACAAGCAACGATAAATAACGATTCGAAAGATGTTGGATATCTTTCAATAAGAAAACCCATATTAAGAACTTCAGCAGACTTGATTTGTGTATCACGAGGGAGTGTTGCAAGTAATTGATTAGCTTTGTTTAAGAATTGAGAAGTTTTATCATCTTGTTTTAACCATCCAAGATAATTTAGATTTATTTGACTTACTTCTTTAGCCATTCTCGAATTTTAGCCTACTTAGATAATATATTCTTGACCTATAATTTGCCAAATTAGGACAGTTTTAGTATAATATGGACATTCATTTTGACAATTTGGACATTTATGAACATAACTTATATTTTTCCACCATTAACAGAACAGCAACCGAAAATTGATTGGGTAATAAAGCAAAAAGGTAAAAGCATCTTAACATATCAAGTTGACTGTCGTTTGCTTGATCATGTTTCCGTGAGTAATTTTTTTGAATTATTTCTCTCGGTCTGTAATAACAGAAAAAGCAAGATGGGTCAAGTTGGAAATTGTGTAACGAAAATTAATACATTACTCAACCATAAGAAACAACCAATTTTAATTATCATAAAAAATATCCAGTATTTATTACCTCTTCTTGGTTCGATTTTGCTTAAGCTAATGGTTATTAAAGAAAATAGCCATAATATAATTAGTTATCTTTTCACAACCACTGATTGTCTGTATTCAGACAGGATTTATGAACAGTTAAAAGCTTTGCCGTTAATTCTTGATAAGGTTCAGTATTTTGGTTATAAAAAATTTGACTATAATTTGCGTGAATCAGAAATTATTTGGAATAGCTTATCTGAAATTCAGCGTCGTTTGATCCGACGTATATTGATTGGTGAAACAGTTCGAAAAGAAGAGTTTGCCGCGGACATTGATTATTTAATCAAGACAGGAATTATTTCTAATAAAAAACAAACGTATACTATTAATTTACCATTATTAACTAATATCTTACTTAAATCATCCACCCAGTCGTTAAAACTACATAATCATACAGTCTGGAGTGGAGAAGAGCTGATGACTGCAAAATTCAGTGCAAAACAAAATCACATTTTACGACTTTTACTTGAAAATGTAGGAAAAGTTGTCAGTCAAGATCAAATCGCAGATAATTTATGGGATACGAAAGATAGCGAAAATAAATTTTCAGTTTGGGCAATTGACAAGTTCATTCAACGTTTGCGACTACGGATGAAACAAAATTTAATTGCAGATAAAATTATTGCAATAAAAACAAAGGGTTATTGTTATCAAAACACTACTCACTGTATTCGAACGGAAGAATTAATAATAAAAGATGGATTGAAATTTATATTGATGGAAAATAACAAAGATAATGTTTATTTTTATAATAAAGCATTTCAGAAAAAACAACTAAGAAAAGTGTTGTGGCAATCAACCCCAAAAACAGACAAAGAAATAATTGACTGGATAAAAGAAGTGACTACGGCTGAATCGCATTATTATTTTTCAATCTGGAAAAACAAGAAGATGATTGGTCATGTTGGCCTAGATAGGATTAATTGTTTAAACCAATCAGCGCGAATGGGATTTTTCTTGGATAATCCAAAACTTTGGGATAAATTTGGAAAAACGATTTTTTCTGTGATGATTAATGAGGCCAAAAATCGCTTTCATTTACAATTTCTTAGCGCTGACGTGGCCGGAGATGAACCAACTCAAATTCGTATTCTTGAACAGCTAGGATTTAAAAAAGACTTGGTTAAAAAAAGCCTTCTTACGCTGGAATTATTCTAACCAAAAATTCGGCAACCGGGCAGGTTGCTAACGGGTTGATATAAGGCGATATAATCTTTGTTTTTTGCATTTTATTTAATCTTGACAACTGTATATTGCTGTAACATACTTTATTTATGAAAAAACTCAAAGCAATTCCAAAATTCAAAAATGAGGATGCGGAAAGAGAATCTTGGAGTACTCATGATACAACTGAATATGTTGACTGGTCTAAAGCTAAATTGGTATGTTTTCCCAATCTTAAATTATCAACTGAAACGATTAGCCTAAGATTGCCTGCTTCGCTTTTAGATGCGGTCAAACAACTGGCTAACAAACGCGATGTGCCCTATCAATCACTAATGAAGATTTTCATTGCCGAAAGACTAAAACAAGAAACTTACATGAATATTTGATCAGTTAGCTTTCTTAAAAAATCGTTTTCTTAAAAAAAGGAAAATAAGCAAAACCGGAATCCAAATCGCTGCATAAACTCCAATCCAGATCAAAAATCCAATTAGCAAGCGTAGCGTTGAGATCATTGATCGCACTGCTTCTTTCAAAATCTGTTCCGGTCTCCAGGAATCAAGCGGAGCATAGGGGAGTGAAAGTTCATCGGTTGATAGGTAAACGGTAATTTTGGCCAAGTTGACGTTTTCTGCCAAGTATTTTTTTTGTCCAATTTGGGTATCGATTTGATCTTGAATATTTAAAATTTCCCGCTGAACATTTAGAATATCTTCAATGGTTATTGCTTTATTAAGCATGTCTTCAAAGATAGTTTTTGTTTTATTTAAAGTAGCCAATCGTGTTTCAATATCAGTGTATTGATTGGTAACATCTTCACCTGTTAAATTTTCTGTCACCACCTTAACTGAAAGTGATTTAAAAAACTTTAGAGCTGCTTCTAATTGTTTATTTGGTATACGGACAGTAAGTGAGGCATTGGCGTTTTCATGCGGATTATTAATTGAAGAATTGATCATAAATCCACCCAGCTCTTGAGCTTTTTTCAAAATTTGACGGTGAGTATCTTCAACTTTTTTCACCACCAGTGATAAATATGAATCAGCCACAACCATTCTGTCAGACGTAGGAGCGCCTGTTTTGGAATAAGAAGCTGATGGAGGAACAACTGACTTTGACATCATTGTTCCATCTTGAGTAGAGCCAATGCTTTTTGCACTATAATCTGTACCGATAAAATTTGATGAACGCATTAGATAGTTTGGAGTTGATTGTTTGATAAGAAGATAAAATATGAAAATAACAAGAACGAATGTGAGCTTATGACTTTTTATCCAACCTACGACTTTAGACATGCAATAATAGTAGAAATTTTCTATAGGAATGTCAAACGAGATTTTATGACCAAAATTCGGCAACCGGGCAGGTTGCTTAGTGGGTTGGCAGAAGGGGCTAAAAAAGATCAATTTGGCGATTTTGTATAAACTATTCTTTAACTATAATATTAATAAATAAAATATTGTAAAATATAGTTATGGTTTTAATGTGGGACTATGACATTAATGAGTTAAAGAAAACCGAAGCCGGACGGATCAAAATCCTGGAACGGATGATTAACTATGGTCCGGGCAAGGGAGAAAAAATTTCTCTGTCACAAGTGAAGAAAAATTGGGACAGATTAGATCTCTATCCTTCGAACAAACGTTTGTTAGAATTATTAATATGGGGCAAAGTAAAATCATTACCACCGAGCAAGCCAGTGTTCTCGATCAAATAAGACAAAATAACTACCTGTGTACTAATTTTTATTTTACCGGAGGCACGGCTTTAAGCGAATACTATCTTCAGCATCGTTATTCAGAAGACTTGGATTTTTTTACGGAAAAACCATATGAACAGAAATTGATTATCGACTTCATCAGTAATTTATGCAAGCAAAATCAATGGACTTATGAACTCAAAACGGTTGAAATGCTAATGACGTTTTATCTGCATATTGGGACAATAACACTTAAAGTTGATTTTTCTCATTATCCGCATCAACGCGTAGAAAAAAAATATATTGATCATGGTTTGGCAATTGATAGCTTGACTGATATTGGCATTAACAAACTAACAACTATTTTTCAACGCACTCAAGTGAAAGATTTTGTTGACTGTTATTTTTTATTCAAAAAACTGAACTTGTGGGATCTGATTTATGGGGCAGAAGTGAAATTCAGACAAAAGATTGAACCATGGTTATTGGCCACAGAACTAATGAATGTTGATAAATTTACAGAGATGCCACGGATGATTAGATCATTAACATTGATGCAATTAAAAACCAACTTTCATCAATTAGCCGATCGTTTTGCTAAACCAAAAACAAAAAGGTAAAGATTTTCGTGGAGGAATAATATACCCAGTATTAACCAAACGAATAATCGGACTGAACTGAGGCTAAATTGATTTTGAGGCTAACTTATCGTGATTTCAGCAAACTATTAATGTCAAATAACTCATACTGTTGTTTTCTCATTATCTTTGCAAAATCATTATCACTCATATTATACGCCATCCTATTAAGCTGTTCAAATGAAACGCCTTGTTTTAAAAAGTTTATGTTTTGTTCTTTTGATATTTCTTTAAGTTTCTCATAGGGCGTTGTATATTCTCCGTAGATTTTCTTTTCGCGTCCTTTAAAATCAGTTGTGATTTCTGTAACAAATCCGCAAGGACGATGATAATTAAGATAGGGATTAAACCATGTCTTAAAAAAATCATTGAATTTATCAGATAAGTTTTGATTAACATGGAAAAAGCCTAAGTTCTTTCTGATAACTGCGCCATTCTTTTCTTCAACTAATGCATTATCGTTGCAATGTCTGCTTCTTGATTTTGTCTGATGGATTAAAAGTTTGTTTAAAAGTTTTTCAACTATGTGATTGATAAACTCACTCCCTCGGTCGGAATGGAAGTTAAAAATGGTAAAAGGGTATTGATCAAGCATAAACTTAAGAGCCGGCTCAAGAAAGTATTCGCTAATTTTAGGAACACAGACAACCACTTCCCACTGGGTTATTTCACAGACAGAGTTGATATGGTATATATCATTTTGGCTCACTGTATCAACTCGTATTGAACCTGGAATATTATTAGGTTGCGGTTTAGTTGTTTCACCTATTGGAATCTTTCGAGCTTGTGTATGATGTAAATATTCTGCTTTATATTTCTCGCTTTCTCTTTTTCCAAACATTTCATATTCACGTCGCATTATCTCATGAGTTGCTGCAGCAGATAACCTGTAGTGCAGTTCATCTGTTTTTTCCAAAAGTCCAATGTCATAACCCGTGTATGTACGATGAATGTTTAAGCGAACGTATGGTTTTCTTGATAATCTGCCCAGTAGTGCAGTTTCAATTAATTGATGCAGTTGACTATGTTTGTAACTGGTTAATATCTTTAAAGCTATTAAAACAATATGTTTTTCTTTTTTAGATAATCTTGGATAGTTAAACTTATCAATAAACCTTTCAATTATTTCGTATTTATCTTCAATTGTTTTTACCTTAAGAGTTAGACGTTTACTTCCTAAAACAAAAACCTTTAAATCATCCATTGATCGGATATGTTTTATGTCCATAAATACATCCATATATACTGATTATCACATATCCTCAAGAACCATCATCCTCTTTCACTCCGATTTTTCATCTGGCAATCGGACTATTTTTAGTCCGAAAATTGATTGGATAATACTTAAACTTGCAAAACACTGTCTAGTTTGCTATATTACTCTCATATGCCTCCACGAAAAAAGACACTTACCACTTGTGAAACAACTCTGCCTTTAGTTTCTGAAATTAAGAAATCATCTGAAGATAAAAAGCAAATAACTACCCTTGAAAATCTTAAAACTCAAGTTAATGGTGAAATTAATCATTTGGTTGATCTGCTTATTACTGATATAAACGCTTTAGAATCTGCTAAAAAACAGTGGCAAGAAGAACAGGCATTAAAAGAAAGATTGCAGAAACAGCAACAAGAGGAACAAAACTTTCAGGATGCGTTAGATAAAAAGAAAAGACAGGCAGAGTTTGCGGAAAAAATGGAAACAGACAAGAAAAAATGGGCAGAAGAAAAACACCAGCAAGAAGAAGCAATCAGGGTAAAAAAAGAAAATTGGGATGCGAAAGAAAAAGAATTTGATAGTTTAAAATCACAGACAATTGATTTTCCCAAACAATTGGAAAAAGCAGTTACCGAAGCGCAAAAGCAAATAAGCGATGTTTTAAAGAAAGATTTTGATGTCGAAAAGAAACTGTTGGTGCAGAAATATGAGTCAGATCTAAAATTACTTCAACAGCAAATTAGTTCTCTACAGATCCAGTTAAAACAACTGGAAAAAGACAATGCTTCGTTTAAAGAAGAAAAAAATCGCGCCGGCGAACAGATGAAAGAGATGGCTGTGGCAATGGTGCGAGGAAAAGAGCAAAACACTTCATCCGAGCCGCAGTAATTCTCCATTTGACAATATTTATGGGTTTATGGTAATATGGGTGTTATATGAAGCAGCAACATGTAAAAACGACAGTGGAAATGGATCCGCAACTTTTATACCAAGCAAAGATTGTGGCACTTGAACAGGGAAAAAGTTTGAAAGAAATATTTACAGAAGGAGTGAAAATTGTGGTTAAAAGACAAGGTTCAATTGTAAAAAAACAAGATAAACCCAAAAAACTAACAAAACTCCAACAATTTCTTGATAAAATGGTTAATGATAAAACAGTTTATTGGGATAAAGAAGACGATAAAAGACTACTTCTTGTAAGAAAAAAATCTAAAGAAAGATTAAAATCACTACAATGGTAATTTTAGTTGATACAAACATTCTTATTGATTATTTTCGTCAAAAAGATAAACGACTAACAGTTTTTAATAAAACGTTTAATGGAAATTCTAATCGTTCTGCTGCAATCTGTTTAACAACGGTGAGTGAGCTGTGGTCAGGTAACAGTATGGAGGATAAAAACAATCGAGCGCTGACTGAACAATTTTTATCTTCAATTCGTATTGTTAAAAATAACATAGAAACAGCGAAAATTACAGGAGAATTAATGAGAGAGAAAAAAGATGGTATAAGTTTTCAAGATGCAGAAATTGCCGCGTGTGCCCTATATCATAAACTTCCACTTCTCACCTTAAACCAAAAAGATTTCCGAAAGATAAAAGGGATTAAGTTATTACCGATTTAAAACTTCCCCCTTGCATTTTTGTTTTCTGTGTTATAATAAACTTCAGCATGAGAAAAATTAATACTATAAATTTCTATTTTTTCTATTACCCGCAAAAGGCGGCGTGATTTTATAGTATTAAAATAATAATAAAATTCACCCGCCGCAAGGCGGTTTTTTGTTATGGTCTGTTAACGAACAAAGTGAGTTTACAGACCGTTACATCCGCCAAATATCGCTCTTCGAGCCGCGCTACGAATAGTAGCTAAGGCGAGAAGTAAGATATGGCGGATTGGTAGAGCTATTACGAAAATCATTATGGATAACAGAATCAAAACAAATTTTTTCTACTTTTATTACCCAGCTGAAGCGGGGTGATTTAGTAGTAACCAAAATTACAAAAACCACCCCGCCCAAAGCGGGTTTTTTAGATAGCTGTTTCCGAAATATAATTTCGGATTACAGATATCTAACCCTCCAAGAATCGCAGCATGAGCCGTGAACGAATAGTTCTGAAAAGGCGAATGCTAAGATTCGGAGGGTAATAGTTACAAATTATTTTAAAAATATGGAAAGACAAAAAATAAACATTTTCGGACCGTGTGCAGCTGAATCGCAAGATCAAATTATTGCAGTAGTTCGAGCATTAAAAGAGCGGGACGTGGGAATAATGCGTGGCAGTTGGTGGAAGCCGCGTACTTCTCCTGGATTTGATGGTGTTGGATCACAAGCTGCACCATGGTTTGCAGAAGTAACTAGAATGGGTTTGATTGTTGCTACGGAAGTATTATTACCCAATCATGTATCAGAAGTTATGCAGGGAATAGTCGCCAACGGTGGTAACCCAGAACAAGTTTTGCTTTGGTTAGGATCAAGAAATCAAAACCATCTTACACAACAGGAAATCGCAAGAACACTATTAGGAGAATCACCGAATACGGTACGTTTAATGATAAAAAATCAACCTTGGATGGACGAAAGACATTGGTTGGGAATTGTTGAACATGTTGTTAGTGCTGGTTTTCCACCAGAACGGATAATAATGTGTCATCGCGGTTTTGCTCCTGGAAATGAACCTAATCCTAATGGATTAAGAAACTTACCGGATTGGGAAATGGCAATGAGGGTAAAAGAAGAAACCGGTTTACCAATGTTGATTGATCCGTCTCACATTGGTGGGACTCGTGCTAATGTTTGGCGAATATTACGAGAAGCAGCGCAGTTTCCATTTGACGGTGTAATGTTGGAAGTGCATCCGGATCCAGACAAGGCAACGACTGACGCTAAACAACAGTTATCAATTACTGATTTGGATCAGATATTAAAAATATGCAAATAACCAGTTTACACCTACGAGGTGAAATATAATCCATGAATCAACTAACATCATATCGAGAAGAAATCGACAATATTGACAGACGATTAATTCAATTATTGGCAAAACGATTCCAAATAGTAAAAAAAGTTGGAGTTTTAAAAAAACAATTGGGATTCCCGCCTTTGGATAAAAAAAGATGGAAACAAGTCGTGGCCGATCGATTAATTATCGGCAATCAGGTTAGCCTTCCGGCGAAATTTATTATGGCAATCTATGATTTAATCCACAAACTTGCATTGCAAATTGAAAAACAGCCATGAATAAGCAAACCGTTGCGATTGTTGGATTTGGGCGGTTTGGAAAAACACTATATCGCATGTTAAGGGCGGATTTTAATATTATCTTATTCAACCGAACTCAATCTGTGTTTAATAACCAAAGGCTGACAGAAAATACAAAAGTTGTTAAAAATATTAAAAGCATATATCGAGCGGACATAATTTTTTATGCCGTGCCGATTGATCAGTTTAAAAAAGTCATCAAATCGCATCGTCAGTTTTTTCAACCCAATCATTTATTAATCGATGTCTTATCGGTTAAAGAATATCCAGAAAAAATATTTAATAAATATTTAAAAGGACTAAAAATACAAGCATTATTAACTCATCCCATGTTTGGTCCAGATAGCAGTAAAAATGGATTTTCAGGATTGAATTTAATGATAAATCAGTTTAAATCTAGTCAAGAAAATTTTAGTTTTTGGAAAGAATACTTTATTAGTAAAGGAATTAATGTGGTTGAAATGACAGCAAAAAAGCATGATCAACTAGCTGCCATATCTCAAGGTACAACGCATTTTATTGGTCGGTTATTGGAAAAAACTCATTTTCATCCGACTGCAATTGACACAATGGGTGCGAAAAAATTACAGGAGATTGTGAAACAAACATGCAATGATAACTGGCAGTTGTTTTGTAATTTACAAACATTTAATCGCTATACCAACGCAATGCGTCAACGCATCGGTCGACCTTATGACTTTTTATATAATCAACTACTGCCAAAAAGAATTAGTCGCAAATATTTGGTTTTTGGAATTCAAGGAGGAAAAGGAAGTTTTAATGAGCAAGCGGTTTTGGATTATATTAAACGGCATAAGATAAAAAAGTTTAGAATTAAATATCTTTATACGAGCAATCGCGTTTTACAATATTTATCTTCTGGTAAGATTGACTTTGGACTTTTTGCAATCCATAATGCAGTTGGTGGTGTGGTTTGGGAGTCGGCGCGAAGCATGGCTAAATATAAGTTCAAAATCATTGAGGAGTTTCCAATTTTAATCAGTCATTTTTTAATGAAAAGAAAAGATGCCAGCATAAGCCAAGCAACCACCATCATGGCGCATCCGCAAGTATTTTTACAATGCAAACAATCATTAATTGATAAATATTCAAAATTAAAATTAATCAGCGGCAAAGGAGATATGATTGATACGGCTCGATCTGCACAAGCTTTGAGTGAAGGAAAAGTTGACAAAAATATTCTTATATTAGGACCAAAAATTCTTGCAAAGATGTATAATTTTGAAATCGTTGGAAAAAATATGCAGGATGGTCAGAATAATTTAACCTATTTTTTTCTTGTGAGTCGTTAATAAATAAGAATTCGAATATTATGAAAAATTTTTATACTGCGAGTTTCGCATTAAGTAAAAATAATGTCATTGCGACCCCGCTTAGCGGGGGAAGTTATAATCCCGAGCTTAGTTCGAGGGACAATCCCGTTAATATAAGAAGTCCTATTGGTAACGGGATCGCCACGTCCCGTTCAGCTAACATGAACGGGACTCGCGATGACAATAATACGAAATTCGTATATGCAAAACGGGTTGCGAAAATGGCTGATCCAACAATCACTAATACATTAAAACTTGCCAGTCAGCCGGGAATTATTTCTTTGGGCGGTGGAATTCCCAATCCAGAATTATTTCCAGTGGAGTTTATTCGAGAAACTGTTGACAGATTAATTAAAGAAAACAGTCAACAGGTGTTGCAATATGGTCCAACCCCGGGTTTGCCGGTTTTAAGGGAACAAATTGCCAAATATTTAACAAAAAAATGGAAAAAAACAGTGAAACCGGAACAAATTTTGGTTACCACTGGCAGTCAACAAGCCCTGGATTTAGTGGGAAAGGCATTTTTAGATAAGGGAGATCAGATATTGGTGGAAAACCCGACGTATTTAGCTGCAGTATTGGCATTTAATGGTTATGAGACAAATTTTAAGATTTTACAATTAAATGAAAATGGAATCCATCCGCAAGAATTACATCGAAAGATAAATAACAATATATTCAAATTTGCCTATTTTATTCCAACTTTTCAAAATCCCACGGGAATCACTTGGTCATTAAATGTAAGAAAGTCAGTTATTGATATTGCAAATACAAATGGACGATTGATAATAGAGGACGATCCTTATGGTGAATTATATTTTGAAAAAGCGCCGCCACCGAGTTTAGCGGCGTTAGAAAATGCTAATTCTGTAATTTATCTGGGAACTTTTTCCAAAACCTTTTGTCCGGGTCTGCGGGTGGGATATTTAGTGGCTGATGAAAAAATTATCGAGCGATTGGCCTTGATTAAGCAGGCAATGGATCTTCATAGTCCGTCATTATCACAAGCATTGGTTGCCGAATATTTGAAAAATCAAACAATCTATCAAGCGCAAATGGAGAAAATTCGGATCTTCTATGGAAAAAAAGCCCGGTTTATGATGAATGAAATGAAAAAGAATTTTGACAGTCGTGCTTCTTGGACCAAACCAAAGGGGGGATTGTTTACTTGGATGACAATTCCCAGAATCGATTCCCGTGTTTTATATCAACAAGCAGTTAAAGCTGGTATCAGTTTTATGCCGGGTTATCCTTTTTATGCAAATGAACCGGATTATTCAACTATTCGATTAACATTTGCTACAGTAGGGGAGAAAGAGATGAAACTTGCTCTTGGAAAATTGAAGAAATTGATTATTACGTTATCATAAACCTATGAAATTGAAATCCAAACCTTAAAAAATTTTCGCCTTCATTGATAGTCAAAATTTGAATCTGGGTATATTGAGCCAGGGGTGGGAACTGGACTTTGCCCGTTTCCGCGTTTATTTAAAAGCAAAATATGGAGTAGAAAAAGCGTTTTTATTTATTGGTTATTTAATCGGCAATCAGAAACTTTATACTTTTTTGCAAGAATCAGGTTATATTTGTATTTTTAAACCAGTATTGGAAATTAAAAAAGGGAGAAAAATTACAGTTAAAGGAAACGTAGACGCCGAATTAGTTCTCCATACAATGATTGAATATGAGAATTATTCTAAAGCGATTATTGTATCTGGAGACGGTGATTTTCATTGTTTGGTCAAATATCTCAACGAAAAAGGCAAACTGTTGCGTTTAATCATCCCTAACAGAAGAAAATATTCACAGCTATTTTGGGAGTTTAATCCATTCATTGTCTTTGTAGATAATTTAAAAGATAAACTAAAAAAAAGAGAGGCGTCACCGAAGCATGATTAGCTTTTGGTTGTCCTCTCATCGTGATGGAAATATTGTATATTGTTAATAGTTAATTGTCAATTGATTTTTACAAATTTAAGAGTATAATATTGTTTATAATTTGGTAAAAGCGTTGAGGACAGAAATACCCTGTTTGAGCTGAAAAGTCGAAAGAGAATAAAAGACTTAAGTAGATTTTTTCGGGAGTTCCCGTCACAGAACTAGCGTGTGTCACAGCGAAACGGAGCACGTCAACAATAAGCTATTATTGTTCACGTTTTCCCGCCGACACGGCGGGTTTTTTGTAAAACGATAATAGGAATCAAGGTGGTACCGTCTTAGATTAAGACCCTTGTTAAATCAGAAATTTATTTTCTGGTTTGGCAAGGGTTTTTTATGTAGCTGTTTACGATCCTTTAGGGAGTAAATACAGATACATAATTCGCCAAATATCGCACCACGAGCCACAGTAGAAATCTACTAAGGCGAGTGGGAAGATATGGCGGATTGGTAGAGTCGAGCCTGAACGAAGGAGGATCGTTTCCGCAGATGGCAGAACGGCGATGCAAAGGTCTGTAAAACCTTATAAAGTAGGTTCAACTCCTACTCTGCGGACTATGATAGGAGTAATATTTAATACAACTGTGGTTTTTATTGGATGTCTAGTTGGGTTGAAACTGGGTAAAAAAATTCCTACCCAGCTACAAAATACCCTAATTAATCTATTGGGTTTAATTGTAATTGTCTTGGGAGTAAAAATGGCTTTAGGAACTAAAAATTTTATTATTCCAATGTTGAGTATTTTAGTCGGAGCAACATTTGGAGAATTGATAAAACTTGATGAATTGATAACTAATAATTTAACAAAATTATTAAAGAAAATTTCATTTTCTAATCATAAAGAAATTATTCAAACTTTTATTACCGCCAGTTTATTGTTTTGTGGTGGACCAATGACGATTTTTGGTTCAATCGAAGCTGGTCTGACAGGTAAAAATCAAACGTTAATTATTAAGGGAATTCTAGACGGGATTACAGCCATTCCTCTAGCCGCTTCACTAGGTAAGGGAGTCATTTTTGGTAGTATAACAATTTTTATGATGCAGTCGATTTTGGTCGTATTAGCGGGATTATTAAGAAACTTTTTTACAATATTTCTCGTTAACGAAATCACTGCTGTTGGTGGATTATTGTTAATGGTAATAGGACTAAATATGATGAAAATAAATAAAGAAATTAAGTCAATTAATTTAATTCCTTCAGTATTTGCAGTTCCTTTAATAGTTAGTTTAGTTTCTTTTTTCTTATGAAAAATAATCTAGGTAATTACACACATCAAGTCAAAGATCCAGAAAAATTTTTACGGTTTGATCTGACCGAGGGAAACTGTTGGTTTAAAGAAAAAGTTATCGACTGGTTTAACGAAATGAACATAGAAGACGTAATCCATTATCCAGGCGAAAGAATTATTAATGTAAAAAAATTATTAGCTCGTTGGCTTCATGCGAGAGAAGAAAATATCGCTATTGGTCAGGGAAGCGATGAGTTAATTGAAATAATTCCTAAAATTTTTATCAAACCTAAAGATAGAGTTTTAACAATTGCCCCATCATTTTTTCGTTTTATTGAGTCGTCACTGCGGGCTAAAGCAGAAGTTGTTACTGTTAAATTAGATAGAAATAACGGTTTTGAATGGAGTAATTTAATAGTAAAGAAGTTCTTAAAAAAAGCCAAGGATAAAAAAGTAAAACTGATTTGGCTAGCCAATCCCAATAATCCGACTGGTATAGATATTCCAAGACAAATATTATTAGATGTTGTGAAGCTTGGAAAAGTAGTTATTCTTGATAAAGTTTTGAATGGTTTTACAAAGGAACTTCAAGAAGTCTCTAATTTGGTTTGGGAAAACCCAAATCTGATTGTCCTGTCGAGTTTTTCAAAAACCTTTGGCTTGCCTGGAATACGATTTGGTTTTGCGATTGGATCGGTAAAAACAATTGAGGAAATTGGAAAGCAAAGGTTACCTTTTAATGTTTCGAATCAGACTCTGTTTTTTGTTGAAAAGTTACTTCGATCTTTATTAGAAAACAAGATAAAAATTAAAGACGGTTTAAAATTTATTAAAGAACGAGAATTTTTAAATGAGAAAGTTAATCGGCTAAAAAAAATTAGATTAGCTAGTCAATCAAAGACGAACTTTATTTTATTAAAGCCAGAAAATGAGATAAATCTTTTTCAATTACTT
>Ga0210022_1000750_pt1 | contig 22958 bp, 21 predicted proteins | sample CryGeymeta201520_FD_183984 | JGI IMG/M metagenome (GOLD analysis project Ga0210022, IMG submission 183984) | Groundwater microbial communities from Crystal Geyser aquifers in Utah, USA - Crystal Geyser metaG 2015-20 (SPAdes) (version 2) | ecosystem: Environmental > Aquatic > Deep subsurface >... | reverse complement strand
TGGAAGTGGAATCAGCCATAACCGCCACATTGTATCCCATATCCCTAAAGTATTCAGCTATGGTAATGCCGGTATATATGGAAGCCTCCCGGGCCGCCACCGGCATATTAGAGGTATTAGCTATTAGTACTGTCCGGTCCATCAAGGGATTGTCTGTATTAGGATCTTTAAGTTTAGGAAAATCTTCCAGAACTTCGGTCATCTCGTTGCCGCGCTCACCACAACCTATATAAACGATGAGGTCAGCATCACTCCACTTGGCTAACTGGTGCTGGGTGACGGTCTTACCGGTGCCGAATCCTCCGGGGATAGCAGCAGTACCACCCTTAGCCAGGGGAAAGAAAGTGTCAATGACCCTCTGCCCGGTCACCAGTAATTCCTCTATAGGCATCCTTTGAACTATGGGTCTTGGCTGTCTTACCGGCCATTCCTGATACATTTTAAGCTCATACTTTTTACCATCTTCATCCAAAACAACCAGGGTATCCTGAATGGTGTAAGAGCCGCTTTTTACCGTACTTACTACTTTACCCTTTATCCCGGGAGGAACCATGACTCGGTGAACTATCATAGTTGTCTCCTGAATTTTCGCAAAAACCTCGCCAGATTTTAAAATATCTCCCGATTTTACCAGAATCTCCACCTCCCAGGACTTTTTCTCATCTAAGGATATGAGGCCTATGCCCTCAGGGATAAATTTAAATCCCGAATCATATATCTTGGAAAGGGGCCTCTCGATGCCATCAAAGATATTGCCGATAATTCCCGGCCCTAGTTTTAATGAAAGGGGGGTTCCAGTGCCATACACCTTTTCTCCCCTTCTGAGGCCTGAGGTCTCTTCGTATACCTGGATGGTACCCAGATCATTTTCCAGAGAAATGACCTCACCTATAAGCTTTTTTTCACCCACCATCACCATTTCTCGCACCATGAAGCCTTCCATATGGTCGGCTCTTACTACAGGGCCATTGATATAGATGATATTTCCTTGTCTTGTCATCTTAACGCTCCTTATTTAACCATGAATACAGGATTTCTCCCACCAGTTTGTTGCTCTCTTCTAAGATAGTATTTATAGTGAAATCTATCTCCAGCCGGTCATCATCACTTTTTACAAAAACTCCGCCGATCAGGCTGTCAACGGCCTCAATTTTATAGGTAGCCTCATCTCGGAAGGACTTGATGGTGCTTAAAATAACTTTTTGGTTATTTTTAAGGTCATTCCTGCTGAAGCTAAAATTTACAAATTGATTAGCAGAAAACTTGGATAATACTTGCTTTATGGCTTCCTTTAAAAATTCCACATATTCTGCTGTACCAACAAAAGCCCTGGTTCTTTTCTTGACTTCATCCATAATTCTTTCGACAAATTCCTGCCTCTTCTTCAGCACTGCCAGGTGCAGGGCAGACCGGGTCTTTAAAATCTCCTGCTGCTTTTTGGTCTCAGCATCTTTGGTGGCTCTCGCTACCGCAATCCTTTTTCTTTCTTCGTTATCCTTTATAAGAGTAGTTTTCCGGCTTTCATAATATTCCACCAGCTTTTTTTGTTTTTGCTGAAAGTCAAGTTCTATTCTCTCTATAACCACCTTCGTGAAAAGGGAAATTTTATCTTCAATAGTATTGGACATATCCTTCACCTCAAATCTTAAGTCCTATGGATTCCCTTATATACCTGGTTAAAAAGTCGGGAGGCCGCCTGAGGCCGTGCCGGTCGGGAATTTCAACGATGATGGGAAGGCTGCTGGAAAGTTTAATTTCATCCAGTTCCAGCTTCACCCTTTCCGCTAATAGCTCGGTTATGAGTATAATTCCTATATCCCGGTTTTTCTTTACCTTGGCCAATTCTTTCAATATTTCTTCCCTTTCGTGGACTACCACTCCTTCTATACCAGATAACCTCATGCCAGTCAGGGTGTGGGTATTATCGCTTATTATAAAGACCTTCATAGGGATCCCTCTATATTTTACCCAGTATCATTATGGAGACAATCAGCCCATATATGGCAATACCTTCAGCCAAACCCACAAATATAATGGTTTTACCCACAATATTCGGGTCCTCTGAAATAGCCCCTATAGCCGAGGAGCCTACGACAGCCACTGCATAGCCTGCGGCGATAGCACTAATTCCGGTGGAAAGTGCAGCCGCCAAAAATCCCATCCCCGATGAAGAATTTGCCGAAGATTCAGCACTGGCGATACCCGGTATCAAGAAAAATAGGAAAACCGCTACCAGCACTACATAAATCGATACACTTGCTCTTACTAATTTTCTGATCCTCTTTGCATTAGCTTTATCTTTCTTTAAATAAATATAGAACCCTGCTGCCACGGTCAATCCCGGTATAGCCATGGCCATAAACGATACTGCATACATTTTTAAAACCCCCCTTTCAAATTTATAATGTTGTAAATATATATCCCGATACCCAGGGGAATACCCCTTTTTTTATGATATAAACTTATTCTCCTACCGACAGATGATATACCTTTTATTTTTACCGGGACATATTCTATACCATCTCCCCGGTAATATTTGCTAAAGAGCTCGTAATATTCCAGCCTCAAAGCCTGAATAAATACTATAAGTCCTTCTAAAACGATAATTACTATATTCCCCAATACCAATACTGCCAGGTTTCCCCATGAGGTGCTCATCATCCTGGCTAAGGTGGCAAAGGCTATATAAAGTCCCACATGGGTCAAGGCAAAAGCTCCCACCCTTAGGAAGGATATAGTATTGGAAAGCATGGAAAGCAGAGTCTCTATTACTCCAAACCCCTCTTCTATATAATAATTAGCCGGAGATCCTCTGTAAAGCTTATCGGCATGGAGCAGCTTGTTGGCCAGAGGTTCTTTAAATACCATCAAAATAAGAAGACCCATCATAGTATAAGCCAGTGCTGGTGATATATTACTATGGGTAACGACAACCCGAAATATGGTATATAACAATATTAGGTAAAAGGCAAGTCCTACTACACCATTTCTGCTGAAAAGGCCTTCTTCCATGTTTTTTCCAAGGCTGGAATTTATTATGTTGTATATATAACTACTTAAGATAAGTACCACACCAAAGACCACTGCCACCACCAGCATGTAATTGATGTTTGCCATAGGCCTGATGATGAGCGGTGATAGGATTTCCTCGGAGCCGAAAACACTGCCGTAAACGAAACCAAAAACGGTGGAACTTAAACCTATCCGGCTCAAAATTCCTCCCAGGCTAGTCCTTTTCCATCCCAGTTCTAAAATAAGACCGCTAAAAAGCAGTATAAGTCCCTGGCCCACATCACCGAACATCGCTCCAAAGAGAAGCATATAGGTCAAAGCGAAAAAGGCCGTAGGGTCTTTTTCACGGTAAGCCGGGGTGCCATACATCTTCACCAATATTTCAAAAGGTCTAAATAGTTTTATATTACTAAGTTTTGTAGGTGGGGTTAGGCCCGAACCAGTTTTATTGATATCCTCCACCAAAATTATAACCTCACCCCCGAACTGGCTCTCCAGTTCGCTTTTCAGTCTGGACACACTGCTAACCGGTACGAAGCCAAACATAAAAAATAGTTTATTACCCATGGCAATCTCTGATTTGAGTTCTTCGGTCTTTTTCTCCATTTCCAGCCTGGAATAACCTTTTTTTAATTCTGTAATGTATTTTACCCTATAATCTTCCGAGGATTTTTTAAGGTATTCTATGACCTTTTGGTCCTCACCTATACTTTTCCTAAGTTCCTCCGTAACTTTTGCGGCAGTGCCCCCAAATTCTGTAGGTATAGCCAGAAGGGTATAATTAAGAGAACTAAAAATCTTCTCCAGGGTTTCCTCCAAACTTACTGGAGTTATGGAAGCCACTATGACATATTTGCCTTCCACTCCCACCTTTAATACTACTGCTGGTATGTTCTCGTAATTTTTCTTGAGCTTATCGTAATTTTCTCTGGAAATCCTTATCAGCCTGAATACCAGGTATTTCATATAAATAAACCGGCTTAGATCTAAACTAAACCTGGACAGATATTTAAGGTTATCAATGTACTCTCTTTTTTTATTGATAGAGCGCACCTTTTCTTCTATCTCATCGGCAGTGGAACAAACCTTAGCGTAGATGTCCGAAAGTTGCTTCATAAAGTCATCATAGTCATAATCCTCGCCCAAATATTCCATTCTTAGTTGGGGCTTTATACTAAAAAGACTTAATAATGATTTTACCACTTCTTCGTCTTTAGTAAAATCCCGCTTTGAAGAATAGGGCTTTAAGAAAGGTAGTTCTTCTAAGGCTTCTATGTTTTTCTCACTAGGAGGCAGGAAAAAATCGGTGGAATTCACTCTGACTAAAGCGTTTATCATGTGCATACTCCCGTTTAAAGCCACCAAACGTAAAACCCGGTTTAAAAGAGTTTTTTTACCTATAACTCCTATACTTTTCATTTTTTCTACACTCATAAAAATATCTCCTTGAACTTAGGCCGCCTTCACCAGAAATTTCCTGGCTTCTTCCGGTGGCAGGTCATATCTTATACTCTCTATTATGGAAATGATATCCCTTATTTCAAATTCAAGTGACCACACATATCCTATAGTCTGGATTATACTCATGGTGAACTTATGGGTCATAGCCATGAGTTTATAATAGATAAACCTGTTGATGCGCCTTTCCATATATATATCCCTGGATATTTCTTCTTTTTTAAACAAAAAACCATAGACCGTATTTATGGTCATCCGGTAGAGCTCCTCAAGGTTCTTCGTATAACACATGCCCTGGCGATCCGCAAAAGTCAGTCTATCTCCAAAATTTATGGTGTAGTTTAAAAGCTCTTCCGGTGACAGGTGGTAAAATTTTTTACCTCGGTAGATCCACTGAATATTGTACAGATCAGCTACCATCCCTTCCCATTTCTTCAGCATTTTTCTGTCCTCCCCGGATATTTTTAGCCTTCGGCTTTGAATGATGTTAAAATAACCCATATCCAGAGCCATCTCAAACCTGAAGAGATTTTCTCTCTTGCCATCTACCAGAGGGTTCAAGACCTCAAAAAACTCCGAACCTTCCAAAGAATATATCAAGTCCCTAATCGTCTTTGATTTAAAAAGCCTTTTAGGGTTAACTCGGCTGTATTTGCCTAAAAAGGAGAGGGGTTTTTCAATAGTTTCTGGCTCCTTGCCGTTGAAAATACTTCTGGCCAGGACCTTTAAATCCTCTATCTCATATTTCATATAAAGCGAACGGACAAGGTCCTTATAATCATCCCAGAAATAATGGATAAGTTTATCCATGTTTTTGATCATATTGCGCTTCAGAATGTCTTCCAGGTCTCTCCTGCTGACCGTGTCGAGGTGAATTCCTCCTAATAGCTTGCCGTAAGAAATATTCTCTTTTAAATAGCGGGCTACCTCGGCCACGGACTTCTTCTGAAGCATATTCAAGTAATCTTCCCGTCTCAAAAATTCTTTTTCCATCACCCTTATCTTGGTATTTACGGCTGAATATCTAGTAAGCTTATCCATGACTCTCCCTATGGATATCAAAAATCCGTTTTAATATTTCATCAGTAATATCTTTCAGGGATTTTTCAAATTCCCGCTCCATATTCTTGAGGACTTCCTTAGTATTCAACTTCAGCTGGTCAACTTCCTGTTCTGCTTCTTGCCGTATCTCTTGTGCAGTTTCCTTGGTTTCGTCTTCTATCTGGCTTGCATAATTCCTGAACATTTTCTGTTCTTCTTCTTTACATCGGCGTTCCAGGTCAGCCAGTTGTTTTTTCCTTCTTGCGCTTTTATCAGCTGCTCTGGTGTCGAGCTCCATGAGCCTTTCTATTATAGCTTGCTCTTCCAAAATACCACCTTCTTTAAAGTTTTAAAATTCCCCAAAAAAAGTTTAAAACCTGCCCGCAGTGTACAGGCCTATTTAAAAAGCGATTATCTTTTGACTAAGCTTTATAAGTATATTACTGCTAGGTTATAAAGTCAATTATCAAGAAAGCCAGATATCTGTCATATTTAAACCTCCTTTCATTGAGGAAATGGTGCAAATATCGGGGTCAGCCTGTGAAGACCTGAACCCTCTTTGCTGCTCTTTGCTCTTTAGATATACACTATCACTCCTACTATTCCAGCCAGAATAAGTATCAGAATAGGGTTTAGCTTTTTACTCCTTAATAGGAGAAAACTTACTACTCCGATAATTATCCCTTTTATATCTGAAATACCTCCACCTTTTATTATAGAGTAAGCAGCAGAAGCAATTAAAGCTACCACAGCAGGTCTTAAGCCTTTCAAAATGTTCGTTACCCATATATTTGTTTCAAACTTTTTTAGGAATCTAACAACGATAAGTATAATTATTACTGAAGGAAGGCACACAGACACAGTTGCGACAATAGAACCTAGAATTCCACCTACTTTATATCCTACAAAGGTAGCAGCATTTATAGATATAGGTCCTGGAGTAAGCTGGGAAATAGTAACTACCTCTAAAAATTCTTTATAGGTAAGCCAGTGGAAATTATTCACTATTTCTTTTTCTATAAGAGGTAATATTGCATATCCTCCTCCAAATGCAAAAAGACCTATCTGAGCAAAAATAAGAAAAAGTTGAATTAGAATCATTTTTTCTCCCCTAAAAATAATCCTAGGATAGCAGATATCACTATAGCCAATATAGGATGTATCTTAAAGTAGAGAAGTAAAAACAAGAGAATTGATGCAATAATAACTTCTCTGTATCTTTTTAGAGCATCTCTACCTATATCTATTACTGCACTTATAATGAGAGCAACTATAGCTGGATTTGCTCCTTTAAAAAAGTCTTGAACCGCTGTAAGTTCTCGAAATCCTAAGAAAAACATTGCCACTAATATTATCGTAACAAAAGAAGGAAGTATTGCTCCAGTTACAGCTACTATAGAACCTAAAGTTCCACAGATTCTATATCCAACAAATGTAGCAGTATTTATTGCAATTGGTCCTGGAATACTCTGTGATACTCCTATTCCGTCTATAAAATCCTCTGAACCAATCCACTTTTTCTTTTCTACTACTTCATTTTTTATAAGAGGAAGCATGGCATAGCCTCCCCCCCAAGTAAATACTCCTATCTTAAAGAATACAATAAAGATAGAAAGAAGTAAATCAAGCTTAGACCTTGTATCTTCCTTTACATTCATGAGTCCCCTCTAAAATAAAATATAATGAAATATAATGGTATATAATGGGGTATATAATGGGGTCAAATCTTTATTCTTGACAGCCTTCTTCAATTCTTCTAACTAAATCCCTTAATTCGCTATCATTAAATAATTTTCCCCTTAACCTTCTTCTTCCCACACTAACCGTACTATAATCCAAAGCCATGAGTTCCCCAATTTCTCGATTATTTAAACCGGTATAACGATATAACATTTCCATTAATATCTGGCGATGGCTATTCGGTGTACTTTTTAGTTGTTCCCATGTTTTGCCTATCTCTCTACAGGCGATTTCAATGACTTTATCTTTTGTACAATAGCTATGAATCTTCCTGACAGAAGGAATCTCTTTTTCTTTTTTCAGTAAATATTTCTCCTCGATCTCTTGGACAAATTGTTTATTTCCCAAAATAGAATTTCCGATGATTTGCTTTTTTATTTCCAGCTTTGAAGATATATCGCTTTGTAGAGCTTGCCAGTAGTTATTACGTCCTTTTGGATTGTCTCCTCCATATTCTAAAAGGATGGTTTGGTAATCCACAAAGGATTGTGGATTATTTTTATTTATATAACCTTTCAGGCTACTCCATTTGAAGTGTCTTAAATATTTCTCTTTTTCTGATAGGGGAACATTCTCCATCTTTACCACTCTTACCGGATTAAGATGAATATAACGGGATAAGATATGTAAATAATTATCTTTTTGAACCAGTATACTTTTATATCTGCCTTGATAGAGATGTCCGACCCGGTTATATTTTCGATTATAATAAGAGGTATAGGTAATATTAAATTGCCTCATAAATTCGCTGAGATTGGCCAGAGGAGTTTCTAAGAGAAGGTGGAAATGATTGGACATGAGTACATAACTGTAGAGAATAACATTATAGGTATTTAGGGATTCTTTTAAAGTTTGAAGGAAAAAATCCCGATCAGGGTCGTCTGCAAATATATTTCTTCTTTCATTCCCACGAGAGGTAATATGATATAAGGCATTTTTATATTTAATTCTTAATGCTCTGGCCATAAATAAAGGATAGCTAAAAAGGGGTCAACTGTCAAGGATAAAGATTTGACCCCATTTCCACTAATTTGATAAGTATATAACTAATAGACAAAAAACTTCCACTATTTCATTTATCGCTCCCAATATATCCCCGCTTATACCACCAATTTTTTTCTGGGAATATTTTAAGATCAATAATACTAGCCCTATTCCTACCATCACCAGAGGCAGAAAGTATAATCTAAATAATAAAATACCTATAACTGCCATAGTTAAACTGGCGAAGATAACCTCTTTCCAGCTAACATAATCCATAAATAATTTACCCATACTATTTTTTAAGCGAGCTGGTCTACCTAAAAAAGCGGCTATCACCATACTCCAACGTCCTATAGTGGGAGTAAAAAACAAAGCGGCATCTTTTAAGAATAAGGGCATCTCCACCAGAAGAACAAACTTTAATAATAAAAGAGAAACTAATGCCACTACCCCTTTGGCCCCGGTAGAACTATCCTTCATAATCTTTAGTATTTCCTCTTTATTATGTCCTCCCAAAAATCCATCTACGCTATCGGCAAAACCATCTAAATGTAACCCTCCGCTAAGCCAGATCCAAAAAATTAGAACTAAAGTATCACCTACCAATGAAGAAACAGGGAGGTAATAAAATAATCTTCTTAAAAGTACCAGCAATACCCCCATTAACATTCCTACCAGCGGAAAGAAAGCCATAGAATTAGCCAAATGTTCTGCTAATGCCTCTTCATTTTGATTAGTATCGTCGGAGGGGGGAAACGAAATTATGGGGATAATAGTTAGAAAACGTATAGCTAAAGATAAATCTCTTAAAATTTTCATTGTTTTATTAGCCCTTTATCTTTAATGGTATTCCGGAAATCATCATAAAAACCTCATCAGCTTTATGGGCAATTATGCTATTTGCTCTACCTAAAATATCCCGATAAACTCTTCCCAGGGGATTATCTGGAACTAAACCCATACCAACTTCGTTAGAGACAATTATTATTTGAGCAGGAACTTGATAAGAAATCTCAGTTAGCTTTTCAATTTCTAATAAAATTTTTTCTTCCCATGGAGGGTTTCCAACTTTATTCTTTTCCCTTAATAAGAGATTAGAGACTAACAAAGTTAAACAATCTATTAGTATAACTTCTTTTTCCCGGCCTAAACTACTAACTAATTCGCTAACTTCTATTGGTTCTTCATAAGTCTCCCACTCAGCTGGCCTTTTAGTTTTATGTTTTTTTATTCTGTAGGCCATCTCTTTATCCAGAGGTTGACCGGTAGCCAGATAAACTACTGTTTTACCTAAACTAAGAGCCATCTTTTCAGCAAAATTACTCTTCCCGCTTCTTGCTCCTCCAGTGATAAAGATTAATTTCCCTCTATGCATAATATTTATTCTTCTTTCTATTTTATTGTCTTTTGCCTATGGACACGATGTATCGTGCCCATATATTATTGCGGGTTCGATGAATCGAACCCCTACCTCTGACTCCTATTTTTTTTCACGCAATACTAACGACTATTCACTATTCACTAACGACTAATTTATACTTTTTTATTCTCTACTCCAGCATCGCTAAAGGTAGCCATTTGAGTTAGTATTTTAACCCCCGCTTCAATAAAACTAATCCCCAAAGCAGCACCAGTCCCTTCGCCAAGCCGCATACCAAGATCGAACATAGGAACTTTCCCTATATATTTTAAGGCAATCTTATGCCCTTTTTCCATCGAATTATGACTCGCCAATATATAATCTTTTACTAAAGGAGCTAACTTAATCGCAATTAAAGTACTCGCACAAGAAATAAAACCATCAATTACAATAGGAACCCGATAAGCAGCAGCAGCTAAAATACAACCTACTAAACCTCCAATTTCAAAACCACCTATTTTAGATAAAACATCAAGACCATCTTCCGGATCAGGATGATTAATTTCTATTGCTTGTTTGATTACTCTTATTTTATTTTTAAGTTGGTCTTCATTTATCCCCGTTCCTTGACCGGTAACCTCCTCGACCTTAGATTTAGTCAAACAGGCTACTATGGCACTGCTAGGGGTAGTATTAGCAATTCCCATTTCTCCTAATCCTACAATGTCGATTCCTTTTCTACTTAATTCATCTTCAAAGACTTCGATTCCGGCCATTATTGCTCTTTCTGCTTCATCTCTACTCATAGCTGGACCCTGAGCGATGTTTTTTGTACCATAGGCAATCTTTTTTATAATTAATCCTTTTTCAGAAGCAAAATCTTTAGCCACTCCCATATCCACTACTAAAACATCTGCCCCTATATGCCTGGCCAACACATTAATACCTGCACCTCCGCGAATAAAATTATATACCATTTGAAAAGTAACTTCCTGTGGAAAGGCACTCACTCTTTCCTGGGCAACTCCATGGTCCCCAGCCATCACCAAAATTACTTTTCTTTTGATTTCCGGATTAAGATTTCCAGAAATACCTACTATTTGACCGGCAAAATCCTCTAGTCTCCCTAAACTTCCTTGAGGTTTGGTAAGATTATCTAATCTTTTTTGGGCTTTTTCCATAAGCTTAAAGTTAATGGGGGTAATCTTTTGAATAGTCTCTTTTATCTTCTTATTCATCTCTTTTCTCCTTTAACCATCCACTTTTCCACCAATCTTCCAGATGAGAGGTATCATTTATAAGTGCAACAAATGCTTTATGGTCATAATAATTTATAATATTTAAAGCAGTTGAATTTTGTTCTATATTCCAAATATATTTTAATTCTAGGTTTAGGGCATTACCGAGAATAACTCGAATAGTACCACCATGACAGACTAGAGCGATAGTTTTATCTTTATTAACTTTCTTATCTCTCTTTAGTATCTTGCCTAATTCAGTCATAACTCGGTCATTTAAATCTATTAAACTTTCCCCTTTAGGAATTTTAATTTTCTCATTAATATTTTCAAACCATAAGTTAAATTCATCCCCATATCCATATTTTGATTTAACTTCGTCAAAGGTATAACCTTCCCATATCCCAAAATTTATTTCTCTAAATTTAGGATTTATTATAATATCTATTCCTCGATCTTTAAAAATAATTTCCGCAGTATGTTGAGCCCTCTTTAAATCACTACAGTAAACTTCGTCTACCGGTACCCCCTTTAAGCGATATGACAATCTTTCCGCCTGCCCTATTCCTTTTTTAGTCAAATGGACATCCTTAAAACCACAAAATCTCTTTTGAACATTACCATCACTCTCTGCATGTCGAATCAAAATCAACTTTATTGCCATACTTTCAAGTATTCTCCTCTCTAATGTATAAAATATATAATGGGGTCAAATCTTTATTCTTGACAGCCTTCTTCAATTCTTCTAACTAAATCCCTTAATTCGCTATCATTTGATTGTTTCCTCCATATTCTAAAAGCACAGTTTGGTAATCCACAAAGGATTATGTACTAAGATTGGCCGGAGGAGTTTCTAAGAGAAGGTGGAAATGATTGGGCATTAGTACATAACTGTAGAGAATAACATTATAGGTATTTAAGAATAAAGATTTGACTCCATTTCCATTTCCTTTAGTTCTTTAAAATTTTCTTTCAAACTGTAATACAATTTCTTATATAGCTGATAACCTTGATTATATATTTCGTTATTTTGAATCCCGGGAACGATAGTCTTTTTAACTTTAATAATTCTATTCACTGCTTCTGCAAAACTGTCATATACACCGACACCCACACCAGCAATCAAAGCAGCTCCAAAAGCGGGTCCTTCCTCTATATTTAATAGATTTATCTCTTCACCTAAGATATCAGCCAATATCTGCTGCCATATCCTGCTTTTTGCTCCCCCTCCGATAGCTCTTATCTCTTTAATCTTAACCCCTTTATCTTTAATTAATTCCAGAGAATCTTTTAAAGCAAAGGCTACTCCTTCTAAGACAGATCTTGTAAAATGCCTTTGATCATGTTTACCGGATATACCAAAATATACACCACGAGCATTAGCATCATTATGGGGAGTCCTTTCTCCATAAAGATAAGGCAAGAAGATCAATCCTTCACTACCAGGCTCTATCTCTTCAGCTAATTGATCTAATTTAGTATAACTTAATCTATTATTAAATAATTTTTTCTGTAACCATTCATAGGATATCCCTGCTGATAAGGTTACTCCCATCATATACCAGCTATCTGGGCAGGCATGATTAAATAGATGTATCCTCCCTTCTTGGTCAGCTTGAGGATTATTAGTCTGAGCCAAGACTACCCCTGAGGAACCGATACTGACCATCACCCTTCCTTCTTGAATAATTCCACTTCCCACTGCTCCACAGGCATTATCAGCTCCTCCAGCAACTACTGAAGTTCCGAATTTTAAACCGGTTTGCTCAGCTATATTTTTAGTTATCCTACCAGCTAAATCGAATGAATTAAGCACCGGAGAGAGTAAATCTTGGGTAATCTCCAGTTTTTCCAATAAGCTGGTAGACCATCTCTTTTTTATTACCTCAAACAATAGAGTACCGGCAGCATCAGAGACTTCGGTAAACAGCTCACCGGTTAATTTATAACGGATATAATCTTTGGGTAAAAGGATATGTTTAACCTTTTTATAATTTTCTGGTTCATTTTCTTTTAACCATAAGATCTTGGGAGCAGTAAATCCCTCCAGGGCGGGATTAGATACATAATGGATTAGCTGATCCAATCCTCCTGCTCTAGCATAAATCTCTTTACATTGTTCTGAGGTACGGGTATCACTCCAGAGGATGGCCGGTCTAATAACTTCCATCTTTTCATCAAGGAAGACCGAACTGTGCATTTGCCCGGATAGGCTTATTCCTTTAATCTGGTTAGAGTCAATAGGATTATCAGATACTGTTTCCTTTATCACTTTTACAGTGGCCTCCCACCAATCATAAGGAGATTGTTCTGCCCAACCAGGATGAGGAGTTGTAAGGGGATATGAAACTGTTTTACTGGAAATAATCTTACCTTCTGGGGATACTAATAGAGCTTTTACTCCACTGGTACCGATATCTAATCCTAAAAGATAACCCATAAAACACCTGCTTTTTAATTTTTGTATTTTTAATAATCACTCTTTATACATTCGGTCAAAGTATTTTTGAGCATTTGTCAGAGCTTCTCTCATAATATCCTCTGCTTTAGCGGTTTCTCGATTGTTGAGGTATTTCATTAATTGCTCTTTATCGAGTTCTTGGGCAGCTTGGGCACAGGCCTCCCAGCTTAGCACACTCCTAATCACTCTGTCGATTCCTTGTTCTTCATTGTCATATGGCCTTACCTGCATATCGTGGCCTTTCCAGCGATTAAAATCTGCTTCCCGGATTAAACCGGCTATGGCTATATTCATACCATTAACCCGCGTCCCGTGGTCGATATCATATTTTCCCGGTCCGCCAAGAATTATACCATCATTATAACCCTGACTGTTTAAGTGCATATGAACTAAAGCATGGTTATCTATTTCCTCAATAGTATCATATACATGGTCGAGCCCGATCATTTCTGAATGACCAAACTCTTTATTCACTCCCTTTTTATTACGAGTAATTTTAAACTCTTCTTCTAACTTATTCCAAAATATCAGGGCACTGGCTACGGTTGGAATTAAAAGAGCCGGATGTCCTTCATTGGGTTTTGGTTCTAAGGCAAAATAGAGGTTTCCTCCCAATTTTTCTTCATATTGGCATAGTTTTGCCATACTCTCCTTAAGATTCTGATACATTTGAAAAATTCCTATAGAGGCAAGGTCATAACCAAACGAACCATTCCAAATAACCACAGTTGGCCATTTTGAGGGATCGGGATGCCAGGCTTTCCGAAGAGTCCCATAAGCAAGATTAACCGTCCTCTCCCCAAATTCTTCTGCTTTCTTTCTCTCCTGAGGATCTAAGGAGGCTACACCACCATAAGCATAATGTCTGTGAGCTCCTGGAGTTACCATAGCCAGATATATCTTGGAATCTACTAAGGCATCGGCTATTTCAGGAGCAGTCTTTTCATCAAACTCATTATCATAATGCATTTCAATTCCTAACTCTATATTACCCGGTAATCTCGGGGCAACTCTATTTCTTACCAGCTTAATCATATCAACAGTATTTAAATTTTTAGAATTCCATTTTGGCCTCATATCATCGGGGACAAAGCCACCCTTCCCCGCATTAAAAGTCCATCGACAGATACTATGTAATGATTTATTTTCTTTCATTTTCCACTCCTTAAATAGTAAGGTAATTATATTAATTGATTTACAAAAAAGGACCTTTTATGATTTGACCTTCTTCCTCTCTGAAACCTAGATTAAATAAATTTAATTCTTTCATTAATAATTAAATCAGCCATCCCATAAACTGCAGCTAAACCAGCTAATTCACTAAATTTAATTTCTACCTTCTTATACGAAATAGATAAGGCACTTTCCTCAAGTTTTTTAATAATTTCATCATAAATATAATCTTTTATCTCTACAATCCCTCCGCCAATTACTAACAATTCAGGGCTAAGCCCATTAATAATATTGACTAACCCTATCCCAATATTCCTTCCTACTTCATTAAATATCTCAATTATCTTTTTATCGCCATTTTTACCTATTTGATATATCTCTTTCTTAGTCAATTCTTTATTACTATTAGATAATTTTAAATACCTATTAACAATATAGCTTTCCGAAGCAAGTGTTTCCCAGCACCCTTTATTACCACAGTGACATACTAAACCATTATTATCAATAATTATATGACCGAATTCCCCTGCATTTCCACTAGCTCCTCTATATAGTTCACCATTCAAAATAACCCCGCAACCTATTCCTTCATTAATTGAGATAAATACCATATTATCCATTTTTGGATAGATAAATTCTCTTTCCCCAATAGCTGCTGCTTTCGCCTCATTATCTAAGATTACCGGAAGGTTAAATTTATCTTTAAAAATCTTTAAAATATAAACATTTTTCCATCCTAAATTAGGCGCAAATTCTAATATACCCTTCTCTTTATCAATTAAACCAGGTACTGCTACTCCTATTCCCAGGAGATTATCTAATTTTAAATTCTTTTCTTCCCTCATCTTATCCATCTCAAAAAATACTTGTTCAAGGTTCTTCTGGTAATCATCTTTATAGGTTATGGGAATAACACTCTTGGTTATCACTTTTATTTCTAAATCAAACATCACTATCTTTATCTGGTTAACCTCAATCTCAATACTAAAAATATAAGCTTTGTGGGGATTAATCATTAATTGTATTGGTTTTCTGCCGCCAGAAGAAATACCTTTTTTGGTTTCAATCACGAAACCTTTTTTAATCAGAGTTCTAACATGGTTTGACACTGTACCGGCACTACATCCTGTAATTTCAGTTAGTTCTATCCGAGAAATAGAACCTTGCTTGCGAATTGCTTTAAAAATATTACTTAAATTCCATTTTCTGATTACGATTGAGTTTCCTAACCTAGCTTTACTTCTCTTCATTATATAAAATTTTCTCCTTCTTTTTCTAATTTATTTCTAAATATTATACACTCTCTTATAAAGACTTGTTTTTCCTTGATGTTACATCTACATAAACTGCTAAAATCAGGATTAAGCCTTTAACTATATACTGCCAGAACACACTCATATTCATAACGCTCATTCCATTTTCGAGACTGGTCATAAGCAAGGTACCCATTAGAGCTCCAAAAACTGTTCCAATGCCTCCCATTAAACTTGTACCACCCATAACACAACCACCTATAGCTGAAAGTTCATAATTCATGCCACCACTAGTGGTACCTGCGGCAACATAACCAGTAAGAACAATTCCAGCAACTCCACCTAGAAGACCTATCAGTGCATAAGTTTTTAAAACAACAGATTGAACATTTATACCTGAAAGTCTGGCTGCCTCTCTGTTTCCTCCAACAGCATATATGTACCGACCAAACCGAGTGTTATTAGTTAAGTAGGTAAACAAAATTGCTATTATGGTCATAATTAATACTGGAATCTGTAACCCCTTATAACTATTCATAATCAGAACGAAACCTAAAACAAGGGCTGAATACACCGATGCTACCACTAAATCGTAAGGAAGAGGTTTAATTTCAAGACCATATTGTTTCTTTTTTGTTCGACTTTGCAAAGTAATCAGAAAAATAATTATTATAGCAATAACTGCTATAAGTATACCTGGATTTTTAGACAGATATCCTTGGGCTATTAACCGGAGAGAATCTTCAATAGGAACTATTGTTTTCCCTCGAGTAACACCAAGAACTCCTCCCCGAAGAACAAGCATTCCTCCCAAGGTTACAATAAAGGCCGGTACCCCTCCATAAGCAACAATATAGCCTTGACATATTCCAATTAATAAGCCTAGTAAAAGACAGATAATGATAGTTATAATTGTACTCAGTATACCTAACAGTTCGACAGATAGAGTTGGAAATAGTCCGGGGAGAAATGTAGGGAACATAACCGCCTGTAGATAAGCAGCTATTACACTTATAAAACCAATCATCGATCCCACAGAAAGATCAATATTACCAGTTATAATAACTAAAGTCATTCCTATGCTAAGGAAAGAAACGATAGTCATTTGCCTTAAAAGGTTTGAAAAATTTCTTGAGGAAAGGAAGACCCCGCCAGTTAAAGAACCAAAAAGTAACCAGATAATAAGCAGAGCAAATATCAGTGTATAAGCTCTAATATCAATCTTAATTTTCTTAATTTTATGAATAAAATTTAATGGTTTCATTAACTATAACTATGGCTTCTTTTAGTAGTTGAAGCCAAAGCCATTATCCTCTCTTGTGTTGCATCTTTTCGGTCTAAGATTCCAGTGCATTCTCCTTCGCACATAACCGTGATTCGGTCACTCATTCCAAGTATTTCTTCTAACTCAGAAGAAATCATAATTATACCTACACCATTTTCTGCAAGTCTGTTTATGAGGTTATATATCTCATATTTAGTCCCTACATCAATCCCTCTGGTCGGATCATCGAGAATGAGAATTTTTGGATTTGACATTAACCACTTTGCTATTACTACCTTCTGTTGATTACCTCCACTTAAAGATTCTGTAATTGTAAAAAGAGATGGCGTCTTTATAGTAAGATAATCAGCATATTTTTTACATTCTTTTAATTCTTTATACTTATCAATACTCAATGCATTAGAAAATTTTCTAAGGTTTGACAATGAGATATTTTTAAAGACTTCTTGTATTAACACCAGCCCCATCTTTTTTCTATCTTCTGGAACAAGACTTATTCCATACTTCATAGCATCTCTTGCTGAATTAATTTTTACTGGTTTCCCTTCCAAAAATATTTCTCCGGTAACATGCTTTCCATACTCTCCAAATATAGCGGTAACCAGCTCGGTTCTTCCGGAACCCATAAGGCCAGCTATCCCCAATATTTCGCCTTTTCTTAAATCAAATGAAACGTTTTTGATTACCATTTTACGCTGAGCTAATACCGATAAGTCCTTAACTTCCAAAATCTTTTCCCCAGGCTTAGAATTTCTAACGGGAAATCTTTTCTTCATTTCGCGTCCTACCATCATAGCAATGACCTTCTCTTCACTGGTATCTACTGTTCTTACTGTATCGACCACCCGTCCATCCCTAAGAACTGTAATATTATCTGTGATTCTAAAAAATTCCTCCAGTCTATGAGAAATGTATATACAGGTCACTCCATTATCTTTCAAGTTCTTGAGTATTTCCATTAAGTAATTAACTTCAGCCTCATTAAGAGCAGAAGTAGGTTCATCCAAAATTAGAAGCTTAATCTCCTGTACGAGGGCTTTAGCAATCTCAACCATCTGTTGTTGACCAACACTCAGCGTCGATACCTTAGCAAAAAAGGGAATGTTTAATTCATATTTCTTAAGAATTTTTTTAGTATCTGAAAATAGTTTACTCCAATTAATAATACCTTTATCTTCCGGTTCTCTTCCCAGAAAAATATTTTCCCCTACTGTCATTTGAGGAACAAGAACAGGTTCCTGATAAACGGTAGCAATTCCTTCTTTGATTGCCTCTTCAATAGAAGAACTGGTAAATTTTAGCTCTTTATCATTAAAGTAAATTTTCCCTTCGTAAGTATGGTGAGGATAAACTCCTGCAAGAATTTTCACTAAAGTAGATTTCCCAGCACCATTTTCCCCGCACAAACCATGAATGTCTCCTTTTTTTATTTTAAAGGAAACATTTGATAATGCTCTAATGCCTGGAAAGTCTTTTGTTACACTCTCTATTCTTAAAATGCATTCATCTTTCAAAATATTATTACCCCCCATAAAGGGTTGACTTTTTATAGTTTTCACTTATAAAAATTGAGTGCACCGCAGATATTAGATATTAATAATAATCTGTGGTGCACTTTTTTAGTAATTAGATTTTTGGTGGTCTATCTTTTTCAGGAATATCTTTATACACTTCATCGTATTTCTGATAACCACTCTTAACAACTACATCATAGAGATTGTCCTTGGTTACCCCTACAACTTTTAAAAAATTACAAGGTACAGATCCTGGTAAGTTTTTATCTCCAGTAAGTACGGCAAATGTGAAATTTTTTAGTCCTTCTGGCGTTTCATCTTTAGCTAACTTCATAGCTATGTCAATTGCCAATGGAACAAGAAGTCTTATATCTTTGTATACGCTCACAGTAAGCTCTCCCTTAGCTACAGCATTACAACCAGCTGCTGTGGCATCTTGCGCGGAAATTGGGACCTTTCCAGTAAGACCTTGAGCTCTCAGGGCTTCGATTGCACCAAGTGCTGTTGAATCATTTGAAGCAACTACCGCATCAATCTGATTATTTGTGGCAGTAAGCATATTCTCCATAATCTTAAGTGCTTCAGTCGTATCCCAATTAGGTACCCACTGATCAGCAACTATCTTGATCTTACCACTATCAATGTAAGACTTAAGAACTTCCATCTGTCCTTGTCTAACGAGTACAGCATTATTGTCTGTTGGGCTTCCACCAAGAAGTGCAAATCTTCCACTATCCTTCACCGCTAATACTCCTCTTGCCTCAGCTCGTCCTACCTCAACATTATCAAACGAAATATAAACTGACACATTAGGCGATTTGATTAATCTATCATATGCTATGCATTTAACTCCTGCTTTTGCTGCTGCGTCTACTGCTGTCGCTGCAGCTGCACCGTCCTCTGCAACAATAATAATAACATTTGCCCCTTGAAGAACCATGTTCTCAATCTGGTCATTCTGTATCTTTGGATCATGATTAGCCTCTTGGACTATAACCTGAGCACCAGCTTTACGCGCTAACTCAGTCATGTCAGCTGCTTCTCTTACCCACCTTTCAAGAGTAAAATCAGAAAATGATAAACCAATCTTTATAGGTGTATCTGCAGCAAAAACCGAGAGGCCTAATACCACGAACAATACAATCGTTAATAAAGTGATACTAAATTTTTTCATAATAAAAATCTCCTTTAAACATAAAATTAAAATTTGTAATACTTGTACCCAAAGCAAGAACTAAATTTTCTGCATCGCAATTCGTGTTAGCCAAATTTACGTTTTTAGAAAGATACATCCCCCCTTTCGTTGTTTGATAGTAACTTGCAGGTAACTTTAGTATAATAATTCATTGAATTTTTGGAGATTACTTTTTTCATTACTTATTTTAAGTATTATATTATTATCTTTTAGTATAATACACTACTTTTAAAATTTAGTCAAGGGACCCTAATTGTTTTCACATTTTTTGTATTCTTTTTTCAGTGCCCTCATAGAAAAAGGGGACGGTTCTATTTTTTATAATCAACCCCTCTTTCTAATTATTGATAAAACTTTTAAATCCTATCTAAAATAGTAATTTCTCTCTTTTACCAGGGCTAGAAAAACCCTTCTCTTGCTGATAATTATAAATCAAGCAATATTTTATAAAATTATTTTGATAGAAGATCTTTAATTTGTTTTTCCGGATACCGGGTCATAATTATAAGCCCTAAGAAAGCTACTATACTTCCCAATACCGGAGCTAATCTTACTCCCAGGGGATTACTGATATCTTTCCCGAAAATAGAATATAAAAGAGCAAGACTTGCAGTCGAAAGTCCTAAATTGAGTTTCATAAAGAAACCCTGAACCCCAAAATACATAGCTTCTCTTCTCTCTCCAGTTTTTTTATAATCAACATCGCAAAGTTCAGAAAGAATCACATTGGGAATAATTATTAGAACTGCGGTAGGAAAGCCCATAAGTCCTACAAAAATTAGTCCCCATGTCTTAGGATTTACCGGGGTCAGACCGGTGAGGGATAGAAAAATAGAAAATATTGAAAATAAAACAAGACTTATAATCATAATCGTTTTCTTCCCTCGAATCCTCGTTAAAAATCCCACAAGCGGGAAACAGATAGCAGCAATAACAAAGAGGATAGTAAATATATTACTGGCAAAGGCCTCATCAGCACCCATCAGAGTAATTACAATAGGTATAGCAGATGAACGGACAATATTAAAAAGAAACCATAAAGACATATTAGCAAGAAGATAGATAATAAAAGCCTTATTCGTCACTGTTTTTCTAAAGGAATCAATCAGGGAAACTTGGCTGGGCCTGGCATTGGAGAATCTTTTCTCATCTACCGCAAATACAGCGGTATATAATAATAGTGCTCCGAGAGTAGCCAGACAAATAACCATTTTCCGGTAAGACCCTACATAATCAGTGTTCTGCATAAATAAAGTCAAAAGAAGAGGTCCGCCAATCATCACTATTGCTGAACCAATTAGAGAGAAGTATCCTTGAGCTGTGGCAATACCAATCCGAGCTTTTTCATTATGACCGAGTTCAGGAATTAAGGCAAGATAGGGAACGACATATACAGTAAAGAAAAAAAAGTAGAAACCAAAAACAATAGCCAGATAGATACCATTAATGAATGAAGTATGGACTACAGGTGGGAAGAATATCAGAACTGTAGATACTGCCAGAGGAAGTCCGCCTATAATAAGGAAAAATCTCCTTCTGCCAAATCTTGAGGTGGAGCGGTCAGACCAGGAAGCCACTAATGGATCAGTAATAGCATCTACTATCCTTCCAAAGAACATCATTGCTCCCAACACAGTAATAATTCCGAAAAACCTCTCATTAGAAACAAAGAGGATCATACCTTCTGCTACCTTCTCTTTGGGGGGAAGTAGAAAGGCTATAGAAAAAGTCAACCAGATCGAATCTAACAATACCCATCCTGTTGTGGACAGGTTGTACAGAAAAAATCTTTTACCCTTAAATTCTTCCATCTCTTTCTCCTTTCTTAGAAATCCTACTATTAATTCACACCATAGGTTTTTTCGATATATTTCTCTTCAAACTCAACATTTTTATCTTCATGATACTCTGCTTTTTCTCTTGCCTCATACAATCTTTTTAGGTTTAAATTAGCCGATATCAGTTGATTTCCCTCATAAGAGGAAGATAAAGATAAAATTCCATCTTTTTTTTTAGTCATTAATAAAGGAGCAAATACGCCGGCCTTTCCGGTAAAATGCATCCCGGCAATCCATCCATTTAAGGAGGACTTTAAACCATACAGATATGATTCTTGTACTCTGGGCCAAATTCCTCTTAGGGCCTTCCATATAGTATATTCTTCTAAATTAGCAATAGGCAAAATAACCATATCTGCTCCTATCTCTCTGGCGATACGGAAAGTCTCAAAGTAAGTAGCATCCATACAAATAGGGCATACTACTTTACCAAAAGGTAAAGAATAAACCTCCATTTTATTGCCTCTTTTCATTCCTAATTTAACCTCGAAATCAGTAAGGTGTATTTTCTTTTGAGTTCCTATTAAATTTCCATTAGAGCCAAAGAGAGAACCAGCATTATAAATTGCTTCTTTCTCCTTTAAAATATAACTTCCGGTATAAATATATATTCCATATCCCTTTGCTAACAGAGCAATAATTCTTTTAATTCCCGCCTCTATCGGTTTTGCAGCTCCTTTTAAAATTGTAGTCAGAAAATAATTGTTCCCTTTTAAATGTGATTCTATCCCTCTATCTTTCTCTTTGTCTTTATTCTTTATTGCTTTTTTATTTAGAATTTGATTTATGAAGCTAAACCCGGGAATCAAACCGAATAGGTCAAAAAAGTTGTATTCCGGAAAGACAATCAGGCGGCTGTTCTCTTTTGCCGCCTGGTCTACAAAACCGCAAAGCATATCTATATATTTTTCTAGGCTATTTACCGGATAAATCTGCCTTTCTACACAGGATACCCGTATGTCTTCCGGATTAATATCTTTTGAAAGCTTTCTTTTTTTTATCTGTAATTGCTTAAAATATTTTTCTATTCTGTCTAAAGATATTTTCCTGTTAAACCATTTTTCTATTAAAAATTCCATCTTCACTGCATCCATCTTCCTCTAAATATTTTTATCTGCTGATAAAATTCTCGATTCAATTGGGACAGTACATCAAATTGGGAAATGGCTTTTCTTCTCTTCTTATTATCCAACTCAGCAATAATTAAACTTTGCTGTCCACTGTTTCTCGCTAAATAACCATCCCCCTTTTTGGTCATTTCCAAAGGGGCATAGATGACCGATTCTCCCCAAAAACTCTGCTCTCCCAGGAATCCATTAAATCCGCTCTCTATCGCAAAGAATTGATTCTGCTGGACTTCCTGCCACAGTCCGCTTAATGGTAAAGCCCGATTTTTTTCTCCGGTA
>Ga0210022_1000747_pt1 | contig 22982 bp, 20 predicted proteins | sample CryGeymeta201520_FD_183984 | JGI IMG/M metagenome (GOLD analysis project Ga0210022, IMG submission 183984) | Groundwater microbial communities from Crystal Geyser aquifers in Utah, USA - Crystal Geyser metaG 2015-20 (SPAdes) (version 2) | ecosystem: Environmental > Aquatic > Deep subsurface >... | reverse complement strand
GATGGGACAGTTTGGCGTTGTCAGTCTTGGGATATTGACTGATTTACAGCAAAATGAAGCCAAGAAAGTTTTTTTCGATACAGTGGTATCGTCAGACCAGGTGCTTGAGGCACATCAATTTCTGAAACAACACCGTGGTGGAGTGGAAGCATTCCTCTAATTTATATAAAAGAGCAAATTTTATGGCAGAGTTTACACTCGCAGTGAAGACAAGAGACGTAGCGGGGAAAGATCTCTTTACAATACGTAAGCAGGGTTTCGTACCGGCTGTTTTGTATGGACATAAGACCGAGGCAGTAATGTTTTGGGTTAACTATATTGCTTTTGCGAAACTCTATGCCAAGGCTGGAGAAAGCAGTATTATCGAGCTTGATGTTGAGAAAGGAAAGAAAGTGAGTGTTATTATTCAAGATATACAAACCGATCCTCTTTCCAATCGTTTCTCACACATTGATCTTTTTCAAGTCCGTATGGACGAGAAACTCGAAGCGCATATTCCTTTGGAATTTGTGGGCGAAGCACCAGCTGTTCGTGAAATGGGTGGTATGCTCTTAAAGCCAGTCGAAGAACTCTTTATCAGTTGTCTACCGAAAGATCTGCCACATTCACTCTCTGTTGATCTCTCTTCCCTCAAGACATTTGAAGACCATATTCAGGTCAAAGATATGATTATTCCTGCAGGCGTTGAAGTGCTGACAGAAATGGATACCACTGTTGCTCTCGTCGAAGCTCCTCGCAGTGAAGCAGAAATGGAAGCACTGAATACCAAAGTCGAAGGTGATGTCACCAAAGTCGAAGGCGTAGTGAAGGAAACTGCTCCTGTCGCAGACGCAAAATCAAACGACAAGAAAGACGAGAAGAAGAAATAATACGCCTCTTCTCATTCACCAGAAAGCCAGTCCTCAGGGGCTGGTTTTTTGATAGGACCGAGTATGCTAGGTAGAGGAGATTTTTTTGGAAAAATATCTCCTCTATGATATACTTTAACTGGATGTTTCTTTCTTAGGAGACTCTTTTCAAACACGAAGAAACAAAAAGAAACATATGCGAAAGGTTCTCTTCGCACAAGAAAAAAGAAAGCCATATCGAACCCTTATCCAGAAAAAGAAAGGGTCTTTTGATAGTGTTATATCTCATCCATCACGGCGTATTTCTTCTCCTTCTCATACAGAGAAAACAGCGCGATTATTCTCCGTATTTTTCACGCACACTTTCCAAAAAACAACTTCTTTTTTGCAATCACTCATCCCACAAAAGAAACGAAGAATGGTGAGTGATGTCACCCTTCAAAAAAGGAAAATGATTTTTGGAAGTCGAGCTTCCAAAAACTGGATTCCTCACTTCTTTGGAACAATAAAAAGAAATATAAGGAAAGAATCTCATCAGAAAAAACATTTGTTGCTGATGTTCGTGGCATTTGGAAGCAAGACTTCCAAATCAATCGTACGAACATTCGCTGGAAATTGGAGAGCACAGGTATCTGCTCTTCTCATTATCCTTATCATAGGAGGCACCTACTTCTCACCTTTCGGAGCAGAGAGTGCTACCTTTACTTTCACACAGAACAACTGGTCTGGAGGGGTGACAGCAAATGTGCCCAATCATACGAGTAATAGAGCAGGCTGGACGGAGTACTCTGCACAAAGCGGACTCACTGTGGGGACGGATGTGAAGCTCCAGGTAGCAAACTATACCTTCACTGATGACGGGACGACGATACCGCAGAACATTGCGAGCGGTGGGGGATTTGGGAATGGGACGAATGCCTCGACGATGGTAGTGGGAAGTGGAGCAGGGGCGAGTGTTTCACTTTCGGGCGTGACGACGCCAGTGAATACGTGGGATACAGTGCTCAAGGCAGTACCAGGAGCACTCTCCGTTGATTCCACTATGATCCGAAACGCGTCTGATGATACTATCTATGTGACCCAAGGGAACGGAGTCGGCTTCTACCAATACACCATCTCCACCAATACGTGGACAGTGCTTGCAAATGCTCCAGGAGCACTCTCCCGTGGCTCCACTATGATCCGAAACGGCAGTGATGATACTATCTATGTGACCCGAGGGAATAATACTACCAGCTTCTACCAATACACCATCTCCACCAACACGTGGACAGTGCTTGCAAACGCTCCAGGAGTACTCTTCTATGGCTCTAATATGATCCGAAACGGCAGTGATGATACCATTTACGTAACTGCAGGAGGTGACAGTACCAGCTTCTACAAATATACCATCTCCACCAACACGTGGACAACACTTGCAAACACTTCCCTTATTGGGGAGGGTTCACAGATGATTTGGAATAGTAGTGAAGATAGTATTTATGTTACTCAAGGGTGGAATGGTCCTGGATTTCGTAAATATTCTATCACTACGAATACATGGACGTCACTTGCAAATAGCCCAAGTTATGTAAATAGTGGCTCCACTATGATCCGAAACGGCAGTGATGATACCATCTATGTCACCCATGGGGAGGGTACTACAATCTTCTACAAATACACCATCTCCACCAACACGTGGACAACACTCACAAATGCTCCAGGAGCACTCTCCAATGGCTCCACTATGATCCGAAACGGCAGTGATGATACTATCTATGTGACCCAAGGGAATCGCAGTACCGGCTTCTATAAGTACACCATCTCTACCAATGTATGGACAACACTTGCGATTACCCCAGGAACACTCGGCACTGGCTCTAATATGATCCGAAACGGCAGTGATGATACCATCTATGTGACCCAAGGGAATAACAATACCGGCTTCTATAAGTACACCATCTCCACCAATGTATGGACTGGATCGAATGTAGGGAATCTGGCTTCTGCTCCAGGAACACTCGGCATTGGCTCCACTATGATCCGAAACGGCAGTGATGATACCATTTACGTAACTGCAGGAGCTGGCACTACCAGCTTCTACCAATACACCATCTCCACCAACACGTGGACAGTGCTTGCAAACACTCCAGGAGTACTCGGCGTTGGCTCTTCTATGATCCGAAACGGCAGTGATGATACTATTTACGTAACTGCAGGAGCTGGCACTTTCGGCTTCTACCAATACACCATCTCCACTAATACGTGGGCAACACTTGCGATTACCCCAGGAACACTCTCCTATGGCTCTACTATGATCCGAAACGCGTCTGATGATACTATCTATGTGACCCAAGGGAACGGAGTCGGCTTCTACCAATACACCATCTCCACCAATACGTGGACAGTGCTTGCAAGCGCTCCAGGAGCACTCTCCTATGGCTCTAATATGATCCGAAGTGGCAGTGATGATACCATCTATGTGACTCAAGGGAATTTCAATACCGGTTTCTACCAATACACCATCTCCACCAACACGTGGACAGTGCTTGCAAGCGCTCCAGGAGCACTCTCCTATGGCTCTACTATGATCCGAAGTGGCAGTGATGATACCATCTACGTGACCCGAGGAAATAGCACTACCAGCTTCTATAAGTACACCATCTCCACCAACACGTGGACTACGCTTGCTGTCACTCCAGGAGTACTCTACAGTGGCTCTACTATGATCCGAAACGGCGCTGATGATACTATCTATGTGACCCAAGGGGATAGCAATACCGGCTTCTATAAGTACACCATCTCCACCAACACGTGGACAGTGCTTGCAAACGCTCCAGGAGCACTCTCCTCTGGCGCTTCTATGATCCGCAACGGTGCCGATAATGAGATCTACGTCACCCAGGGTAACAACGCCACCAGTTTCTACCAATTTATCATCCAATCCACCGTCTACGACTCTGCCGGTACCTTTACCTCTGCCTCGATTGACATCGGCTCGGGTGCTCCTGCCTTTGGTAATCTCTCGTGGACAGAAACGCTCAATTTCCAATCTTCACCAATGCTCAAAATTCGTTCTTCGGCAACAGCAGATTTTTCCGGTGCTCCTGCGTGGAATACGTGCACCGCTGTCGCAAATGGTGCACTGCTCTCCAGTGGTGGATGTATCACTGTCAGTCATCAGTACATCCAGTATCAGGCGTCGCTCACTACCGGGAATACGAGTAAATCTCCCACCCTTGATTCTCTCACCTTCGGCTATTCCCAATACGGCTCAGGCGAACTCACTTCCTCCATCTACAATGCTGAATCTTTTGCCAACCTCATTTCCAAAATGTCTTGGACCGCTACTAATACAAGTGCTACAGAAACGGTGAAGTTTCAGGTGAGATCAGCGAGTACCGAGGGGGGCATTGCTTCTGCTTCTTGGTGTGGCTATGCTGACTGCTTGGGCACGAGCTACTTCGATGCTTCTTCCAACGGCACTACCCTCATAGCAGGACATCCTCTGATGACAGGAGCCGATGATCAATATTTCCAGTACAAGGTCTTTCTCAATTCTGGTGGAGTGATTACTCCTATTCTCACTGGAGTGAGCGTCCAGTATGTGGTGAATGCACAGCCAGAATTTGATACTGCTTTTGATACTAATGGTATTTCCGTATCACAAATATCTAACCCATCTGATCCAGACTGGGGGAAGACGCGTATCATCTACCGTGTTAGAGATGTCGATACCACGACAGGCACCAATACTCCAAACAATATCACCCCTTCTTTCTCTTATGACAACGGAGCAGGTTTCGTCACGATTGGATCAGGGAGTCTCTCCGCCAGTGCTACCACGAACAAATCAGTGAATGAAGTGACCTACACAGAATATGAAGCCATCTGGGATGCCAAGACTGATCTTCCTGGTATTTACAATGCCTCACTTCAGGTCAAAGTGAGCGTGAATGACAACGAAGCTGCCAACAACATTGCGACGGCTACCGATACCACTCTCTTCGATTCCAAAGCACCAACTCTTGGAGCACATCCAATTCTCGTTGATGCCTCTCTTGTTCCAGCCTCAGTCACGCTCTCGGCTACTGATGACTCAGCTATCGAGATGAAAGTCGGACTCGCTCCTGATCTTTCTGATGCTACCTATGAAACCTACAATGCGGGCAAGCTCCTCACACTAGCGACCAATCCTGATACGGTGTATGTACAGTATCGAGATAGTTACAATAATGAAACAAATATCTCTTCTGTCACCTCTACCGAAACCCCATCTCTTATGATCATCCAAGATGTGTCCAATGCCTCAACTTCTGTTTGGCGTCTCTTCATTTCTTGGAAGACGGTCGCTGATCCACCGTATGGTTTCGATCACTACGAACTTTACCGTTCCACGGACAACATCACTTTCTCACCCCTTACTTCCATCGCTTCTCGAGCAACGAACTACTACATCGATGAAACCACTGCCTACAATACGCTTTACTACTACAAGATTAAGATGATTGATACTGTGGGCAATACTTCCTGGTTCTCAGCTATTCTCCAAGGCAAAGCTGATGGTCTCCAAAATTCTGGAGAAGGAGGAGGAGGTACCGATGTCACGCCCCCTATTGTGACCAGCGTTCTTTCTAGCGCCGTTTCAACGACGCAGGCCACTATCACCTGGAATACTGATGAACTCTCGACATCGACTGTCGGGTACTCTGTTAACTCTGGATTATTCACAGATGAAATGGGTATCGCAACGTATGCGGATAACGCAGGAGGAACAGGCATCCATCAGGTAACCCTCACCGGTCTCACTCCTGCGACGACCTATTACTACCAGGTCAAGAGTGCTGATCCCTTAAATAATCTTGCCACGGATAACAATGGAGGAGGGGGGTATACCTTCACAACCAATCCTGGTCCCGCTATCTCAGGCGTCGCTCTCTCCAGTGCTGCTAATACGCAGGCCACCATTCTTTGGAACACTGATATTGATGCCACGACGTTTATCTCTTATTCCACAGATGTATCTGGTGGCGCTCTCGTCGCTCCTATTGAAGTTGGTACGAGTGATATGGTCAAAACTCATTCTCACACTATTATCGGACTCACCACTGGTACGCAGTACTATTTCTCCGTGAAATCAGTAGATGTAGATGGCAACATCGCTACCGACAACAACGGAGGCATTTTCTATACCTTCACTACCACAACAGATACTACTCCTCCTGTCATCTCGACTCTGTCTGCTTCTGTCATCACCTTCGATCGCGTGGCTATCACCTGGCTCACTGATGAACAGAGTACGAGTCAAATCAAATATGCTACTCATTCGGGAGGACCATATACTGCGACGACAGCGACTACCACGTACGGACAAGATCATTTCGTTATCATCTCATCTCTTGTAGCTGACACCACCTACTACTTCAAAGCTTACTCGACCGATCTTTCGGGTAACGAGGTTATTTCTCCAGAGAACTCTTTCAAAACACAGCAGGATCCAACCTTCCAGCACGCACCACTCTCAAACATCACTGGTATCTCTGCTTCTCTCGTCACCGATACCAATGCTGTTATCACGATGACCACCGACCAGCCAGCGATGTGCAGTATTGAGTACGGGACAGCGCCAGGTAATTATACCGCCACTCCAGTGACCGAAGCCCTCGAGAACAAGAAACATTCTATCACCCTTACCTCACTGCTCTACCTCACCACCTACTATTACCAGGCTACCTGCATTGATAATTTGAACACCTCAATAGTTGCGCCCGAAGGAAGTTTCACAACCCTCGCTAAACAAGTAGCTTCAGGCAGTGAAGGAGGAGATATCATTGCGCCAGTCATTTCGAGCGTTAGTGTCTCTGCTGTAACCGGTGAGAATGCGACGGTGACGTGGACAACAGATGAGTTTGCCAATGGGTATGTGAGTTATGGAATTACTGCGGATTATGGTGGTATGGAAGGGGATTATATTGTGAACAAAACTATTACTACTTATGCTACTGATCACACGGTTCTTCTCAAGAACCTTGTTCCGAGCACGAAATACTATTTCGTTGTTCTCTCTTCTGACGCCAGAGGGAATCTCACTACCTCTTCCGAATCCTCTTTCACCACCACCTCCCCATCCACCATCTCCTCTCTTAATATTGTCTCAACGAAAATAGGAGAAGCGACGCTTGCATGGAAAACGAGTACCGCTATGTCTTCCATCGTCGAATACGGTCTCGCCGAAACCTATGGAGACAAACAAGAAAGTACTACCCAGACCAAGGAACACAGTATTACGGTAAACAAATTACAAGGCAATCAACTCTATCATTTCCGTGTCAAAGGCAAAGATCAGAATAATAACCTTTTCTCTTCCTCTGATTATACCTTCTCTCCGCGTTCTCTCCCGACTATCAGCGATATATCAAGTAAAGTCATTTCTGATACTGAAGTAGAAGTGAGTTTCGATACGAATGTTCCAACAGATGCAAACATCAGTTTCATTAATATGAAAGATGCCAAAGATACCGGTACTCAAGGGAAACCAGACCTTGCACTTTCTCACGTTGTCACTCTCAAAAATCTCCAGCCAGGAGCTTCGTATGGAGGAAAAATCATAGCATCAGATGAAGCAGGAAACAAAGTCACGCAAGATGTGAAGAATTTCACCACCAGTCAGGATACGACTCCTCCGCAAATCGATCAGCTCAAAACTGATATGGCTTTGGCTCAAGATGGCAAAGTCCAGGCTATCGTTTCGTGGTATACTGATGAACCAGCCACCACCTCTATCACCTACAAAGAAGGCACTGGAGGAGAAGAACGCACCATCAAAACAGAAGGGGATCTCTCGACCTCACACGTCGTTGTTCTCACCGCTTTCAAGATTGGTTCTGTCTATTTTGTCAAAGCCACATCAATGGATAAATCAGGCAATGAAAGTATCTCCAAAGAACGGATGATTATCACGCCACAACAGACAGAGAATGTTGTGCAGATGATCATCTCAAACTTCAATGATATGTTTGGGTGGGCGAAGAGGTAGGGAAAAAAGAAATATATAATTGGTAAGGAAAGACAGAAGAAGTAATGATAGAGAAGATAAAAAAAGTCGACTCAGTGAGTATGAGTCGACTTTCTCTTTTTGAATTTCTAGCAATAATGCTTTATTTCTTTTTGTACCTCAGGAAACAGTGTTTGTAAAAGAGCGTACTCTTCTTGGTTAAACGGTTGTAATACATAGGTATGAGGAGAAACACACAAATCGTTCTCGATATGTGATTCGTTTGCTTTGCAAGCAAGACAGAGAGGTCTCCCGATGCCGAGGCGAACACGGAAGAAGTCTTGAGTGCCTATTTTTTCAATAATATCAGCGACGCCGTTGTGTCCAGCAGGGCGTGAAGAGAGAGTTGTCTTGTACACGCCACGATCAATATCGAGATCGTCGTGGATAACCACTATGTCGGCTGGAGCCAGTTTGTAAAATTGCATCAGGGCTTGCACAGTCGTACCGGAGTTATTCATAAAAGTCGTTGGTTTTACGAGAAGTACCTTCTCTCCACCAAGCATTCCTGTGCTTATCTCCGCTGACATTTTTTTATCGGAAGTAAATGAGTCGAATCCCAATGATTCCTTGAGAAAATCCATACACAAAAATCCTGCATTGTGGCGCGTTGTCTCATATTCTTTTCCTGGATTACCGAGTCCGATGATGCATTTCATATACTTGATATAAAAAAGTGTTATCTCTTAGAATGTTTCTTTTGAGGAGGGAGTATTTCGAAAGAAGAATCTTCTTCGGGGATGTCAGTTTTTATTGTTTCATCGAGAGAAAATTCTTGTAAGAGGTCTTGACCGATGATCAATGAAAAATCTGTTGTTGTGGTGGGACTGGACGATGGGAGAGGGAGGGTGCCACATTTTTCCAAAGAAAGCTTTTTCAAAAGCTCATCAAGACTGAACGGTTTCCTCATATTTGTTCTATCTTGTATCATACTCTTTTCTTCGATATTTTCTAGTGAAGTGATTGATATCTCCACTTTTTCGAAACCTACTTCTTCCAGAAGATAGGTTTCGATCTTCTGTGCTATCTCCTTATTTTGGAGAGTGGTAATGAGCGTGAGAGAGGCGTGTTCGCTTTCTATTTGTGTTCTTCGAAGCTTGATATCTTCGAGGTGGAAGATATGGTTACTGACATCACGTATCTCATTCCATGTGCCGATGCGCGGAACAAGAATAAAGGCAGAGACATCACCTACCACTACGTGAGAAACACGGAGCAAGCTTTCTTTTTTCCAGGCATCTACCACGAAGGTGGTGATATTTTTTGTATCGAGCGTTCTAATAATGGTGAGCAAACCCTCCATATCAGTAGGAGGCATATCTGTTTGAACACTTTCACCTAAGACATGGAGTATGTTATTTATCATCACGATGTTGAAGAGGGTTCCCAGAGAGAAAGCTTTTTCCTTGATGGCTGAGATCACTTGTTGTTGGCGCTTAGCCCTTCCAAAATCACCGTCTGGATCGTTGTGTCGTTCACGCACATATTTCAGGGTTGTTGCTCCATCGAGCGTTTGCCAGCCTTTCTTAATCTCGAAAGTTTCATAGCTATAATTTTTCCCAGGATAACGAGGGTCATAAAAATCTCTCACAACATCCACTGAAATCCCATGGAGAGCATCTACTACTTTTTCGAATCCATCGAAATCAAGTGTGAAGAAATAGTGAATCTCTTCTCCTGTAATATTTTCTATAGCTGTTCGCAAAGGTCTTATTCCATCACCGTTACTGAGTCCGTATTGGTACAGAGCATTGAGTTTTATGAAAAGCTCCGTACCAGGAATTTCGACGTAGAGATCTCGTGGAAGTGACAAGAGGGCGACTTTTCTTTCTTTTGTATTGATACTCAGTATCATTATGGTATCAGTAAGATTCTTCCCTGGATAATGATTTCCAGCACGGCCGAGAAGCAGAATATTGATACGACCATTTTCCTCCCCGAGGAGCGGAGCACTTTTTGTTGTGATGAGTGCTGTAGCCAGATGTTTCATATCAGCGAAGAAGGAATTACCAGAAGTGTTCTCAATCTGAATTTCTCTTCCTAGTGAGACACCCTTGTAGAGAGCAAAGGCAACAGCAAAGCAAGAAAGAAGAAAGAAGGCAAGGAATGCAAAAAGGAAAAAGTGTTTGGGAAGGAAGCGTTTTTGCTGGGAAGCAGTTTTTCTTTTTGGACGAAAAAGAAGGTTTTCGTTGTACTGTGCGGAAGGTATTCTTGTTTCCTCGGGTAAAATTATTCCGTGTGGTGAGGACGCAAGATACTTTTTTGGGTTTTCTTTTTTGATGAGTCCGTCCATATTCTTCTAATTTTCCCTTATATAAAGCATTTTATCCGCTTGCAAAAGTGCTAAAAATCTGTTACAATATGAGTGTTTTCTTTCCATTGATTTTTCAAGAAAAGATATCTCATTTTTTAAAAAGTATTATTGTGAATACACATCAAGAAAAAAAACAAGAAGATGCTGAATATTTAGGCTTTGGGAGTCTTCTCTTTGAAATGATCAAAGTCTTTATTCTCGCTATCGTTATCATTATACCGGTTCGTGTCTTTTTATTCCAGCCTTTTTTTGTCCAAGGTTCGAGTATGGATCCTAATTTCCACGATGGTCAGTACCTCGTAGTCAGTGAATTTGGTTACAAGCAAACAGATTTCACTCTCCTGAGTAAAGATATCGTCATTCGTCCTTTCAAATCTATCGAACGCCAAGATGTTGTGGTGTTTCGTTATCCAAAGAATCCAGAACAATTTTTCATCAAACGTATTATTGGTCTGCCAGGTGAATCAGTAGAGGTGAAACAGGGGAAGGTGTATGTATACAATACAGAGCATCCGGATGGTTTCATTCTCAATGAACAAGCGTATATTGGAGTAAATATTCTCACTCAAGACACCCCAAAGAGACAAATCAAACAGGATGAATATTATGTTATGGGGGACAACCGAATGTATAGTTATGATTCTCGTGTTTTTGGTCCAGTGAACAAAGATAAAATTATTGGCAGAGTGCTTCTTAGAGCATGGCCAACCAGTGTGTTTACACTCTATTAATTTCTCATTCTTAATTGCACACCGTTATGGTTCAGAAAAAAGTTTCGGTCAGTAAAGATCGTAGTACGAAGAAGGAAGAGAAGAAAAAAGGAGTTGTGAAGATTTCTGTGAAGAAGTCTCCAAAAGCAGAAGAAAAAATAATCCCTCGGTCGCTTCGTGGTATGCGAGATATTTTACCCGAAGATCAGCCGTATTGGGAACGTGTCAGGAGAGTGCTTGCACACTCTTCGCAAGAATATGGTTTTCAACGCATCGATACTCCGCTCGTAGAATATGAGAATCTTTTCACGCGTTTGATAGGTACTTCTACAGATATCGTTGATAAGGAAATGTATACCTTCACGACGCGTGGTGGCGACAAAGTGGCTCTGCGTCCGGAGTTCACTGCGGGTATTGCTCGTGCCTATATTGAGCATGGTATGGGTATTCTGCCCAAGCCAGTGAAGCTCTTTTCTTTGGGGCCAGTCTATCGTTATGATCGTCCTCAGGAAGGTCGCTATAGAGAATTTTGGCAAGGAAACTTCGAACTTTATGGTGAAGATGATGCCATACTTGATGCACAAACCATTCAGCTGGCGTACCGCGTCGTGCAACAACTGGGACTCAAAAATATCGAGTTTCAGATCAATAGCATCGGCGTACCAGAATCACGCAAAGAATACAGTAAGGCATTGGTACGTTACTTGGAGGCACAGCGAAGTAAGCTCTGTCAGAATTGTCGTGAGAGGCTTTCGACCAATCCGATGAGAATTCTTGATTGTAAGGAAGACAAATGTATCCAGCTTACTGCTCAGGCACCACAATCCATTGATTATCTTGACGAAGAATCACGGAGTCATTTCAAACATCTTCTTGAATATCTTGATGAGCTTGAACTTCCGTATGTCATCAATACTCGCCTCGTACGAGGACTCGACTATTATACGAAAACGGTTTTTGAAATCTGGTCTGGAGACAAAGATGGTAAGAAATACTCACTCGGTGGTGGTGGTCGTTATGACAGACTGGTGCAGATGATGGGTGGAGAAGCGACACCAGCGATTGGTTTCGCTCTTGGTATCGACAGAGTAATTCTCGAAATGAAGCGCACACAGGTGAAACCATATCAGGAACCGAGGGCGCGTGTTTTTCTGGCACAACTTGGGGAAATGGCGAAGAAAAAAAGCTTGAAACTTTTCTCAGAATTAGAGAAGAATGGTATTCTTATTGCAGAGAGTTTCGGACGAGGGAGCTTGAAATCACAAATGCGTGTGTCCAATCGTATGGGTGCAGAAGTCACAATCATCATCGGACAGAAGGAAGCACTTGATGATACGGCGATTGTGAAAGATATGGTATCTGGTACACAAGAAACGGTTATTCATTCGAGACTTGTTGAAGCGGTGAAGAAGATTCTGCACACGAATCAGGAGCTGAAGATTAAAGAAGTAAATATTGCTCGGACTTCTGAAAATGAGGATGAAAAAAAGGATTAATAGGTTTATATGCGTATGCAGGACAATATTTTTCTTAAAATTATTCGTAAAGAAATCAAAACAGATTTTCTCTATGAAGATGATGAAGTGCTGGCTTTCTATGATATTCATCCGATTGCTCCTGTGCACGTCCTGATTATTCCAAAAAAGCCTATCCAAAGTATCGCCCAGATGTCAGAAGAAGATAGTCCTATCATCGGTAAAATGTTTTGGGTGGCACGGAATATTGCGAAGGATTTGAATATTTCTGAAAAAGGGTATAAACTGCTCATTCGTGTAGGAAAAGATGGGGGACAAGAGGTTCCTCATCTCCACCTCCATCTTCTTGGAGGGGCACGTCTCGCAGAAAATATTCATCCAGTATAATATACACAGTAAGTAAAAGAGAATGATTTCTGTTGTGTGACGTATAGGAGTATAGGTCACATATAGAGATCATTCTAGAGAAAGGGGGTCGTTTATATGATTCAAGTAAGAAAAAAAGAGAAGGAAACAGCTGAAAGTTTGATTCGACGTTTTTCACGTCGTGTGCAACAAAGTGGTGTGCTCCGTCAAGTACGCAAACTGCGTTTTCATGCCGAAGAGCAAAGCCGTGTGAAACGACGCGATGAAGCTCTCTACAAAGTCAAGATTCGTAAAGAAATCAATCGTCTCAAGAAACTTGGTAAGTTTGATGAAGATGCTCTGCGCGACATCAAGAAGAAAATGTAGACTTTTTTTGTGGGAAAAACCACTGGCGTATGTCGGTGGTTTTTTTTGATAGTTTAAGAAAAATGTGCTACAATAAAGCCGTAATTCTATTGAATGAAAAGAGTATGGCTTTATATGAAACCCTCGGTGCAGACCTTATTGCATCAATGAAAGCAGGTGATGTGCTTCGTAGAGATACACTTCGTCTGCTTCAGAGTGCTCTCAAAAATGTCGCTATCGATAAACGAAAAGACCCGAAAGCGTTCACTGATGATGAGGTGATAGATGTCATCCGTCGTTTGGTGAAGCAAAGGAAAGACAGTATCGAGCAATATCGCACAGGAGGAAGGGAGGATTTAGCATTGAAAGAAGAAGCAGAGCTGAATATTCTTTCTGCATACTTGCCACAAGCCATGGCAGAAGAAGAGCTTCATACACTGGTGCAATCTGTCTTGGCCGAAGCCGGCATCACTGCAAAAGCACAAATGGGTCAAGCGATGGGACTTGTGATGAAACAGGTAGGGAAAAATGCTTCTGGTGATGATGTGAAACGCGTCGTTGATTCGCTGTTGGCATAAGACTCTTATGCATATTGCCCTCGATTATGATGCCGAAGTTGATGCGCCTTTCTCTCCAGATTTCTTCGCTACTGTTGCCCTCCGCACTCTGACGGCTTTTGTTCCTTCTTCTTTTCCTGCCGAAATAGAAATACATATAAGCGTCACCTGTATTTCTCGTGAAAAGATTGCAGAACTGAACGCAGACTATAGAGGAATAAACAAGGTAACCGATGTGCTCTCTTTTGGGGAGTACGAAAAAAGAGAAGACTTTGCGAGAGAAACAACATCACCTATCTTCCTTGGGGAAATTTTTTTGTGCCCAGATTTTATTCGGGAGGCATCCGAAGAGGATAAGGTGACTTTTGAGCGTGAAATGACGTATATTTTCTCTCACGGAGTGCTTCATCTTATCGGTTTTGATCATGAAGAAGAAATGTTTACCTTGCAGGAGCAGGTGACAGATGTGCTGACCGGAAAAAAAGAGTATACTATAGAGAAGGGTGCATAACAAGTGTGCTGAGTATAAAAATAAAAAAATATTTCCTATGGAGAGATTTACCCGCAGTTTTTTCTATGCAACAAAAGGTCTTCTTTTTGCTTTGCGGAATGAGAAAAATTTTCAAATAGAAATCATCGTTGCTGTTTTTGTGATTTTTTTGATGTTCCTCTTCCCACTTTCTGGCTCAGAGCGATCGCTTCTTCTTCTTTCTATTGTATTGGTACTGACTCTCGAACTTGCGAATACCGCTCTTGAACGTGTGATGGATATCTTGAAACCGAGGATTCATCCATACGCAAGAGTCATCAAAGACGTGATGGCTGGGGCAGTCCTTCTTGCTACTTTCTCTGCTATCGCGATTGGACTCGTTATTTTCTCGCCGTATTTCTTCACCTCTTTCCATTTGTAGGCGTATGTTTATTTTACGTTTGGGAATTTTCAGGGTATACTATACATTAAGGAGCTCCATTTTTTATTAAAGCTCATTATTTTCTTTTTATTCTTCTATGTCGCGCGATCGTTATTATGTTGGTCTCGATATCGGCTCCTCGGAAGTGAGAACCGTCATTGCTCAGGAGGTTTCTCCTGAAGAACCACTTCGTGTTATAGGTGTTGGAGCGACGCCTTCTTTGGGTATGCGAAGAGGAATTGTAGTAGATGCTGATAGTGTCGCAAAATGTTGTAACAGCGCTCTCGAACAAGCAGAACGTATGGCAGGACATGCAGCTGAGAGTGTTGTGGTGAGTGTGGGCGGTACCGATATCGTGTGTCAGGATGCGCTGGGAGTAATCGCAGTAGGTCGTGCTGATGGCGAAGTGGTAGAAGATGATATGGCGCGCGTACTTGAAGAAGTCCAAGCAAGACTGACGATGCCACTCAATCGTGAAATTATTCACGTGATTCCCAAGAACTATCGACTTGATGATCAGAAAGATATCAAAAATCCTGTCGGTATGAAAGGAGTGCGCCTTGAGATGAATGCTCTGGTAATAAGTGGCAGTACGTCTTATTTGAAAAACATTGCACGGAGTCTTGATCAAGCAGGTACCTCAGCAGAGAGTTTCGTAGTTGAACCGCTGGCGTGCGCCGAATCGGTATTATCAGTCCGTCAGAAAGAACTTGGTACCGTGCTGGTCAATATCGGTGGAAGCACGACATCAATTGCTGTTTTTGAAGATGGCGATCTCCTTCATCTTGCCGTTCTTCCTGTTGGGAGCGGTCACATCACCAATGATATTGCTATCGGTCTTCGTACTTCTATTGAAGTTGCTGAAGCAGTGAAGGTGAAGTTTGGGAGTGCACTTCCTGAAGAAATTAACAAAAAAGATGAAATTGATCTCAGTTTGTTTGATTCTCAGGAGGATGTATATGTTTCTACAAAACATGTGGCAGAGATTGTAGAGGCACGCCTCGAAGAAATTTTTTCTTTCGTGAATGAAGAACTCAAGAAAATTCATCGTGAAGGATTGCTCCCTGGTGGCGTTGTACTTTCTGGAGGAGGATCGCTTCTTCCTGGCTCTATCGATTTAGCAAAAAGAGTATTGCGTCTTCCTTCGCAAATAGGATATCCGAAACCACTCGGAGGAATGCTTGATCAGGTGGATACGCCACCATTCTCGACGGTTGTCGGACTTCTTCTCTTAGCTCAAACAAATTCTACACTGAGCTATAGCTCTGGTAAAGGAGGGGGTATACTTCCATCCAGCGTATATGGTATACTAGAAAAGATCAGAAAATGGCTGAAGCAATTCTTGCCATAACCGATTTGTTTGCAGGAAAAAACATAAAAATACAAAGAGCGTATTTTGGGTATTTTTATCCATATTTTTTTGTTGTCTTGACACTGTTTTGTGCCGTGTGATAGAGTAATTACTTAAGAAGCACCTCCTTCTTAGGGTATAAAATCAAAAAAAGATTGCAAGAGCATTATTTCTTATACTTAACCAACTTTTTTTAAGGGTACACATATGGCAGAAATTAAACCCGATATTGAGACATTTGCAAAGATTAAGGTTGTTGGTGTTGGTGGTTCCGGTGGGAATGGTATTTCACGGATGATCGATGCAAAAATTAAGGGTGTGGAATTTGTGGCTATCAATACCGATGCTCAGGCACTCCACAATTCGAAGGCCCAAGAAAAAATTCACATTGGAAAAAATTTGACGAAAGGATTGGGAGCGGGTATGAATCCAGAAATCGGTCGTCAAGCAGCTGAAGAAAACCGTGATGAAATCCAAGAAGTATTGAAAGGTGCTGATATGGTGTTTGTGACCTGTGGTCTCGGTGGTGGTACGGGTTCTGGCGCTGCACCTATTGTTGCGGAAACGGCCAAAGAGCTCGGAGCACTGACGGTAGGCGTCGTGACCAAGCCATTTGCTTTTGAAGGATCTCAGCGCCGTGCTATTGCTGAAGAAGCGCTCGCAAATCTCAAGGATCGTGTGGATACTCTCATCACGATCCCCAATGATAAGTTGCTTTCTATCATCGATCGTAAAACGACTCTTATCAATGCTTTCCGTATTGTTGACGATGTGCTTCGTCAAGGCGTACAAGGTATTTCTGATCTCATTACGAAGCCGGGTTTGGTTAATGTCGACTTTGCTGATGTGAGAGCAATTATGGAAGATAGTGGGAGCGCTCTTATGGGTATTGGTATCGCTTCTGGCGATAACCGTGCTGTCGAGGCTGCCAAGGCTGCTATTAACAGTCCTCTTCTCGAACTTTCTATTGACGGTGCCAAAGGCGTACTCTTCAATATCTCTGGATCCAGTGATGTGACGATGCTCGAAATCAGTGAAGCGGCCAATATCATCACAGAGAATATCGATCCGAATGCAAAAGTCATTTTTGGTGCTGTGGCTGATGATCAAATCCGTAAAGGAGAAGTCCAGATTACGGTTGTGGCTACTGGTTTTGATACAGCACGTGTGAGTGAACCATCGATCGGACTCATTACCAACCGTTCCTCTTCAGTGAATATTGGAGAAACATCTACTTCTTCTCCTGCTCAGTCTCGCTATACAGCGACGCCGAGCATTTCTACCAGTACGCATACTCGAATAGAAGAAGAGAAAGATGATGAGGAAGATGCTCTCAATTTTTCTTCTCGCAGAGTCGAGCAACCAGTGATGATTATCGAAGAAAAAATTCAACCACGTACTATGAACCCTCGCACCGAATCCAAAGAATTGGTTGAAACAGAAGACTTGGAGATCCCCGCATTTATTCGTCGTAAAATGAAGAAATAATTTTTTTTCTTCTTTCCGCAGAGAAGATGCTCCTCTTGACGGGAGCATCTTTTCTTTTCTGAAAAGAAAGAGCGGTGTATAATAGAAGAAGATGCAGTATAAATGATGTGTGATGCCGTTCATTTCTTTTTCGCTTATAGAATATTTCTTTATGCTTTGTCCATTTTGTAATCATACTGAAACGAAAGTAGTGGATTCTCGCGATACCCAAGAAGGTCGCGCTATTCGTCGTCGTCGTGAGTGTGAGAAATGTCATGCTCGCTTCAGTACGTACGAAGAGATAGAAATTTTTCATTTACTTATTGTGAAGAAGGATGGACACAAAGAAGAATATGATCGAGAAAAAATTGAAAAGGGGTTGCGCCGTGCTTTTGAGAAGCGTCCTTCAGCGGAAGAAAAAATTGAGAAAATTCTTGGTGAAATAGAATACGCACTGCACGAGAAACATATGAGCGAAATTCAGAGCAAGGAAATAGGGACGCTGGTAATGGAGAAATTGAAAGAAGCTGATCAGGTTGCCTATATTCGGTTTATTAGTGTTTATAAATCTTTTGGAAGCGCAAAGAGTTTTCGCAAGGCGCTTGAGACACTAGAATAAGAATATTTCCTTATTTTCTATTCATATTTTTCACTTCTGAGAAAACCATTGGTAAGAAATAGAAAACTGTATTTTTCCTGAGAAAAAAGGTAGAAAAATCTTTATGACCAAAATTTCTGTGAAAGTGATTCCTCGTGCATCCAAGAACGAAGTGGAGTGTACTTCTGCTCTCACGTATACTGTGAGGCTCACCGCACCACCGGTGGATGACAAGGCAAATGCTCTTCTTATCAAGTTGCTCGCAAAACATTTTGGTATTGCACCGAGTTTACTCCGTGTTGTATCGGGTGAGAAAAGCAAGAAAAAAGTGATAGAAATGCCTTAATATCTTTTGGGAAATGTTCTCATATGCGTAAGGATCAGTTTTTCTTCTTTCTGTGCATCAGTTTTATTTTAGGAGTCTTTGTGGGCTCCTTTTTTCTTGTGCCGTGGTTTGCGATACTTCTTTGCTTCGCACTTTGGATTACTTTGACACTTTCTTTTCCTTCTCGACTGATGTTTGTTTTTTTCATTTTTCTTGGTGTTTTTTTCTTCGGTATTTTTTCCGTGAGAGCATCACTTGATGAGTTTCGTGAAGTGCACCTTCCTCTTGGAACGGTATCCGGCAGTATGAGAGTGGTGAGTGATCCAGAAATGAAAAATTTTTTTGAGGAAGTTATTCTTTCGACCGACGTGTGTACCTCGTCATTTTGTCCAAACAAGAAAATACTCTGGCACGCACCAATAACACTGGATATATCAAGGGGCGCGAGAATAGATTTTTCGTGTCTCCTCTCGTTGCCAAAAAATTTTGATGACGCATTTGATTACCGTATGTTTCTTGCCAAAGAAAACATTGCCTATGTATGTGAGAAAGCGACCGTTTTTACACCGCTCTTGCCAGACCATATTTCGAAACTGTATACACTCCTCTTTACTCCCAAGAAATTTTTCGAACGCGCTTTGGAACGAAGTATTCCGGCACCAGAATCAGGGCTGGCTTTGGGTCTTTTGGTAGGTGGAGATCATCGCTTACCCGAAGCACTTTCTCAGGCTTTCGTAACTACTGGACTCACACATATCGTCGCTATCTCTGGTTATAATATTGCTCTTATCGCACAGGGGTTTATTATCTTCGGTCTTTTTCTTGGGCTGTGGCGGAAGCAAGCGCTCTGGTTTGCTCTCGTATCGATTGTACTGTTTGTTTTTCTTGTGGGAGCGCCAGCCTCGGCGGTGAGAGCGGGTATTATGGGAAGTTGTGTTTTTCTAGGATTGTTTTCTGGGCGCTTGTCTTCGGGAATCCATATACTTACCTTGGCCAGTGCAACGATGCTTCTTTTCAATCCGCTTCTGCTTCGTTTTGATATTGGTTTTCAACTTTCTTTTTTGGCGACACTCTCAATCATTCTTTCGGCTCCATTTATTCGAGTATATTTCCCCAAACCATTCTTCGGAAAAGGTTTACTAGAAATATTTCTCCTCACTCTTTCTGTCGAACTTTTTGTTGGACCTATTATCGCTTATCAGTTCCATATTTTCTCACCTTTTGCTCTGATGATGAATATGCTTGTCCTCCCTTTCGTACCGTATGCTATGATGACATCGTTTGCTACTGCTCTCTCCTTTCTCATCCTTCCTGGACTGCATATTCTGCCAGCTGGGATAGCCTACCTGTTCCTTCGGATGATTACCTTTAGTGTCGAGCAGGTTGGGAAGAGAGAGGGTGCTTCGCAGGTAGTGACGCTTCCTCTCAGTATCTTTGTTTTGTGGTATGTTCTTTTGTGTCTTCTCTTTTTCTTTCTGAGAAAATATATTTTTCGTTCCTATGTCAAAAAGACAGATATACAGTAGTTTCATTTTTCTTATACTTCTCTCAAGTACGATCACGCTGTCTCTTTTTTGGTTTCATCGCTATGAAAGCATAACGACGGTGACCTTTCTCTCTGTCGGAGAAGGGGATGCCATCCTCATTTCTCAGGGATCGAACCAGATACTTATCGATGGAGGACGAAGGAGTAAAGATCTCCTCTCTCATCTGGGTCGCCACATACCGTTCTGGGACCGCACAATAGAAACCGTCATTGCTACTCACCCTGATGCCGATCATATTGGAGGTTTGCCTGATCTCGCACGCACCTATACCGTGAATCAGTTTCTTTTCACTGGTGCCGAGAGTGAAACTGATATTTTTTCGCTTCTGAGAAAAAGTCTTGAAGAAAACCACGTTACCAAAGATCGTATCTTTGAGGGGAGTCTCATCAATCTGCCTCGAGGTGGCACCATGGAAGTCCTTTTCCCTGATACCCCTCTTCCGCCAGAAACCAAAGAATCCAATAAGGGGAGTCTGGTGATACGTTTTACATACGGAGAAACGATGATGCTCTTTACAGGAGATTTACCGAGTGAAGAGATGTTTATACCCAATACAGGTCCGATAGATATTTTGAAAGTGTCTCATCATGGCTCACGTTATTCGACGAGCAGTGTATTCTTGGGTCAGATCACTCCCAAAGAAGCCATCATCTCTGTAGGGAAGAATAGTTATAGACATCCGAGTCCCGACGTCCTCAAGCGTCTCGAAGAAAAACACATCGTCATCAGACGTACTGATCAGGATGGCGATATTCAATACATCTGTACCGAAGTATCGCATCAGTGTGTTTTTGTAAAATAGAAACATTGCGAAGAAAATATTTCTGGAGTATACTTTTGGCAGAGAACTGTGAATATTAAATCGTAAATATAAATCATAATAAAAATGTCTATGCACAAACAGCAAAGTATCAGCCAGAAAGTTACCTACTGGTTCAAGGTCGTTTCTCTTGGTGTAATCTTCGGATTTGGTCTCCAGTTCGCCCAAGCCTGGACCGCGCCGAAGCAAGCTCCTCCCCTGGGGAATGTCGGGGGACCGATCACGACTGGTAACAGCCCGCAGGTGAAGGGTGATGGACTCGTCACTGAGGGAAGTCTTCTTACCTTGAATGGGATACTCGACATGGTCAGCCACAGGATTACAGGAGTCGCCGACCCGATCGCTCCGCAGGACGTGGCAACCAAGGCATATGTTGACGCATCCGCAGGGTATGTCCGGGGCGGGCACTACGGAAGTTGTATACAGCAGTGGGATGCGGGCTTCACGCCGGAATGGAGCGGTGAAAAGCGATATCCTATGACGACATGCACGAACGCTCGTCTAGTCTGTGACGCAGGCTTCACTGTTACTCTGGCTACCGTGCCAACCCAGATGAATACCAATGGGAGCGGTACGGTTGGCGGTGCTGCCAATATCACTACCATGATCAAAAAATTTAACGCATTTCTGGATGGTGATCATTACTGGGTCTCGTATGACTGTGTGAAGGATTAATTGATAACTAATTAATACGGGAACTTTATGCAAAAGACGCATCTCATCATTATTCTTGTGTTGGTCGCAATACTCGCTATCGGCGTGCTTTTCGGGGTTTATATCTCGTCTACTCGTCCAATCCCAGGAGTAGGAATAACGGCACAGCCCGTGGCAGATAAGCTGATAGGAAACACTGTGCCTGCTGTCACATCGCCGTCTCAGGAGGAGGTCTCTGCGGAGCGACGGCAGATGAACCTTGACCTGAAGATCAAGTATACGAAAGGGATTTTCAATGTGAATGTGACCGACGTATCCAATTCGGTGATTTCAGGCGACGCGGTGGATGATGAAGAGTACGATGGGAAAGTGATGATCTCGGTGAAGACGGATGAGGAAAACGGAACCCTCATAGTGCGTCAGATGTGCGAGGGCGTTTTGGGTTGCAAGAGGACGATGGCTTCTCTCAGTGATGTATCGGCTGGAACGAGGATACTCGTCTATCTGGCATATGTTGAGGATGGTTCAGTCATGATGGAAGGAAATGCCATGGTAGCCCAGTCTGTCGTTATTGAGGAATGAGTCGCACCCCGGCTGTTTATGGTCTACAATGAACCGTCTTTTATATATTCAGGGACGGTTCTTGATTTGTATCTCTTTGGGCGTTAAACTGTATCTGATGTAGTATGACAGTGAGATCTACTCTCTATATTTCTTTCCTGATCGTTAGTTTCTGTATAACGCTTCTTTTTGTCGGAGGAAACGGTTTATCGGGAGGGAAATCACGATTGCAGGATTGCTTTGAACGTGAGACTAAAACGGTGCGGGGGAATTCCATGGCGCCACTGTTATTGGAGGGAGATGAGGTAGTTGTTGCGGATGGATTCTATCGATGCCATTCCGTGAGACGGAGTGATATTGTTATACTCGATCTTGCTCCCGATCTCGATTCTCCGATTCTCATCAAGCGGGTCGTCGGGATTCCAGGAGATGTGTTTGATTTTGTGGATGATCCCAACGGATCACAGTGGCTTCTCGTAAACGGAATAATCCTTGTAAACAGCGAGGGGAAGGAGTATGTGTTTACGGGACAGAATACCCTTCGGTTATATGAAGGAATGTACGGGAACGGATTGCCGGCTGATACGTACATCGTCCTCGGGGACGATCCAAGCGGGAGCCACGACAGCTCTGTGTTTGGGTTGATTAGCCAGGAAGCGCTTATTGGTAAAGTTCTCGAAACACGGGAATGAGGGAGCAGTTTTCCGCAGAAGAGGGAGACAGCATCAGAAATTGATAATCCCGTGTCGATGGTCTATAATGAGAGAAGAAATATAGCAAAGATCATCGGATTCATCAATCAGAAGGGCGGGGTGGGAAAAAACTACTTCGACTATTAATCTTGTGCGTTATTTTACTGAGACTGGGAAGGAAGTCCTGCTCGTCGATTTGGATCCGCAGGGCAATGCGTCTTCGGGACTCGGCATCGATGTCAAAAGTTACACGTACCTTCGAGCGGGAATCGGCTCAGTGCAAAATCTCAAGTGGCTTGTCCGCTACTAACCAGAGAATCGATTATTAAAGAAAAAAATATGAGCATAAAGATGTCGGGAATGTCGAGGGGTTGGTTCCTTGGGATATTTCTATTGATTGTCGTCTTT